>Ga0209526_10001383_pt1 | contig 16161 bp, 12 predicted proteins | sample JacPinW_OM2H0_M1_FD_188566 | JGI IMG/M metagenome (GOLD analysis project Ga0209526, IMG submission 188566) | Forest soil microbial communities from Algoma, Ontario, Canada - Jack Pine, Ontario site 1_JW_OM2H0_M1 (SPAdes) (version 2) | ecosystem: Environmental > Terrestrial > Soil > Boreal... | reverse complement strand
GGTACCAGGCCACGGGCTCCTCGATTGGCTTTCCCGACACTAGCAGGAACCGAATTCCCTCAGGTCCGGCCTGCACGGCCAACTCATCACCGCGGTCGAACAGCACCAACGAGTGGTTACTGGCGTCGTACACCGGCGGCGCCTCGGGTCTCGCGACCTGTTCTGTGAGAACCGCGCGGGGATTCGAGGCGTCGCGGAACGTGCCGGAGCCCCCGAACACGTAGGCAAAGGCGTTGCGCGTAGTCTCGACTTTGAGCTGCTTCCGCTGACCGGGCGGAACGAAAATATCGAGGTAATGCGGATCAGCAGCCACGCCCTCCACTGGCCCCTTCTTGCCCCAGAATTCGCCGCAGACGACGCGCACTCGGGTGCCGTCATCGTCGGTGACCTCAGGGATCGCGCTCGACTGAATGTCCTGATACCGAGGATCGGTCATCTTCAGCGATGAAGGCAAGTTGGCCCACAGTTGGAAACCATGCATACGGCCCTGCGTATCACCCTTGGGCATCTCCTGATGCAGAATGCCGCTGCCGGCGGTCATCCATTGCACGTCGCCAGCGGTCATCTTGCCCTTGTTTCCGAGGCTGTCGCCGTGCTCGACAGAGCCGGCGAGCACGTAGGTGATCGTCTCAATCCCTCGGTGCGGATGCCACGGAAATCCGGCCAGGTAATCTTCTGGATTGTCATTGCGAAAATCGTCCAGCAGCAGAAACGGATCGAAATCCTTCGTCTTGCCGAAGCCGAACGCGCGCTGCAGCTTCACACCAGCGCCCTCCATAGTCGGCTTCGTTTGAATAATCTCCTTGATTGGACGGAGTGACATAAGTTTCCCCTTTCTGGGCCACACAACACATTCGATGTATGTGGGGCAGCAAATGATTCAGGCCTTCACGAATTGGACGTCGAAGGTGATAGTCACGTCATCACCTACGAGAATGCTGCTGGTCTCCAGGGCAGTGTTCCATGTCAGGCCGAACTCTTTGCGGTTGATCCTTGTAGTCGCGGAGAGCCCCAAGCGGGTCTTGCCCCATGGATCCTTGGCGGGCGGCGTCGGTCCTTCCACGGCAAACACCACGTCGCGGGTGACACCCCGAATGGTCAGGTCGCCCGTGACGGCCAGTTCTCCGTTGCCAGTGCGGGTTATACGCGTTGACTTGAAGGACAGTGTGGGACACTTCTCGGCGTGAAAGAAGTCTGCGCTTTTCAGATGGGTGTCGCGCTGGACATCGCTCGTGTTGATGGAAGCCGCTTCGATGGAAGCCTCGACACGAGAGTAAGTGTGATCGGCTTCGTCCAGGGTCAACACTCCCGTGACAGTTGCAAATTGCCCCTTCACATTGGAGATCATCATGTGCTTGACCTTGAATTCGGCCACGGAATGGATCGGATCAAGGTTCCAGGTGGTAGGTGTGGTTTGCGGTGTAGCCAGTCTGCTCATAGTTGACATCCTTGTCTCGATCTCTTAGATGCGTTATCACGATAATCGTTACAACATATTTATGAAGGGAGTTGTCGGTCGGAGTGTTGTTATCACAGACCAGGCAGGAATATGGTGGGTAAGGGTGGAGCGCCACATGCGCCGTGAAGGAATCGCAGGGCGCAATGGATCGCCCGCAAAGGATCCTTTAAGGTGGCGATGGCGGCCCGGACTTTCCCTAGGCCCACTTTGTTGAACGCGGCTGGAACTCAGAGAACGGGACTACAGATCGGCTTGGAGTCCGGGCGTCCAAAATACCTCCTCGATGCGGCTTCCTACTTGTAGAAGACGCAACAGCGAGTGAGCTTGTTAACGCTCATAGTGCGGGAGAACTTCGATCAGAAGGCGGGAATCCGCACAATCGAATCGAAGCCCAAAAGTCTGCCATTACAGATGCGAGAAAAGACGCTCGTATTAACCAATTCGACACGAACCTATTATGGCTGTACACGCCTATGTGTATAACGCACTTCATCTCACCATGCCGGTTGACTCCGATTTGTTCTGACTCTAGAATGGAGTTCCCCTTCAACAGATCACCTCGCATGGATGCACCGCTGTGGGCCTCATCATTGCGGTTGGTTATCTGCGATCCCTGCGCTGTCCCATTAGGAGCGCAAAGACAGGTGCGTGCTCAAGGCAGCTGTGACTCCTTGAGAAAGGGAGATGTGCGTATGGCGGTCTCGGTAGAGCTATTTCCACCAAGCGAGTTCCTGCGCCACGGTAGCAGCTTCCTGTGGAATTGGCGGCTGATCCTTTTGCACGTGATCTCAGACACTTTGATTGCGCTGGCCTACTTGTCCATCCCAATCACACTGGTACGTATCGTGCGGAAGCGAAAGGATCTGCCCTTCAACTGGATGTTTCTTTGTTTCGGGACGTTTATCGTCGCGTGTAGTTTTACGCATCTCTTGGAAGTCCTCACGCTCTGGTATCCAGTCTATTGGATTTCGGGCGCGGTGAAATGTCTCACCGCCGTTGCCTCGGTCTCGACGGCGGTTCTCCTAATGCGCCTCATTCCTACGGCCTTGGCAATTCCTAGCCAAGGCGATTTGATCCGCAGCAATCAGTCTTTGCGCGAGAGCGAGGAGAACTATCGTCTCGTAGTTGAGCATGCACGAGACTACGGCATATTCCGCCTAGACCCAGAGGGTCGCGTAGTCAGTTGGAACTTGGGTGCGGAGCGTATCAACGGATACAGCTCTGATGAAATCCTGGGCTGCCATTTTTCCTGCTTCTTTACAAAAGAAGACGTACAAGATGGCAAACCAGAAGCGGATCTCCAGAGGGCGTCGACTGCCGCACAATGCGAGCAAGAAGGCTGGCGTGTGCGAAAGGATGGCTCCCTATTCTGGGCGAACGTTGTTATCGCTGCACTGCGAGACCCTTCGGGACGGCTAGTTGGCTTCTCAAAAGTGATCCGCGACTCGACGCTGCGCAAGCAGGCCGAAGACGCGCTGCTCCGGCTCAATCAAGAGCTGGAAGCTCGTGTGACCACGCGCACTTCCGAGTTGGAGGGTGCCAACCGCCACCTGGGGGAGTCACTGGCGCAACTCGAGGTGCGTAGCCAGGAGATTGGTGCACTCGGTGAAATGGCCGGAGCACTCGAGGCTTGCCAGTCCAGCGAGGAGGTATTTCAGGTGGTCAGGCGCACCGCACAGAACCTTTTCCCCAACGTACCTGGGGCACTGGGGATCATCTTCTCGCCGGCGCGCGTCGTCGAGGTTGTAACAAGTTGGGGTGAGACTCTTCATAGACGCTCGCTATTTGTTTCGTCTGATTGCTGGGCGCTCCGCAACGGCCATTGGCACTGTCTAGATGACACTTCACCGTCTGGTCTTCGTTGCCTGCACCTCAATGACAAAATGGCGCCGGGTTCACTCTGCGTTCCACTCCACGCCCGCGGAGAAGCTCTCGGCGTGCTTTCTTTCGGTTTTCAATCCGCCCCGGGGAAGGACGTCCACCAGGCCCCGCTGCCACTGCACTCACAGGAGCGGCTGGCGTCGGCGATGGCGGAGCAGGTCGGACTAACGCTCGCCAACCTCCGGTTGCGCGAAACCCTTAGCATGCAGGCTATCCGAGACCCGCTCACGGGATTGTTCAACCGTCGCTACATGGAAGAATCGCTAGATCGCGAAGTTCATCGATCATTGCGCAGCAATCTGCCGCTGGGCGTCATTCTCATGGACCTGGATCATTTCAAAGTATTTAACGACACTTATGGCCACGCGGGAGGTGATTCGCTGCTGCGTGCCGTCGGCGAGCTTCTGCGAACGGGCATCCGTACAGAAGACATCGCTTGCCGCTACGGCGGTGAAGAGTTTGCCGTCATCTTGTCAGAGACGGCGCTCGAGGTCATCGTGCAGCGCGCGGAATTGCTGCGGCAGCTCATAAAGAACTCGATTGCAGAGCACATTGGATCTTCAGGGGATTCTGTAACCGTTTCTCTCGGCGTCGCCATATCCCCAGACCACGGGAAAAATGGCGAAGATCTATTGCGTGCGGCCGACGAGGCTCTCTACCGTGCCAAGGCTCTCGGGCGTGACCGCGTCATCGTTGCTGGACACGAGCGAACTGCGTTTCGGTCAATACCTCTTTTGACCTCAGTCGCGAAGCATAAATACTGACACCAAGGTTCCCGGGATCCTTTCTGCGGGACATCAGCTGCTCGAAGTCAACTCTACAGCCAAACGTGATAAATTCGAATCTTCAGAAATTTCAACATCATTGCTTGAATCCTTTAGTCCGCTGAATTGCGAGTGGTGAGTTCATCGTTGTGCGAACAATGGTATGCCGCTAAGATTCCGGTGCACGTTTGGAAGGAGCGACCGGATTTTGCGGGGCAAAGATGCGCGATGAAGAAGCCTTCACGGTGAGCAAGGGACAAAGCTTTTACGGCTGGAAGCTGGTAGCGGCGCTGTGGGTCCTGGATTTTCTGAACATGGGATTTCCGCTCTTTGGCGGCGCGGTGATCAACACCTACATGCTGAAGCAGATCCCCATGGAACGGGGTACCTATGGGTTGGGTTTTACTCTGCTAAACCTCTTCGTTGGTTTGCCGTCCATGGTCGTTGCTGCTTCCATTCTAAAATGGGGCATTCGCGCAACATTTGCTATAGGGTCGTCGTTGATTCTTCTGGGCGCCATGTGGATGTCTTTCTTTGCTTCTCGGCCCTGGCACTACCTGGTGGGCTTCGGCGTCATCATCGCCACCGGAATCAGCTTCGCTACGATCGTTCCGGTCACAACCGCTGTGACGCGCTGGTTCAATCGTTTTCGGGGAAGAGCGATGGCCATTCCTCTGGCGGCTTCTGGATTCGCCGGATTTCTCGGAGCACCTCTGATCAATAAGATCCTGGCCGCCAACGGTGGGAATTGGCGGCAAGCGTGGCAGGTGGTTGCCGGCATCGCTGTCGCGTCCGCTATCTTTGCTTTTCTTTTCGTCAAGGAACGCCCAGAAGACCTCGGTCAAACCGTCGACGGAGCGCCGGAGGACAGTGCCGCAAGACGGGCAGCCTCTTCGAGTGCCCTCGTCACGAGCTTGCTATGGACGCCGTCACAGGCATTCAAGACGCCGGCTTACTGGTTGATCGCAATCGGAGGCCTTGCCTGCCAATTTCCGTATTTTTTTTTCATCGCGCATTGGATTCTTCATCTTCGCCAGCACGGCATTAGCGCAGCAAACGCAGCCTGGGCCATGGGGCTGTTCACCATGGGCGGAATCGGCGGCCGGCTGATGGGTGGTTGGCTTATGGACAAAATGCCCGCGCGATTCGCTTTTATGAGTGGGCTTTGTTGCTATTTTCTCGGCTCTTTCCTGGCGATGAATGTGGACACCACCACGTTTGCGATCGCTGTTGCCGCCGGGATCCTCTATGGCATGGGTTTTGGCTGGACGTTTGTTTGCATGAACACCATGACGGCCCATTACTATGGCCCCGCAGCGTTCCCCAAGGTCAACGGAATGATGCTACTTCTAACGGGAATTGTGGGCTCGCCGGCGGGTGTCGTCGGCGGCAGGCTGTTCGACCGCTACGGAAGTTATACACCGGCGTTCGAGCTGAACATTCTTATCAGTGCCGTCGGCATTCTCGCGCTGGCGTTCGCGCCCATGCCGCAACAGCGAATCACGACCGACGCAGTACCGGCGGCAGAACCGATTTAGACGCGCGCCTCATCCATAATTTGGCGGATTCACCGAAAGGTCCATGCCCATGCAGGTGTTCCCGGTCGTCTGAATATTCACGCTGATCAAGCGCGGGGCCTGTGCGGCGAAAGCCTCCTGGAATGCCGGCTCCAAATCTTCCACACGGTCGATTTCTTTTGCGCACATGCCGTAGCCTTGCGCGATTTTGACCATGTCAATTCCCGGAATATTTACGCCCGGAACGTTCTGCCCCACGCTCGTAAAATCACAGAATGATTTCAGTGCCGAATAGTCTCCATTTCGCAGCACCACGAAGATAGCCGGAATGTTGTACTGCACCGCTGTCCACAGTGTCTGGACCGAATACTGCATCGAGCCATCTCCCACCGGGCAAACCACCCGGCGCTCCGGATGAGCGAGCTGCATGCCCAGCGCGAAAGGCAAGGCAAATCCCAGGATGCCGCTGCGCATGGAGTAGAACGAGCCCGGCTGATCGCTCAAGATGTAGCGGTCGAGATCACCCTTCGCGGAAGGGCACTCCTCCACGATCACGGCATTCGCCGGACGAACCTTCTCCAGAGCGCTGAAGAGGTAAGCCGCGGTGATGGGGTGTTCCGGTTTTGGCTCCGGAGGTTTTGCCAAGGGGGGCAGGGAACTGCGCCTGGCAGCGGCAGCGCGGCTGCGGATGTATCGCGCCGCCACGGCAATATTTCCGAGAACGCTTCTCCCCGCCAAGGCCGCGGAAGCGTCTGTGGGCGAGTTCGTGACCTGGAAAAGTTGCGTCCCGGGCCTTATGGTTTTGCCGGGCACGCACGCGTAGTAAAGAAAAACCGGGGCGCCCAGAACGAGAACCGTGTCGTATTCAGCGAGTTGAGCCGCCAACGGACTCTGCGCTGGGAAAAGTCCCCCACGGAACAGCGGGTGTGTTCGCGGAAACGTCCACCGCGAGGGAATCGGCTCGCAATACACTTCGGCCTGCAAGTGTTCCACCAAGGCGATCACTTCTTGCCAGGCGTGGTCTTCCTCAATTTCGGATCCAGTGACAATCGCGAGTCTGCGGGTGGCCGCCAACGCCTGCACAATTGCGTCCAGAGCCCCGGAGTCCGGCGAGACCGACGTACTCACCTCACGGGAGGGCAGATCGTCGCAGGGATGATTCCAGTCGTCCATGGGGATGGAAAGAAAGACCGGGCCGCGCGGTGGCTGTACCGCTAGATAGTAGCCGCGCGCAATTGCCGCCGGGACGTCTTCCGCACGCAGCGGTTCGCAGGCCCACTTCACGTAAGGCTTCACGACATCGACGGCGCGGCTCACCAGAAATGGCTCGCCCAAAATTTGGCGCCGGTCCTGTTGTCCGGTCGTCACCACGAGTGGCGCGTGGCAGTAATACGCGTCGATAAGTGCGGAAAGCCCGTTACCCGCGCTGGCAATCGAATGCAGATTCACGAAGGCCGCGTTTCCGGTGGCCACGGAGTGGCCCAGAGCCATTCCCGCTGCACTGCGTTCGTGCAAGCCCAGGATGTACCGGAAATCCGAAGGCAGGTCTTTCAGGAAAGGCAATTCGCTCGATCCCGGATTGCCAAAGATAACGTTCAAGCCCAAGCCACGAAGAAGATCGTAGGTCACCGCACGAACTGTGCTGGCCATCGCAAGCCTCCCGGCGCGAGGGATAGTGTATCCACAAGCCCGCGGCAACGACCAAAAATGTGAAAGCGTCGTCGCCAAATCTTGGCGTATTAGGGTGACTGGTTTTAAGACAAGACTAGAATATACTTAATCAATAAATCTAAGCGATGTAAGGGACAATGCGTCCAAATCGGCAAGTTTTCACAGCGCGTGCTCTTTGTGGTTTAGCTGCGGTCTTCTTAATCGTCCGAGCGGCGCAGGCGCACGCCGTCCTGCTAGAATCGAATCCGGCATTGCGGGGACAGGTCGCCGGCCCCGACGTCCCAATCGAGCTCCGCTTCAACGTGCGTATCGACGCGAGCCGCTCGCGGCTAATGCTGGTCCGCCCCGACGGCTCCGCGCAAACCCTGGAGCTCAGCAAGCCCACTTCTCCAAACTCGTTAACGTCGCAAGCCAAAGGCCTCTCAGCCGGGCAATACCTCCTCCGATGGCAAGTGCTTGCTTCTGACGGACACCTCACCCGTGGCGAAATTCCGTTCCTCGTGACCACCGCCTGAGAACCCGCGTGGCCCGTTTCCTTCAGATCTTCGGGTTCCTGTCCGTCTTGTTCCGTGGCGCAATGCTGAGCCTTCAGTCTCTCGCCATTGGCGGAATTGTTTTTCTCGTCTTCGTCGCCGCGCGCAAGCGAACGCCTTCTGACGAACTGGAGCAGGCAATCCTGCTCTGGATTCGCCGCTCAGCGACTGCGCTGGCACTCACACAAATGGCGGTTGTAGTCGCGAGTTCTCTCCTATTGATGCAATCCGCGGGCATGACTCTCGCGGAGGCTAGCGGGGCGACTTTTGTCATCGCCGCCAGCCTTGCGATTGTCTCATCGCTGACCATCGCCGCTCTGGCCGACACCCGGCGCTCGCGCCGGTACGCGGATATGTTTGTTCCAGCAGCGATCGTCCTGGCAGCCTCGGTAATGACCAGCCACGCCATGTCTCGCCTGGAACACCGCGCCCCGCTGGTCCTTTTCACTGCCCTCCACCAGGCGGCCACCGCGATCTGGCTTGGTGGTTTGCCCTATCTGCTGGTTGGACTGAAGCATGCTCCGGATCTGGACTTCGCGCGCCAACTCAGCGTCCGGTTCTCTCGACTCGCTCTATTTAGCGTCGGCGTCCTCGTCACCGCGGGCCTTATCCTAGCCACCGCCTATGTTGTCTCTCTCGGCGCGGTGTACGGCACATCGTACGGCGCCATGGTCACCACGAAAGCAATTCTCTTCGGCCTTCTCCTGCTTCTCGGCGCCATGAACTATCGGATCGCTCGCGGGTCAGCCGGCAAGCTGCTCGAAAGCCTGCGGCGCTTTGGAGAAGCAGAAATGGGCATCGGCTTCACGGTCATCCTCACCGCCGCTTCCTTAACTTCGCTTCCACCCGCAGTGGATTTAGATCAGGGCCGCGTGTCCGCTCCGGAGATCTTCGCGCGCATGAGCCCGACCGTACCTCGCTTCAGTAGTCCCAGCCTTCAGGACCTCCCCGAAGATATCTACATTGCTCAGCTAAAAGCATTCGACTCCGGAACTCTTTCGACGGCGTCTTACGTTCCCGGCCAGGCGGGCACCCGTCCTAACACTCCCGCGGAAAAGGCCTGGTCGGAGTACAACCATCACTGGGCTGGCCTGATCGTGCTGGCGATTGGACTGCTCGCTCTTCTCGCGCAGATCGCGCGCGCCTCCTGGGCGCGAAACTGGCCTCTCCTCTTCCTCGCTCTGTCCGTCTTTCTGGTCCTAAGAAGCGATCCGGAGACCTGGCCCCTCGGCCCCAGCGGTTTTTGGGTGAGCATGACTGATCCCGAAGTATTGCTTCATCGTTTCTTTGCGCAGTTGGTCGTGGCTCTTGCAATTTTTGAATGGAGAGTGCAAACCGGGCGTGTAACCTCCGCGAGAGTTCGCTTGGTTTTTCCGATTCTCGTTGCTGCCGCCAGCGCGCTGCTCCTCGCGCACTCTCATAGTCTGGGAAACATCAGGGAGGAAGTGTTGGCAGAGTTGAGCCACGCGCCGCTGGCAATTCTCGGAATCACCGCGGCTTGGTCGCGATGGCTGGAGCTGCGTCTTCCTTCCGAGAATCGCGCTCGGCCCGTCGTGGCCCGGCTTTGGCCTGTGTGCTTCTTGCTGATCGGCGTGGCGCTTCTGAATTACCGGGAGATGTGATCGGCGGACACGGCTACCACGCAAAGGTCGCGCTGCAGCGGTCTAGCCGATTTTGCCATTGCTCCACCATTTGTTGGCCTAATTTTTCAACACAAATTTGCTAATCTATCGACCACCATGAGGTAAGCCGTATGAGTTTCGACCCGCAACGCACCATCGCCGAGCTGAAAGAACTCCGCGCACTGACCGGCGATGCCAATGGCGCGCAGCGCGTCGCGTGGACCGATACTTGGCTTAAGGCTCGCCAATGGTTCGCGGGTAAACTGGCTGGTTTGCCAGTGGAGCATCACTACGACGCCGCCGGCAACAACTGGGTGACGCTCCCAGGCCAATCGGAAAAAGCGCTGCTCATCGGCGGTCATCTCGATTCCGTTCCCAACGGCGGCTGGCTCGACGGCAGCCTGAACGTTCTCGCCGGGCTGGAAGTGCTCCGCCGCATCGCCGAAGAATTTCACGGCCGCCCGCCGGTCGCGGTGCGCCTGGTGGATTGGGCCGACGAAGAAGGCGCGCGCTTTGGCCGTAGCCTGCTGGGCTCCTCGGCCTTTGCAGGCACAGCCAGCGTTGCCGTCGACCGCGTGCGCACCGATCGCGACGGCACCCTCCTCGAGGATGCCCTGCGCCGTTGCGGTGTCGAGATCGATCGATTTCCCGACGCCACCCACGAGCAAAACAATGCTGCCGCCTACATCGAACTGCACATCGAACAAGGCCCGGTTCTCGAGCGCCTGGGCCTGCCGCTCGCTACGGTGCTCGGCACCAAAGGTGTCGAACGCCACGCCATCACCTTCCACGGCCAGGAAGCCCACTCCGGTTCCACGCCCATGAACGTCCGCCGCGACGCGCTTGCCGCCGCCGCCAGACTCGCGCTCGAAATCCGCTCCATCGCCGGCAAGCACCCCGACGCCGTTTGCACCGTGGGCAGCCTCAAAACTTTTCCCGGCATCGTCACCGCGGTCGTCGGCCGATGCGAAGCCACCCTCGACCAGCGCGATCTCGATCCCGCGGTCCTGGGCGCCATGTTCCGCGAGGCCCAGGAGGCCAGCGAACGCTTCGCCCGCGAAGAACGTTGCACGGTGGAATGGTCGCGCATATGGAACATCGAGCCCATCGCCTTCCACCCCACGCTCCTCGATCTTTGCGACCAAGCCATCCGCGAAGTCGCACAAGTTTCCCACCGCATGCCTTCCGGTCCGCTACATGACGCTGCCGAGGTTTCCCGCGCCGGCATTCCCACCGTAATGATGTTCGTGCAATCCCTCGGAGGCATCAGCCACAACAAAATCGAAGACACGCGGGAAGAACACCTAAAAATGGCCGTGGCGGCATTCGACCGCCTCGCGACCAAGACCATCGGATACCTGAGCTAGGGGAGCCAAGTCGTCAAAGGGCCATAAGGGGAGTGGAAGCCCCATCCAAGCCAAAAGAAACCTTTTTCCGCAAATCTGCCAGCGATCGCACTTTTCTGTGGACTTGAGATTCGCCGCCCAAAAAAGGCGGTGGAACAATGTCGTGCATCCAACGCGTCACAGTCACCGACGTGTCGTCCGAAATCGCCTTGATCGGAGCTTCCACGATTTCGTGCTGGCCGATACTTGACGGATGAACATAGGTTTCGTGCGACAAGTCCATCAGATTGTCAACCAATAGCTGATAGTTGCACTTGATGTGATAGGTGCTGCCGTCAAACACCCAATTCGGATCGGAACACCAATGCATGTCGGGAATCCTGCGCTCATCCGCCAGCGCCGGATCGCCGATCCAGACCCACACGAAGCGATACTTCTCGGCAGGTGCCCTTGTGAATGCCTTGCTGCCCTGGCATCCAAACGCATTTCCCGCACTCGCTAAATTCCAAGTCGTGATATTTGCACACTAGGTGATCGCCCTTCAGATAGCCCATTGACAAGGGAAGCAGCCGGTGCGGGCAGCAGTCCTCGAACGCGGAGACCGCGCCATTCGTTTGGCGGTAAAAGACGATCGGCTCACCGCAAATCGTTCGGCCAAATGGAACGTGCTTGATCTCCCCATCCCAAGCGGCGGCATACCAATAGTGGCGTAGAAACATGGCGAGTCTCCTTCTTTTGTTGTGTTCACAATATGAAACACAATTTCATATTGACTCTGCCGGGATTTTGTCTAGAATCGGTGGCCGGTCCAGCACAAATTCTCCGAGTCCGCGACGAGGTTTCGCTTGAGGGGCTCCGTGAGTCCGACTACCGTAAGCGTAAGAAGATCCGGCTCGCGCGACCAACCCGGCGCTCCGGGCTCCAGCAAATCGCTGCAAAAAGCGCTTCGCATCCTGCTTCACCTAGGGCAGCACGGCCCGGAGATGGGCATCACCGATCTGGCTTCCGCGATGAACCTGAACAAGACAACCGTCTACCGGCTCTTGAATGCCATGCAAAAGTTCGAGCTTATCGAACAGAACCCCGACAACGAAAGGTATCGCCTGGGCCTAAAGCTGCACGAACTTGGCCTGAAAGCGTTGGAATCGAGAACGCTCCAGCGCGAAGCGCACCGTTTTCTACTCGAGATGTCGCGACGCTCGCATGAAACCGTGAGTCTGGCCGTGCCCACGCCGGGCGCAATCATTTGTCTCGATCGCGTGAACTCGCCCCATACGGTGATCAGCATCAACACCGGGGTGGGCGCGCGCTTTCCCGCCCACTGCACAGCTGTCGGCAAGGCCGTACTTGCCTACTTGTCCGACGAACACATCGACGCGATCGTGCGTAACAACGGCCTGCCGCAGTTTACGCCGGCTACCCTTACGCGAGTGCCCGACCTTCGGGAAAATCTCCGTCACGTTCGCGAACGAGGATACGCGATCGACAACCAAGAGCTGGAGCGTGGGCTCAGCGGTGTCGCGGCCCCTGTGCGTACCGCCAAGGATTGCCTCATCGCTGCCATCGGAATGGCGGGTCCCACGCTGCGTTTTCGCGGCCAGGAGCTTCGCCAAAAGATTCTTCTGGTAAAGGAAATAGCGGAAAAGCTTTCTGCCAGCCTGGGTTGTAACGAAACGTAAGGGAGGAGCACACATGCCTGCATTTCGAGCCGACCACGTTGGAAGTTTCCTGAGGCCCGCCGAACTCTTGGAAGCTAGGCGGAACGATGCAAAAGATCCGGAGCGTTTGCGGACGTTGGAGGACGCGCACATTCGCCGCGTCTTCGACAAGCAAAAGGAACTGGGCTTTGAAGTGTTCACCGACGGCGAACTGCGCCGCAGGAATTTCATGAGCGATTTTACCGATGCCGTCGAGGGATTCGACATGGGAGACGCCGTGGCCAGAAAGTGGGAGGCCGGCCAGGAAAAAGGTCAGCCGGTCAGCCACGTCGCGGGCATCGTGACGCAAAAACTGCGTCAGGCCCGGCCACTGACGGGACACGAATTACCCTTTCTCAAGGCCCATTGTCCCGGCGCCATCAAAATGACTCTTCCTAGCGCCACCCAGTTTCCAGCGATCTCGTTCAAACGCGGGGTTACCGACACCGCCTATGCGGATCATTCGGCGCTTCTGTGGGCCATTGTCGAGATCATGAAGAGCGACCTGGCGAAGCTCTCGGGCGACGGAGTGAAGTACGTGCAGATCGATGCTCCCCGCTATAGTTACTACATGGATCCGAAGTGGCGCGAGTGGATTCGCACAGAGATTCAAATGGACCCAGACGCCGCGCTCGACGAAGCGGTCAAGGCAGACAACGCCTGCTTCAAAGCCGCGCGGCGCTCCGGCGTGACCCTGGCCATCCATCTCTGTCGCGGCAACAATCGCAGCCATTGGTACGCGGAAGGCGGGTACGACGCGATCGCGGAAAAGCTATTTGGCACGCTCGACGTGGACCGTTTCCTGTTGGAATACGACGACGAGCGCTCCGGAACGTTCGAACCGCTGCGGTTCGTTCCGAAAGGCAAAACGGTGGTGCTGGGACTCGTTAGTTCCAAGGTCCCGCAAATGGAGGATCCCGATCAGTTGGCGATGCGCATCGAGGAAGCGTCGCGGTACGTTCCCCTCGAGAACCTGGCCCTGAGCCCGCAGTGCGGTTTTGCTTCAACCGCGGAAGGAAACCTAGTCACCGAGGACCGGCAGTGGGCCAAGCTGAAACTCGTAGCGGAGACAGCGCGCCGCGTGTGGCGCTAGACGCTCTGCAAGCCGGCATCGTTTCTCTTTTTTTCGCAAATCGCTAGTACATGGACGACCACGGTCCGCGTTGCCTCTGTCAGCGGACGCCACGCCCCTGTTTTGTTCATTGCGTCCATCCAAAAGATTCAGGCGACACTCGCTAGCCACCGCTGATATGCTCTTTGCCTAGAAACGTATTGTCCCAAAATCAAGTCGAGTGCCCCATGTCAACCGACGTAGCCGTTCTGACCAAAGCGACCGCGACTAGCGTTTCCAAGCCCCTTACCAGCTGGGGAAGCGATTTTGCGGCTTTCGAAGGAAATCCTGACTTTGTTCTCTCTCTGGCCCGCGGTCTCCGCATCATCGAATCCTTCGAAGGGCGTACCGAAGGGCAGACAGTCGCGGAAATCTCTAGCCACACAGGCCTCTCTCGCGCAGTCGTTCGCCGGTTCTTGATCACGCTGGAACTGCTCGGGTATGTGGAAGCCGTCGGCAAGCTATACCGGCTCAGGCATCGCATGTTGCGCCTAGGTCTCTCCTATCTTTCCTCAAACTCGCTTGTCGCTGTTGCAAAACCCACTCTTCAGCGTATTACCGAAGAACTCGACGAATCGAGCTCGATATGTGTCCTCGATGGCGACGAAGTCCTGTGCGTCGCGGGTGCGGTGAGAAAGCGGCTCATGTCTGTCGGTCTTTCAACAGGAAGCCGCCTGCCCGCGTACTGTAGCGCGCTGGGGCGGGTGCTGCTCGCCGGAATGCCGGAAAAGCAATTCATGGCCTATGTCGAACGGGTGGAACGCAGATCTCTCACTCGCAAGACCATTGTCTCTCGTCAGGAATTCGTCGATGAAGTGCGGCGCGTGCGCTCCGCGGGGTATTCCGTGATCGATGAAGAGCTCGAGGTCGGTCTGCGCGCCATTGCTGTTCCGATTTTGTCGAGCCAGGGAGCTGTCGCCGCCGCTTTGAGTATTGGGACGCAATCCTCGCGGATTTCCGTTCGCGAGATGCAGGCTCGCTTCCTCCCCGTGCTCAAAGACTATGCCGGTTTGATCGGCCAGTTCGTTTCTTGACGAAGTGTCTTGAGGAACCTGCCGTTCCGCGAATGAATTTGGACCAACGGATGGTCCCAGTTTCGTGTTCGAGATTGCCTGGGTCTGTTCTCTTCGTTCCGTACTCGTCTCTGCGATGCCTCCGCGTTCTCAGCTTCTCTGCGGTGAATTTCTTCCTTGGTCCCTCCTCCTTGGTCCCGCGCTTGACATTGCCGCAGTGCCGTTCAAGAATTGCCGCGTTGTTGCTTCATCGTCCGTCCGAGCGCGGCCGGCCCACCTGCCATACGAGCGTGACTGCGGACGCAATCCGTTGTTGGCGCAGCAAGGAAGGGAATCATGTTTTCAACTCCCTATATTTCTGGGAAGACCCTTGATATCCCCGCTTCGGCCCTCACCGACGTCATCAATCCGGCGAATCAGCGCCCCTTTGCCAAAATCTTCATGGCCCAGGAGCAGCACATGCGCGCGGCCATCGACGCCGCGCATGCCGCAAAAGCCGCGTGGGGCGCCACGCTCGCCGCAGAGCGCGAGAGATTCCTGATGCGCGCCGCCGACGAGCTTGAAGCCGCTCGCGGCGAGATGGTCGACCTGCTGATCGACGAAGCGGGCTCCACGTTCGGCAAGGCGCAATTCGAGATAGGCTTCGCGGCCAACCTGGTTCGCTCGATTGCCGGTGAAGCCCGCCGCATCCACGGCGACGTTTTTCCCTCCGATGTCCCGGGTTTGATTTCCATGGCGATTCGCCGTCCGCTGGGTGTTGTGGCGGGCATCTCGCCGTTCAATTTTCCTGTGGTGCTGTCTCTGAAGAAGGTAGCATTTGCGCTGGCCTGCGGAAATGCCTTCGTGCTCAAGCCCTCGGAAGAAACATCGCTCGTTGGGCTCAAGCTCGCGGAGATTTTTGAACGCGCCGGATTGCCGGCCGGAGTCCTGAACGTGGTCCCCGGTGACGGCAAAACCATGGCGCAGGCGCTGTATGACGATCCGCGGGTGAAACTCATTTCATTCACCGGCTCGACTGCTGTGGGTCGCATCATCGCCACCGAATGTGCCAAGCGCGGCAAGCGCGTGGTACTCGAAATGGGTGGCAAGAGTCCGCTGATCATTCTTAAAGACGCCGATTTGGACTACGCCGTGGACACCGCCTGCTTCGGCATCTTTATTCACCAAGGCCAGATTTGCATGGCCGGTTCGCGCATCATCGTCGAGGCCCCGATTTACGAGGAGTTCCTCAGGCGCTTCGCGGCGAAGGCGCAGACGCTGAAGGTCGGCGATCCCCGCGACCCGCACACGGTGATTGGTCCGCTGATCCGTTCTTCGCAGTGCCCGATGATCGACAAGAAAGTCAAAGATGCCGTTGCGGCCGGCGCCCGCTTGCTTGCGGGGGGAAAGTACGAAGGAAATTTCTATCACCCGACAGTGGTCGCTGACGTTACGCCGGAGATGGCCGCATTCCGGGATGAACTCTTCGGTCCCGTGGCTGCCGTCAGCAAAGCCAGCGATGCGGACCACGCGCTGGCTCTCGCCAATAATTCGGCGTACGGCCTCTC
>Ga0209526_10001382_pt1 | contig 16166 bp, 11 predicted proteins | sample JacPinW_OM2H0_M1_FD_188566 | JGI IMG/M metagenome (GOLD analysis project Ga0209526, IMG submission 188566) | Forest soil microbial communities from Algoma, Ontario, Canada - Jack Pine, Ontario site 1_JW_OM2H0_M1 (SPAdes) (version 2) | ecosystem: Environmental > Terrestrial > Soil > Boreal... | reverse complement strand
CGAGCCCCGCAATCGCTCCCGAAGGAATGTAGATGCGACAGCCCTTCTCTCCGGCTTCGCGAAACCACTCCTCGTGCCCCAGCAATCCGCCGACGCTCATGATCAGCATGTCGCGTACTCGGGCAAGCGCCATGGGAACGAATTCGGGCAGAACGGCCTGGCTGGCGGCTTCGACGATCAGTTCCGCGCGCTCGATCAACTCTCCGGTCGGGACTACGGGAGGGTGACTGGAAAGGGAGGTCGCAAAAGCCTCGGCCTTTTCTCGGTCTCGATCCGATAGCGCGACCAGTTCCGCGTCGATATCCTTCTTCTCGACGGCCCTCGCGAGGGACTGGCCAATCGACCCGACACCGAGAATCCCGATCTTCCGCGTGGGGTGTCCGCTTTCACGCGAGTTCAAGCATGCGGTCGATCGCACGCCTGGCTTTGCGGGCAATATCTTCGGGCACGCGCACCCGGGGCGACATCGTCTCGAGTGACTGCAGGACTTTATCGAGGGTAATCGTCTTCATGAACGAGCAGATGGCGTTGGGGTTGATCGGATAAAATTGCTTTTCGGGAAAGCCCTTGTTCAGCCGATGCAGGATCCCAACCTCGGTTCCCACGGCGAACTCTTTCGCCGAAGACGCGGCGACGTGCCGGAGCATTCCCTCGGTTGAAAGAAAAAACGTACGCTCCTGCGGGAGCGTGCCGTCGACTGCCTTGGCCATGCAGGAACTCACGCAGCCGCACTCGGGATGAAGCAGGAGCTCGATATCGGGATGCTCCTCCAGAAGCTCGACGACCTGCTCGGGACGGATGGTCTTGTGAACATGACAGTAACCGGGGTAGGCGATGATATTGTTTCGCTGCGTTTGCCGCGCGACCACCGTGGCCAGATATTTATCGGGAAGAAAAAGAATGGGCCGGTCAGCAGGAATTGCCCGCACGACTTTGGCGCCATTTGCGGAGGTGCAACAGTAGTCGCTCTCGGCTTTAACGGCAGCGGATGTGTTGATGTAGGCGACGACGACTGCATCTGGAAATTTTGCCTTCCACTTCAAGAGTTCGTCGACGGTGACCGAGGCGGCGAGCGAGCAGCCAGCCCGCAAATCGGGCAGCAGCACGGTTTTTTCGGGGCACAGAATCGCGGCGGTTTCGGCCATGAAGTGCACACCGCAAAAGACGATGACGTCCGCGTCGGTCTGCGCCGCCTGCTGCGAAAGCTTGAGCGAGTCTGCCACCGAGTCGGCGACCTCCTGCACTTCTGGCCTTTGATAATGGTGGGCCAGCAGAACTGCGTTCCGTTCGGCACAGAGCGCTCGTACCCTCTGCTGCTTGCTGCGAGTCTCCTCGGGCGTGTCCTTGATCATCTCGATTGCCGGCAGCGTATAGCGGGCCTCAAAGACGTCGAGCAAGGCGTCTGCGTTCGTCATCTGATTTTTCCTCTTTCGATGGAGTTATGAAATACGCTCGCTCATGTCGAGTGCGCGCGGCGAATGCGTCAGAGCGCCGATCGATATCGCGTCCACACCGCAGTCCGCGTAAGCCTCAACGTTGGTTTCCGAAATCCCGCCGCTGACTTCGATGAGTGTGTCGTCCCAGAGATTCTCTCGCCGCAGTGCGTCGAGAATCGGACCAATTTCTTCCGTCGTCATGTTGTCGAGCATGACCAGGCACGGGTACTGCTCCGACGCATCATCCTGCAAGCGGCGAAACGTTTTCGCCGACGCGAGGGCCGCAAGCTCGCTTCGCACCTCGACTTCGATGAAAGCGGCGTGCCTGCGAAAGTTCCAGGCCCGTGCGATGGCTAGTCGAGCCGCTTGGTCTTCGCGGCTTGCGATCCGCGCGAGATGGTTGTTTTTGATCAAAATGGCGTCACCGAGACCGAGTCGGTGCGTACCCCCCCTTCCCAGATGTACCGCTCGTTTATCGAGCAGGCCCCAGGGCGTTTTTCGCGTGGCAACGATCCGAGTCGAGGTCGAGCGGTTGCGCGCGCGCCCCTGGAGGCAACGAGTTGCGGTAGCGATCCCACTCATCCTTTGCAGTAGGTTGAGGCCCACGCGCTCGAGAGAAAGCAGCTTCATTCGTTCCCCTTCTGCCCGCAGCACCGTATCACCGTGCCGGAAAAGATCGCCGTCCTTGATCTCGAGCGTCACTTCGACTCCAAAGCCGCGAAGCAGAAAGGCCAATTCATCGAGTCCAGCAGCAACGCCGTCCTCCCGCGCCACGATGATCGCCGAGGCCGGTTCGTCCTGTATGCCCAGGGCTTCCACGGTCAAATCCCTTGGTGTGAGATCCACTTGGAGAAGAGCTTCTGTGAAGGTGCGGACTGCTTGGAGGTAGTCGGGATTTTCAAGCGTCAGGCCGCTGCCCCGAAAGAGGGCTTGCTCAAGTCGTTGCTCGCGTGTGACGGTCATTTCGGGGCCTGGGTCCCTGAGCTACCGCAGGAGGAACCCCCGCTCTCGCAGCCGGGCACGCGCCCGCGAAATCATTTCGGGCCGAGAAGCCTCGACCGTATGCAGATGGACTCCCGAGGTGAGAGAAGAGAGGAGGGTTGCCCGTGAACTGCGCATTTTCCGGAGAAAATCTTGCACGTCGGCACGCGACTCGATCATCAAAGAGCCGCGAATCTCGCCGTAAAACGGATGTTCGACGATGACGTCGAGAACCTTCACGCCGTGATCGACCAGAATCTGAAGCTCTTCTTCGGTTCGCTCGGGTTCGTGGCGGCATGCCAGAATCGCCTGATGGGTGAGCGCGGGACCTTCGGGGAGCCGATAGCCTCTCGGCGTAGCCAATACTTCCTTGCCGCTGGCTCGCAGAATCGCCATGTCCTGCACGACGCATTGCCGGCTCACTTGAAAGCGCCGTGCCAGCTCACCACCGCGGGCCGGGGCTCGGTTAGCGCGCATCCACTCGACGATGCGGCGGCGGCGATCATCTCCTGAATCGAGCCTCGATCGCGGATCTAGATGCTTGCTCCTGAACGGGCGCGAGGTTTTCATAGAACACTGTCTTGTCAGGCTTCTAGTTTCGTGTAAAGTCTACCATACGAGCGGCGATCCTGCCATTCCCGGAGGTTGGAATGGTTTGGGTGCCGACGCCTGCTCGCACGCGGCCAGGAGTCCATCGGCGGCACGCTGGTCCGAGCATACCGGCGTTTCCTGATAGCCCGGAGGACTCGTTTGCCGCCGAACAGTCGGTAGTTCGGGCTTCTGCCGGCCAAGACGCGTGCTGCCAGCCTGTGCGAACAGGGAGGGTATGAGGAGGCCGCGGAGTCGAGAATGCCTTGACGCAGCTCGCAGAGCTAGAACGGGCCTGGAGGTGAGCCGCCGTCGCCCCATGACTCGAAGGTCCCCGTAATGGCGTAGAATCAGCCGATTGGCGGCGAGAGCGGCGACAAAAAGGCGCGACTTCCGCGCCTCGAGCAAGGCTTGATCATTTACATGCCCACCCAGCAGCCAGACGTGGTATACTGATTTTGCGCTTGATACTGCGGTTGTGTTGTGCGGCTCGTCTGGTCGAGTAACCTGATCTGAGAATATCCGCCCTCCAGTTTCCTCCCATGTCTTCAGCGTAATTTCAAACTAAGACTGGCAACGCGAGTTGTTGGGCAGCGCACTTGCAGTTTGTGTGCCCCCAAGCGAACCGTGTCCGCCAGAAAGAAGGCAAGACTAGATGCAAAGTTTTTCAGAACTCCCAATCTCCGATTACACAAAGGAGCGATTGTCGTTGGCCCGTTTTACGAGACCGACTCCGGTTCAAGCTGCGGTGATCCCGCAAGCGCTCGAAGGCAAAGATGTGCTGGCGACCGCGCAGACGGGAACCGGAAAGACGCTCGCGTTTTTGATACCGGTCATGGAACAGCTTTTGAAGGTAAATACGCCCGGGATAGGGGCGCTAGTACTGGTTCCCACTCGTGAACTCGCCATGCAGGTCGCGGACCAGTACACCGCGCTCGGGGGCAAACAGCTCTCCTCCGCGGCGCTGGTCGTAGGCGGCCTATCCGAAGGACTACAACTCAGCGCGATTCGCAAGGGAGCCCGCCTGGTAGTCGCTACTCCCGGGCGATTGGAAGATTTTCTTGGTCGCAAGCTCGTCAATTTTCGCGGGCTGAAGGTGCTCGTACTCGACGAAGTTGATCGCATGCTGGACATGGGATTCCTCCCCGCGATCCGAAGGATTGCGGCCGTGCTGCCCGAAAAGCGCCAGACCATGTGTTTTTCGGCAACGCTCGAAGCATCCGTGGCACATCTGGTGAACGAGTATGTGAAAAATCCGGTGCGCCTGGCGTTCGGCTCAACGCTCAAGCCATCAGAATATGTGCGAACTCAGGCATTTGAGGTTACAGCCGACAGCAAGCGGGACGTGCTGAATCACTTGCTCGCCAAAGAGACCGGTCGCTGCCTCATCTTCGCGCGGACCAAGCACGGGACAGAGCGTCTGGCGAAGAATTTGAATCGTGACGGGTTCTCTGCCGCCATGATACATGGGGGGCGCTCCCAATCTCAGCGAACCGCAGCGCTCGCCGGATTCCAGCAGGGACGCTACCTCATACTGGTCGCGACAGACCTGGCTTCGCGCGGCATCCACGTACAGGACATCAAACACGTCATCAATTACGATCTTCCTGAGCTTGCAGAGAGCTTCATCCACCGGGTAGGACGCACCGGTCGCGCAGGGGGAAGAGGCGTGGCTTCTACCCTTTTTGCGAGAGAACAACGCTCAGACCTGTTGCAGCTCGAGCGCACGCTCGGCATCAAGATGGAAAGAATGCGAGTGGACGATCTCTGTCAAGGACCGGCCCCCGAGCAGCGAGCCAGCATGGCGGGCATTGGATCGGTCCGGGCGCGCACGTCCAGAATGGTTCGACTCCCGGGAGAGGTCCTGCAAGCACAGCTCGAAGGCTAGGCGGAATGCTGGGAATGGCGAACTCGTGGGCCGTGAAAAACCAAGTGACCGGGCCGCGGTCGGCTCGTGCTAGTCCCGGCACGACCGAGAAGGTGCTAGGTGCGCTCAGCTCATCGTCGCGTGCTTGCTGACCGAACCCAGTTTCGGCATAGCATTGACGGCCAGGTCCGAGTTGCAGCACTACCGGGGGGCAACGCGCATCGCCCCCCGCTTTGATAAGCCGCTCAGATTTTCAATCCTGCCCTAGAGCCATATTCGGGTTGGGCCGATTCATTCCAGTCAAATCACGCCGGCGTAACCGAGAAGCCAACCTCGCAAAATGCCCTTTTCGCACGGCAACCTCGACCAAATTGAGCAGCAGGGCAAGCACGAGCCAATACGGCCATAGGGTGCGGCGTTCGCGTACAGGTCGAACCCTGTTGTCGAGCAATCGCGAAATCGTAGGGCGCACGCTCCCGCCCGTGACGCGGCTGATCTCGCTCAGCAGAGGCAGGTTGATTTCCTGCGGCTTCAATTCCTCCGATCCGCGGTAAAAGCCGGCCTCAGGCACCAGAAGCTGTGCATTGTCTGAGACAATGCGATACATGCCGCCCTGGTTGGCTGGAATCCGCGCCTCATAATGACCCGGCGCCGTCTCCTCGAGCGGCAGCACACGGGAAGGCCCGTCGGGTGCCTCGATCAGAACGTGCGGCGAAGCGCCGCTCCGCATGGTCCCGGCATTCCGTTTGTCCGCATCTGCCAGGACGTCGTAATACACAATCTCTTCGCCGTCGCGAGTTCCGGAACGGACCCCGGCGCGCACGGTGCGGTCCCGGTGGGAAACATCGCGCGCCATTTGTGGCCACAGGGTTCCGAAAGACTCCCAACGTACCCAGGGCGCAGACCAGCGGCTCCGCGCATCTGACATGAAAGCGATTACGCGGCCCAGACCATACTGCCAACGCACGAGCAGCGGCTCGCCGCTATCGACGCGCAGGATGGTTTCTGAACCCTTCCTCGCTTTTGCCTTGACGAAACCCAGCAGGAGCGGCGCATGGGTGAAATCGATGCCGTCGGTAAACTCCACCGGGCGGACCCGGACGGCGCGCACCGAGCGCTCTTCAATCACCGTGACCTCGAGGTCGCGCGTCTCGCCGCTAATGATCTGCGGGATCTTTTCCGGCTCGTCGACGAAATAGGATTTGCCGCGCGTCTCGCGCGCTAGTTCCTCAAGCAGCTCGCGATTCACGTCATTTCCGATACCGATAGCGGAAATCGTTACGTGGGCCCCCGCAGCGGTTTTCTCGAGTTGAGGCAAATTGCCCGGCGGAGATACGCCATCGGTGAGCAGAATGATGTGTCGGCGGGTGGCGCGCTCGCGGCGGATGGCGTCGAAACCGGCCTGCACGGCCGGATAAATCCGAGTGCTGCCATCGGCCTCGATGGAATCGATCAGGGTGTTGATGTGAGCAACGTCGGTGATAGGCCCCAACGGAACTACCCAGCGAAAAGTCTCATCAAAGGCGATGACTCCTATCTTGTCGATGGGGCGGAGCGTCGCCACGCTGGCGCGAGCGGCCTGGCGGACCATGGCAATTTTCGGGCCATCCATACTCCGCGATTTGTCGAGTACGAGCACGAGCGCCGTAGGTTCCTTCGGAGCCGGGGGCGGGTCGCCGCGGACCGGTAGAAGCTTCTCGAATGCGGTATGTGGTTCTTCGGCGAGCTGTGAATTCTTGTCTCCGGCGATAAAAATCAGCCCGCCTCCCATCTGGACGTATCGTTCGAGCGCTTGGTCTTCTTCTGGCGAAAGCGGCTGTTCGGGATAGTTGTCGAGTAGGACGGCATCCCAATCTCGCCCGGGTGCGGTGGGGAAAGCCGACGCCGTTTCCACGTCCACTTCGGCCCGCTTGAGCGTTTCAACTAGCGGAGCCGAAGGCCCGTCGCCACCGGCGATATAGAGCACCCTAGGTCGCCGCACGGTGATGGCCTGCGAGAATAGCTCCTGCTGAGCGCCCGCGCCTGCCGCGTGCACCACCAGCAGGTTCACGCCGCTCCCCGTGAGTCGCACATCCAAATCCACCGGGTTGCTGCCGACGCGCAGATTCACCTGAGTCGCGCCGATCTCGCGGTCCTGAGAAGTGATCCAGACGCGCGCTGGCAGCGTACGGGAACTATGGAGCTCGAGCGATAAGGTGAAGCGTTCGCCTGAAAACACTTGCTGGGGCGAGGCGATGCTCCCCAACTTCACGGGCAGGCGCGCCGTGCCGCCGGAAGGTTCGGTGAACACTTCGACGCCGCGTTCGCGGGCGCGAACTGCCTCGGTGAGTGCATGACCGCGATTCTCATTGCCATCGCTGATCAGCAGGACTCGCCGGGCACCGCGCGCGGGAAACGTGCTTATGGCCAGTTGCAGAGCACCTTCGAGGTCCGTGGCCATTCCACCACTCGAGTCCAGTGCCTGAGAAATGGACACCTTGCTCCCCTGACGCGGGACCACGTGCAAGCGGGGGTGTTCGGCAAAGGTGATCAGGCGGAGCTCTGCGCCGGAGTTATTTCGCACCAGATCTCGCAGAAGGGCTTGGCCATGCTCGATCGACTCGCGAGGCATGCTCGCAGAGGTGTCCATCACCAACGTGACGGCCAGCCTTTGTGTCAGGATCTGAGCCCACGGATCGGCCAAGACAATGACCAGGGATGCGAAGGCGGCGCACTTTAACCCGAGGCCCGCGCGAGATATGCCCTGGGCCCGCCGCAACCACATCCACAGCACGGGCAGCAGCAAGAGCAGAAACAAAAAGCCCGGATGATCAAATGTCATTTAGCCACCTAGGCAATGAAATTCGGGTCGCGGACTTCCGGATGCTGCAAACTGCGCTCAGAAACCGGAACTGCATGGCGCACTTGGCTCGCAACGGTCGTTTGACGGCCGCCCGCCGCTTGGCGATTCACTCGGCTCGAATAGAACAGCAGCCACTCCATCCAAAGTACAACCATGGCCAAGGCTACCAGCCAGCGCCACAGATCCCGGCCCGCGGCCGGAACCGTTTCCGGCTCGATCGAGGCTGTTTCAGAGGAATTCGGCGTTAAGCGCTGCGAAGGCAAAAGGGGTGGTGCGCTAACGGCGATACTGGCCTCGCGGTCTGGACCCAGCACGCGATACATGCCGGTTTCGAGCGCCAGCAGGTGCACGTCTGTCCCTTTGCGCGCGAATGGCACGTCCTTCCCCGACGGAGCGACGATTCGAGTCGCAGGGCCGGGCACATCCAGTTCACCAGCGGGAAGCGAGTCAGAAACATCTTCGATCTGGTAGGTCATCCATTCCACACCGGCAGCCATCAGAAGCGGAAAAGCCGACTGTTGCGGGAAATTAGAGTCGGCCGGATCGAAGCCGATAATCAGGGACTTATGTCCGTCCTGTTCGCGGGCGAGCATCAACGGTGTCGGCGGAAAGCCTTCGGCTGAAGCCAGAACGGTGTCGGTAGGCCGTACCTCGAGGGAGGCTGGATTGTGAACACTGACATCGCGCGTGCGAACCCAGCGCGTCACCGGGTGCTGTGGGTTCCAGCCCGTAAGGCGAACCGCGCGTGAAGATGCCGAAGGCGCCCCACTCTCAAACCAAATGGAATTGATCATAGGGCGAGACGTGGGCCTCAGGCGATCGTAAATCGCGACATCGGGCGGAGCCGTCGGGCTGATACCGGGGCGCAAGAACTGGATTCGTAAATAGGGGTTCGTGGAGAGCACGGTGCGCAACTCGCGCTCGAAGCTGGACCGTGCTGTGAAGATGACCACACGCACAGGACGGAACGATGGAACACGCACGATCGCGCGGTTGTCGGCGTCTAACGCGTCAGCCGGGCTGATTTCTGCCTGTAGAAAGCCACCCCGCGCCCAGGTAAATTCGTCGTGGACGCCGGTCAGTTCCCCCGGGGGCAGTGACAGAACCCTTTGCCCAAGCGGCACGCCGTTGCCCGAGAGTTTCAGCGACACGACGGCCCGAGTCTTGCCATAATTTTTCAGCTGTGTCAGCAAATGCCAATGATCGGGCTCTGCCGCGTCGCGCGTGAGCGCGAGCCGAGTGATGCCGCGGTTCTCGACGGGCGCCGGTCCGCCAACCAACCGGACCAGAAACTGAGGCCGATCGCCGCTGCCGTTGGAGGGCTCGATCATTTTGCGAAACGCCTCCACGCGGCGCAACTGCTCGTCGTCGAGCATACCGGGGCCAATATAAACAAGTAGTCCGCGCCGCGATCCTTCCAAGGCCGCCTTTGCCGCCTCCAGAGCGCGCGGCACATCGGCGATGCTACTCGACGCTCGCAAACCGCCGATCGCACTGCGCAGTGCAGCGCGGTCTGTTGTGAAGGGCAGAACCGGCGGGGCATCGACTTCGGCCTGAAGCAGCAATACCTGGTCACTGGGAGGCAGCGCGCCCAGGAATCGAGCAGCTTCGTCGCGTGCCTTATTGATCCACGAGGACTCGCCCGGAGGTTGCACCTGCGACCAAATGGAGGTGTCGAACACGATCGCGACGCTTCGACTCTCGATCGCTCTGCCCCAGCGAGGGTTCGCCAACGCCACGATCAGCAGCAGCAGGAACAAAACCTGCGCCGCGAACGCCCAAGGCTCACGGAGCCACTGCGGTCGACGGTAGCGGCTAGGAGGCAGGGTGACCCAAAAGCGAAGAGTGGAGACCCGCCGGCGCAGAGGTCGCCGGTGGTGAAGGTATAGCCACAGCGCGAGCGCCGCAGCAGCCGACCATAGGGCGAAGGCTTGTCCTGCGCTCATCGCGAGCCAGCTCATACTAGCACCCGGGTAGTTCGCAGGCTGCGAAGCACAAAATCCTGGTACGGGATGCTGGTGACGGCGCGCGCATATCGTCCTCCGTTGCGCATAGCCAGACGCTTGGCGCGCGCAGAGAATTCCAGAAACGCACGTTCATAGAGCACGGCGCTCTGGGGCGAGCACTCGACAGTGCGTTCGAATCCGGTCTCGGCTTCTTCGAGCAACAGCTCCCCGACAACAGAAGGACGCTGCTCTTCGGCGCTGTGCACCTGAAGCACCACGAAATCATGGCCTGCCGAGCGCAGCATCTCCACTCCTCGCTTGGACCCCTCCTCGTCGAAAAAGTCGGAGATTATGATGACGATCCCGCGGGAAGGCAACATCGCCACGAATTCCTTGACCGCGCGGTAGAGGTCGGTGCCTCCCCCGCACGACAGCTCGCCCAAGAACTGGAGCACCGGCCAGAAATTTTCGCGCCCACCAGAGACGGCGAGCGGCTTGCCCAGCCGCTCTGCAAACGGCACCACGGTAGCCGTATCCAGATGCAGTAGCGCCAAGTAGGCGAACGTAGCTGCCAGCCGCCGCGAGTACAAAAATTTCGATTCGTCGGCACCTTCGCAATCCATCGATTCGCTACGGTCCAGCAGAATCCGTACGGGAACGTGCCGCTCGGTTTCGAAAATCTTCAGAAACAGCTTGCCCAGACGGAGATAGGCATTCCAGTCCAGAAATCGAGGATCGTCGCCCGAGCTGTAACGGCGGTAATCGGAGAACTCCAGCCCCGGACCGTGGTTGCGGGAACGGTGGTCAGCACCGATGAATCCGGTCGAGTCGGTGCCGCAGAGCAGAGTGACCTCTTCGAGCGTCTTCAGGAATTCGCGGTCCAGTAGCAGGGGCGAAGGCATATTAGCCAGGGCAAAATAGAAGGAAGCTCTGCCGAGTCACCGATGGCAAAGCCGGCCCTCCTAAACCGAAGTCTTCAATTCTTGCTCACCGTGCCGCCGATCTCTTCGAGCAGGTCGTCGGAGGCCCGGCCGTCCGCCTGTGCTTCAAAATTCAATATGATACGGTGGCGCAGAGCGGGCTTCAGAAGCGCGCGGACGTCTTCGAGGCTGACGTTGAACCTTCCGTGCAAAAGAGCGCGCACCTTGCCGCCAAGAATCAGGGCCTGGGCGCCGCGAGGCGAGCTGCCATAACGGATGTACTTGTTCGCCAAAGCGTTTTCGCGCCCGTCGGCGTGCGTCGCCAGCACGAGTTTCACCACATGCTCCTGGACGTGCGGCGCCAGTGGAACCATTCGAATCACACGACGCATTTCGAGGATTTGCGGCCCGTTTAGAACCGAACGTACCGGGCCGCCCGGTTCCCGCGTCGTGCGATCCAGGATTTCATGCAACTCCTGACGACCCGGAAACGGTACGCGGAGTTTGAACAGAAAGCGGTCCAATTGCGCCTCCGGCAGCGGGTACGTTCCTTCCATCTCGAGAGGGTTCTGCGTCGCCATTACGAAAAATGGCTCCTCAAGCTGATGCGAGGTGTGCCCTACGGTGACTTGCTTCTCCTGCATTGCCTCGAGCAGCGCCGATTGCGTCTTCGGCGTGGTGCGGTTGATTTCATCGGCCAGCACAAGGTTGGCGAAGATGGGGCCAGGCTGGAAATCGAGCACCTTTTTCCCATCGCCGTTTTCCTGGACGACGGTGGTGCCGATCACGTCGGCCGGCATCAGGTCAGGGGTGAACTGAATGCGCGAATATTTGAGCGCCACCGCCTGCGCGAGCGTGCGAACAAGCAACGTCTTCCCCACACCCGGCACACCTTCGAGCAGCACATGGGCACCGGCCAACAACGCGATCAGAACACCTTCGACGACTTCACTCTGCCCCACGATCGCGCTGGAAATTTCCTGGCGGACCTCGAACATCTTTTCTACGAGCGTTTCGATTTGCCGCTCGAACGTCTTCTCGCCCTGCTCCTCTTTCATCCCTGCAATTCCTTCCATCAAGCCATCCTTCTCCCAACCTGGCTTCGGCGCCGACTCAGCGCTCGGTCTTACTAGTGTGCTCAAAATAGCGCTTCACGTAAAGCCGATAGCGCAGCGGGATATTTTCCTGTTCGGCACCCTTGATGGCTGCCACCGGCCTGGGTGATATGTCGCGGAGTGGAACCTGCGCCGTGCCCGGCCCTGCGCTGGTGCGCTCGCGGGACTGTACCCTGAAACCAGTTGTGTCGAGCGCCACGCGGTCCTGTACCATGTTCCCTGCTGGGAGCGGCTGATTTTGTCCGCCCTGCCGAGTCCCAGGCCGACTTCCGTTCGATTCATCTCCACTTCCGGAACCTGCGTTCTTCGACCCGTCCTGGGCCGCCGCGCTTCCACCCCGCGGATCCATCCGGGGGCCATCTGCGCTCGATCCATTGGGCTGGGACGCCTGGCTGGACGAATCATTCCCCGGCGGCCCGCCCTGTGGGGAGGGGCTCTGCGCGTCCTGGCCCGGCTGGGTGGGCGACGATTGGGACGGTTGGCGGCCCATGGCGTCTTTCACGAGATTTCTGAGCGACTGCATCATTTTCTGCGCCAAGGACTCATGGACGCTGTCTGAGTCCGATTGGTTGTCGCTAGATTGATTCGCATCATTTTTGCTGCTGTCGTTGTTATTGCTGTTTTCCGGAGACTGTTGGCCGGTAGCGGCTTGCTGTGGATCCCCGGACGGACCAGCCGCCTGCTCGCTCTGAGCTGGAGATGCGGATTGCTCCTGCCCCGGCTGACCCGTATCTGCCTGTAGTGAGTCCTGTAAACCGGCGGCATCCTGGGCTGCTCCCTCTTTCTGCGCCCCTGGCGAAAAGTTCTCGGTCCTTTGCTCCTGAGCTGAATCCGTCGGTTGTTCCTCGCCCTTGAGGGCGTCCACGAGGCCTTCAGCCGTCATACGCTTCAGCAACTCCTTGGCGCGCACGAAGGGGGACAAAATAGCTTGCTCAAGATGTGCTTGCGATGCCATCCGCACAAGCGCCGTCATTGGCGCGCGGTAATGCATGCGGTAGGCGAAGAGCCCAGCGACCGCCAGAGCCAAAACCAGTGTGCGCCCGGCCGCGGCAGGAACCGCGATGGGGAACAGAGAGCGCGTATCCACTTGCGCCAGCCGCTCTAGCGCATCGCGTCGCTGGCAGAGGACCATCCCGTCGGGTTGCTCAGCCGGCCCAAAATGAATCGCTGTCGAGATCCGGTCCTCAAGGCCACCGGCCCTATCAAGCTGACATGCCGCGCCGTAGGCAGTCGGCCGTCGCCGCCAGTTCCAAACAATGGTTACTATCCCTCCAAGGATTACTAAGACCGCTGCTGATAGGATGGCGACCCTCAGGCGCGAGCTAAACGCCGCAGCCAAGAATAGGCCGAGCAAGATCCAGCTCAACCAGATAATTCCATCGTGCAGGAAACCATTGGCCATATTCCTTCTGCGGACCACCTCAGTAGCGCTGACCAAGTCGTGCAGTTCCGCCGAGTACGCATGCTTGCCGGAATCGGGCCTTTGCGGGATCAAGGCAAGGCTCGGTTGGCCCTCGACCAATCCAGACGTCCGGGCACTGTCGGAAACAGAACAAGCGGTCCGCACGGATATGTCGTCAGAATTCATCGATCGCATCGTCCTGCACGCTCACGCGATTGCTCTATAAGGTCAGCCGGGCGCGTGCTAATACCGTTCTGTACGGTTGGCGATCTTCGATCGTGCCCGCAGAGCGGGTAATCGAACAATTACGACAACAGTCGAAGATGACGTCCCGTCCGGCAATTGAGTCCCAGCCACCAGTATAGTTGAGATACGCCGCGGAGTAGATTGATTTTGCTGATGGAGTAGCTGGCAATCGATGATGGGCTCCAGCAGACTTCATCGGTACCAGCAGTAGTGGACTTGCCGGGACTCCAAGGATGCTATCACACCATGGATGATCCACGTGCATAGCGGTGAAGGTGCGTGGAATGCGGTCCGGTGGCTTTCTCCTGTGACTTTGCCCCGAGGCAAGCATCCCAGCAGTTGGCGGTCTGGCCCCCTGCGCCGGAACGTTGCGCCCAGCATACCGGCTTGGCGACCGAATCACGCCTTAGCTGTCTTCGGTACCATTCTGCGACCGCGACCGCTCGAGCGCGTATTTAATCAGGGCGGCAGTCCGATAGACGCCATGCACGAATTTCCCGTAGGGGAGGGTGAGGAACAATGCCATCACAACCCCGAGGTGAGTGAGCAGCAGTGCGCCCAGGCCAACGGTTTCGCGGAGCAGAAGCAACAGCAGACCCGTGAAGCTCGTGAGTACAAGCAGGGCTAGAAACACAACATCCATTCCGTATTGCGACTCATCACTGGTAACACGATTTCGACGCCGCTCCAGTCGGTAAAGGCCAACAGGCCCGACGAGCAGACCAATCCCACCCAGGGTCCCAAGCACGACCGGCAAGCTGGTGTAGCCGTATGGCGCTATCCATCGAAACGCGTAGTGATAAAGTGCGGCGACCGAGGTCGCTGCAAAGCAAAGCATGAAACCATAAAAGGTGAAATGGTGAAACCAACGTCGGGCTTGAGAGGGTTGGTCGCGAGGGTACGAACAATGTCTGGCTCCACTGTCTAAGTATTCAAGCCTGAGCACATCCTTGAGGGCTTGTATCCATACGAACGGATGAAGCAAATCCGACAATCGCTCCCCTGCGTCATGCCAGAACCGAACGAAACCGACCAGCAATGCGATGACAACCAGTAGAGATATGCTGCCGAAGGTTACGGTCAGAAATTCATGCGAGGTGATTTGATAAAAGTTTCCATCAGGAACACGCGTTAGCAGAGCCTTCCCTCCCAGCAGGAATGCGGAGCCGAGCAGAAAGACGATCACGGCTGACGACAACACGAGCGAGACGAGCAGCCCGTTCCTGGTGAAGGCCTTGGCCAGCGGTTCGGGCCATGCGTATTTCTGATACGAGCGGAGGCGAATCTTAGCAAAAGTCTGCGCGGGGTTGATTGCAAACTCATGAGGAGGCGCGTACTGGCAGGCGTAGTAACACGCGCTGCAATTGTGGCAGAGGTTTGCGAGGTAGTTCAGGTCGCCCTCTGTGAAATTCAGGCGCAGTTCCATGGCAGGAAAAACGGCGCAATACCCTTCGCAATAGCGGCAGGAATTGCAGACGGTCATCAAGTGCTCGCCCTCGCGCGTCAGTTCATTTTCCCGCACTGGTACAAGCTTCCTTTCCCGCGATTCGTCCAAAAACCGTGCCGATGGTCATCCCCAATCCAGCGACGTATCCTTCGCCGAGAATATTACCTGCCATGATCTCTCCAGCCGCGAATATGTTCGCAGCTCTTTGGCCATTCGTCATTAAAACAGTCGCCCGCTCGTCGACCTTGACCCCGAGGTAGGTGAAGGTAATACCGGGCCGCAGAGGATAACCCAAAAACGGAGGAGCATCAATGCGCCGCGCCCAATGCGTCTTTTCCGGCGTCAGGCCAGACGTTTTGCAGTCGTCGAGGATCGCATGATTGAACCTCCCCGGTTGCACCGAACGGTTGAATGCGCTCACGGTCGACTCCAGCTTATCCGCCGGCAGATTCAGCTGTCGTGCCAGCTCGGCGATCGTGTCGGCTCTGATCGGCGGGAATACCGACGGCATGAATTTTCCCACTGCGCTCTGGTCGATGATCGAATAGGCAATCTGGTCGGGCTGTTGCGCGACGATACGGCCCCAGATCGCGTATCTCTTTGGCCAGAAATCTTCGCCTTCGTCGTAAAAGCGTTCGCCGTGTTTATTTACCGCAATGCCGAGCGATACGCAATCGAGTCGCGTGACAATACCGCCATCAAATTTGGGGGCCCGCGCATCGACAGCGACAAAATGGCCTTGGGTAGGGTCGCCTATCGATTCGGCCCCGCGATCCAGCAGGAGTCTTAGAACCTTGCCTTTGTTATAGGGAGTACCACGAACAATGAAATTGTCCGCGGCATCGCCCCAGGCTTGTTTCAGCCATTCGAGGTTGGATTCGAAGCCGCCGGTGGCCACTACAAGCGCTTTCGCACGAATCTGCGAAAGCGCGCCGTCCACTATGATCGAGGCGCAACGAAATCTACCATCCACGATGTCCAGATCAACGACTTCAGAATCGTAAAGGATCTGGATACCCAGTCGCTGGGCAGTAGTGTAGTAGGCGTTCAACAGTGCTTTTCCGCCCCCCAGAAAGAACGCATTGGTACGATCGAGATGAAGCGTTCCGCTCAGTGAGCGTTGAAAGCGGGCGCCCTGGCTTTTCATCCAGTCGATGCATGTCGCCGAAGCTCGAATGGTCATCCTCGCTAGAAGTTCGTTCGTCTTGCCCCGGGTCACGCGCAAAATGTCGTCGAAGAATTCCTCTTCCGGATAGGAATCGATACAGATATCGGTCGACTGCCCGTGCATGCATCGCAGGTTCCTCGTATGCCGGCTATTGCCGCCTCGGAATTCCTTCGGGGCGCTTTCTAGCACCAGGACGCTCGCCCCCGAT
>Ga0209526_10001381_pt1 | contig 16171 bp, 14 predicted proteins | sample JacPinW_OM2H0_M1_FD_188566 | JGI IMG/M metagenome (GOLD analysis project Ga0209526, IMG submission 188566) | Forest soil microbial communities from Algoma, Ontario, Canada - Jack Pine, Ontario site 1_JW_OM2H0_M1 (SPAdes) (version 2) | ecosystem: Environmental > Terrestrial > Soil > Boreal... | reverse complement strand
CGCCTGTTCGTAACGCGCGATTGCATCTTTTGGACGATGATCTTTGCGAAGCGTTTCGGCCAACGAGTAACAGTAATCGGCGTTAAACGGCGCCGCATTCGCCGCGGCTTCAAAAAAGCGCTCGGTCGCTGGAAAATCGCTTCGGCCGCTGGCGATCATGCCGCGAAAATAATTCGACGCATCGACATTTTCTCCAAAAGCGATCGCACTATCGAACAATTGGTCCGCCGAGTTGAAGTCGCCATGATCGTAATAGAGTTTGCTGGCACGAAAAAGAACGCCGGGCAGAGAAAGGTTTTTGTACTTGGCGCCAACGAGACGTTTGGCCGCTTGCTCCCAGTTTCCCAGACGCTCGTCTACCATCGCTTGTTCGACGAGCTCTTCGGAAGAAGAGCCGGGAAATTGATTCGTCACGCGCGCGGCGATCTTCGCCTGCTTTCGCGACGCAATCAGATACTTCCAATATTCGAATTTCTTGCCGACATAGAATGTGGCCGCCAATAGCACCAGCGCGCCGAATATTAAGGCGACATTTTGCATTTCGACGGCGCGCGACAGTCTCCAGCCGCGTGCCCGGCGCGGAGTTTCCTGCCTTTGTGGGCGCGACGATTCCGGAGGTGCGATCTTTGCTTTTTCCGTCGACTGTATTTTTGCCGGTTTTTCTTCGGTCATGCCCGGATCGTGCAGCGATCGCGGCGTTCCCAGAAAACGGCGCTGTTCTGGCGTAAGCCGCATCTTTCGATGCCGTTCTGCTTCTGGCGGGGACGGCACTCCAGCGGAAGGCTCGTCCGGCGACGCTGTTTCTTCTTTAGGTTCTTCTTCAGCCATTAGTCCAAGCGGGTGGCGAATAACAGAGACCCGTCAGGTATTTTTGTCGAACGCGATCATTTGCCCGACGGCCTGCACCGTCGTTCGCAACTTCTGCCTCGACCACCTTAGCGCCCATCTCTCGGGTCTTCGCCGCCATTTCCTGCTCGAGGGCAAGCGCAACGGCGCGACGCGAGCCGACGGGCTTGAATTTTCGATGCGCCGGACCCGAAATTATTTGCACGAGCCAGGCGACCGCAACGCGCCCTTCTTCCGATAATAATGTATTGACTATTTGATTCATATTTAATATAAGAATTTTAGGGAGATAACTATGAGGAAGGTAATCGCGCTTTACATCATAATTGGGATGGTCGTTGTCTCGGCTCGCGCGGATATTATCCCCTCGTTCATGGGAACCACCATTTCCGGGCCGAACACGGTTTGGGGCTATCAAATCGACATCACCTCGGATCAACATGTGACGGTCGGCGATTTCTTCACCATTTACGATTTCGGTCCGTTTATAGCCGGCTCCAATTCGCAGCCGAGCGACTGGAGCTTTTCCTCATCGCTGATTGGGCCGACGCCAGCGGGAACCAATCCACCAGACAGCCCCAACATCTTGAATCTCACCTGGACTTACACCGGTCCTTCAGCTCTCATCGGAATAGGGATCGGTCCTTTCTCCGTGATGACTGCCGGTGCGCAGGAAGCGCCTCTCACACGAGGTTCTTTTTTCGCTGCTCAAGGAACGCGTGCGACCGGCGCGGATGCCGGCACTAAAGTGAACAATGTCGGACAAATTCCGGTGCCTGCGCCGATTCCGGAGCCGTCGAGCGTCGTGTTGATAGGTGTTGGCGCCTTCAGTTGGGCAATCGCCCGCCGGCGCAGACGTGGATTGCAGGCGTAGCCAGCCAGCGTCATAGACGCTTTTGGGAATCAATCTCGGGCGACCTATGTCCGGGAAAGATCGACAATCAGTGCGGCGGGTCGAGTTCTTTAGGCCCCAAGCAAGGGCGTGATGCGTGCTAGAACTTTATCGTGAACTGGCCGGCGACGAGTTGTTCGCCTTGCTGAACCTTCGCGTCTTGGTGGCTGAAGCTGTATTGGATTTTTGCTTGTAGGTAGTTGGTGAAACGGTAGCCGAGCGCGGCGTCGACGCGCCAAATGTCGTTTCCCCACGGTTGTTGACCATCGCCGCCGGTCGGCACGGTGGCATAAAATTGCTGGTTCCATCGCGCGGCGGCGAAGAGCTGAGTCGTCACCTTGTATTTGGCCTCGATGTAATAGGAAAGGGTGTCGGCGTCGCCGACAGTAGGAACTTCGAAGCGGGCTTCGAAAACTTCGGCAAAGATTTGGAAGTGGCCCCGGGCGTAACTAATATCCTGGCCGACCAAATATTGGTTGTAGTTGTCGATGTTTTTTCCGAGCGGCAATGTTGGACGCGCCTCCGGCTTCATGTAAGGGCCGATGCTTTCGGAAACGCCGAAGTTCCACGATTCATTAGGTCGAAAGCCAACGCGGCCGGAGTAAGTGGGATTGCTCCAGCCCATTTCAGTGGGCTGCCATGTGTCCGGCCGTGAGGAGACCGCCGCGTTTTTAATTTCAAAAGCGTAATCGAACTTGTCGATGGAACCGAGGATGGCTGCACCGGTGGTGTAGTTGGGTCCCCAAATGATTGGAATGCGTTCGTATTGCTCCGTTGTCTGGAGGCGCCGCCCGGCGAAATCCTGACGGGATGAAGGCGCTTCGTGGTCGGAAAGTGTGGTGATGTTCTCGTAAGGCAGCGGCGCATTGACGAATGGATTCTGCCAGGAGTCGTGGCGTGGCACCCAGTTTCCGATCACGGTAGCAAATTTTCCGATCTGAAAGGTGACGCGCGAATCGTCGAGCGGTGTGTAGCGAAGGAAATATTCATCGAGACGAACCTGCGCGCCTCGATCCCATGGATCGAAGCCGCGATCAAGCCGGGCCTGGGCAAAGAAATAAAAATGCTTCGCGAATTGTGCGTCGAGGAAGAGGGAAACGCGGGGATTGAAGAGAAAGCTGTCGTCGGTGCTGATGAGGGCGGGTGGCCGCTGGTCGATGAAGTAGCCTTCAAGATCGACAAGGCCGCTTAGTTGCAATTGAAAACGATTTTGCGAATCGCGGATCGACAATGCGTCATTGAGTTGATTGAGCAGATCGGCGCGCGTGCCTTGGAGCGCGAGCGTGAGTGCGATTAGCGAAATGGCCGTGTTACGCCGCATGAAGCAACCTGTCGATGGTGCGCCGGAGGAGATCGAGCGTGATGGGTTTACTGAGGACAACGTCGACTGCCTCAGGCTGCGTTCCTGTGGCTTCGATTAATCCGCCGAAACCGGTGAGCAAAATCACGGGAATATTTTGATTCACCTGCTTCATGAAGCGCGCGGTTTGATCGCCGGTCATCTCCGGCATGACGCGATCCATGACGACGAGGTCGAAATGGCGCCGCCGGAATTTTTCCAGCGCTTCACGTCCGCTCACAGCAGTGGAGACCGAGTGATTGTCGGAACGCAAATAAGCCGAGAGCACTTCCCGGCTGCGCGCTTCATCATCGACAATGAGCACGTTGAGCGGCGAGTTCTGCTTCGGAGCAATGGCGATCGCGGACTCACTGGCTGCCATCTCTTCAGCCAGCGGCAGTCGAATCACGAAAGTCGTGCCTTTGCCCAACGTCGATTGAATTTCCAATTGGCCACGATGGCGCTCAACGATTCCGTAGACCATCGACAATCCCAATCCGGTGCCGCGGTCGCCTTTGGTGGAGAAAAACGGTTCGAGACAACGCTGCCGGACGCTTTCGGTCATTCCGGTTCCGGTATCGATCACGCGAATGGCAGCGCTCTCGTTTTCGATGGAAGTTTCCAGCGAAATGCGACCGCCTTCGGGCATTGCGTCCACTGCGTTGAAGAGAAGGTTCGTCAGGACTTCGCGGAGGGCGGACTCTTCGCCAGCGACGATCGGGTAGGCTTTGAATTCGGTGTTTACGGCAACGGTAATTCCGCGAGCCTGAGTCAGGCCTCGCCATTTCGGCTCGGTCAGTGCGACTGCTTGCTGAACAATTTTCGCAAGATCGACAACGGGAAATTCCTCGTTGGTGTCGGCTGGCCGATAAAATTCACGCAGCCGGCTGACAACGCTGGCGGCGTCCTTGGCCGAAGTCCGCAACATTTCCAGACAGCGCCGCGCTTCCTCTTTGTCATCGAGCAGGGCTTTATTTTCGAGGAGCACGTCGGCGAAGCCGAGAATGGGCATGAGCGTGTTATTGAAATCGTGCGCGATACCGGCGGCCATCTGCCCGAGCGCGCTCAAGCGTTCCTGCTGGATCACTTGTTGTTGCGCGGCTCTAAGCTCGCTGAGCGTTTTCTCCAGTTCCCGATTCGTTTCCAGCAAATCCTTCTCCGCCTGCTTGCGCCGAGTGACATTCTCAGCCGATTTGGCCACGATGCGATCGACTGGCTTGGAAAGGTTTTTCGACAAAAACAAACTCGCGGCAAACCCGCAGGCCAGGACGACAAAACCGAAGGCGATAATTTTCCAGCGAAGAATTTGCGCTTCCCGAAACGATGCCGCGAGAGGGTAGAGACAAACGTGATAAGCGGCATCGAACGGGGAGTCGGGGTCGAGCGCTTCGTAAAAAAGTAAATGCGGTCCGATTTCAAGATCGACAATGAAATTTCCGGCAGATTGCCGGTTCATTGCTGCATCGATTCGTTGCACGAGCAGATGTCGATCTGCGGCGCTTAAGGTATCGCTGTAAAACTGGTGGCGGAGCCAAATGCCGCTCTTAATTGCTTCGCCTCCCTGCGCATCCTGGCTTTGGAGCTCGCTGATTGAGAAACCGAGCACAAGCGCGCCGAGATCTTTTCCGTTCCAATCTTGAATTTTTGTGAGAACAACTTCTCGCAAAGCACTGGGGTGATTTCCGCGCGTAATTGGAATGAAACCGATGCTTTGTTCCTCAACCTTGTACAGCGCCTGGCCCATCGAGGTCAGCGATTGCTGCAACGAGGGCTGGTCGATCAGGCCGGCGGGATGTTCACCTGGCAGCAAGACCGCGCCATCCGGACTGAAGAAGCGAAAAAATGAGGCGCGCACGGAATGTGCGCTCTGTTGCTTCGCGGGAACGGCATTGTCGTCAAAGACGCCCTGAAGTTCCGAGAGCGCATTTCGATAAAGATCATCGACGTCTCTCTCTTCCAGCGCAGCGCGTAGGCGAACTGAGCGAGAGAGCGCGCGGCATCTTTCCAGGATGGCGCTCGACTGCGCTTCCTGCAGGGCGAGAAATGCGTGCACCTGATTTTTAAATTGGATATCGAGAACGTTCTGATGATTGGCGCGAAGATTATTTTCCGCGAGATAGAGGGTGGCGCCTGTCGCTGCGAGGACGACCAGCATCATCGCTAACAGCAATTTTGCGCGAAAACTTAACGCGGACGTGAGATTCAAAGTGAAGGGAAAACGCGATGGTTTACTTAGCGGAAAAATCCACTCGCAAGGCAGCGCCGCTTTTCAAATCCACAGGGTGTTCGCGAACGTCACCTTCATTAACCCATGCTTTCAAAACAAAGTGACCAGCGGGCAAATGCTCGAGGCGATAGTGGCCCGACGTGTCCGTCTTCTGAAAATATGGCGTCTCTAAAACGAGGATCGTGCCGCGCATCCGGTCGTGAATCTCACAGTGCACTGTCACCACGCCCGGTTTGTCGAAGATTACCGTGCCCGGCTTCTCATCTTTTCGGTAGCGACCGAGATCGAAGCGCTTGGCCTTCGAATAGGAAAAAACATTGTGATAAGTGTCGTCCTGGTTCGGAAATGCCACGGCGCTGCCGACACGGACAGCCACTAGGTCCGGAGCAAAGAGCATGTTTTTTTGCGCCATTTCGCCAACCGCGTTCGCCGCGGGCTTGGCTATTGCCGGAACGGCGCCTTCCAAATAAACGACCGCGGCCAGGGGATTGCTCGCGGTTAGCGGGGCCTCGGCGTTTGTGCCATAGCGTTGGTTTAGAGCGCGTTCTATCGTGGGTGGCGGCAGCTGGACCACGCCTTCAATGGAGACTGCGTGGTCCTTGGCGGAACCGGTCGCGGCCAGACCGGTGGCACAGATTAAAATCAGGAACTTTGGGTGCACGCCCCCATTCAAAGCGGGAAAGGTGCCAGATTCGGCGCGCTGAGACCGCGCCGAGACGATCAAAGCGCCTGGACGCTTTTTAGCATCTCGTCAAACGAGTTGTGCAACTCACGATGTTGAGAGACGCCGCGGCGAATGACGGGCTTAAAATTGGCGAGATCAGTGATATTGATGATTAGATCGACACTGTGCACGAACGCGCTCATGGCGTCGTTGGTGGCGAAGCGATGGCTGAGCAGGACAACGAAATGCTGGCGCCGTTGCGCGTCCGGTCGCTTCATCATCTCGAGCAGGATGGGGTTGGTCGACAGGTTGAAGCCTTTGAAGTTTTCGTAAATGACGACCACTCCGTAGTTGTAAGTTTGAAGCTTGAGCAGCACGTCCTCCTCGAACAAGCCCAGGTGCACTTTGTAAGTCATGTCGATGAGCTGCGGCACGACAATCTTCTGATATTGCTGATGATCGATGCAGACCAGCGCGGTGTTGTCGCCGAGGTTGAAAAATCCGGCGTCTTGTTCCTGTTCCATAATTTAGAGAAAAGCGTTTTCTGGAACGTCGAGGCGCAAACCGGAATCGAGGTCGCTATCGATCCCGCGCGCTTTTTGGATCAAATCGATGCCGCGTTTGACGCGGCCTTTGCGCGAACAAAAAAGAAGCGCCGTTTCTTCGGTGATAAGGTCGGCTTCATAGGCGTTTAGGATCGACTGATCAAAAGTCATCCAGCCAAAGGGCGAACTGGCTTCGATGATTTCGTAGAAACTACGGTGTTCGCCTTCGCCGATGGCGACCGTTTCTTGAGTGCGTAAGTTGTGTCCCATGATCTCGGCGATCAGGTGGCGGCCGCCGCCTACTTTTGGCGCGAGACGCTGGCTGACAATGTAACGCAAACTATCCGCCAAACGGATACGCAGTTGCTGTTCTTCACCCAGCGAAAAGAGACCAAGAATGCGGTTGATCGATTGGCCCGCATCGACCGTGTGCAGCGTGCTAAGAACGAGATGACCAGTCTCAGAGGCCATGAGGGCGATCTCGACCGTGGCGCGATCTCGCATTTCGCCGACCAGAATTACCTTGGGCGCCTGGCGCAGCGCGGCCCGCAGCCCGGTCGGGTAATTGTTGAAATCGTGCCCCAGCTCGCGCTGGTTGAACGTCGCCTTGAGCTTTGGATGAACATACTCGATCGGATCCTCGAGCGTGACGACATGCACGGGCTGATTTTGGTTAATCTCATTGAGGATCGCGGCCAAAGTGGTTGTCTTTCCGCTGCCGGTCGCGCCGGTCACCAAGACCAGCCCAGTTTTTTCTTTGGCAATGTCGTGGAAAATCCCGGGAAGCCCGAGGGACTCGACCGTAGGCACTTCTGCCTGAAGTTTTCGAAGCACTACGGAAAAATGCCCTTGTTGCCGGAAAATGTTCACGCGAAAACGGGCTTCATTGCTCAATGAGTAACTGCTGTCGCAGGAGCCACCGGTAAGATAATCGTAGATGAGCCGGCGATTGCCCTGCATGAGGGTGAGCGCAATCTGCTCGGTCTGATAAGGCGTGAGAGCTTCGATCGGTGGATCGACATATACCGGCTTGAGTTCTCCGAAATCCTCGACTTGAAGCGGGTGGCCCACGGAAAAATTGAGGTCGGAAATGCCGCTATAAGTCTTCAGCATGGCCGACAAAATTCTGTCCAGATCAGGAATTCTCATCGGTAACTTTTATTCATCTGAGCCATCGATCGGCGGCTCTTTGAGAAATTGACGGAATTTTTTCTTGTCGATCGATTTGTCGTACGCTTCTTCCGGCGAGATGCGCGCGTGACGCAAGTGGTCCATGACCGCGTCGTCGAGCGGCTGATTGCCTTTTTTCTTGCCGACTTGAATCATGCCCGGGATTTGGTGCGTCTTTCCTTCACGCACCAGGTTTGCAATGGCCGTGTCCACAACCAGGATCTCCAAGGCGGCGACACGCCCGGGCTTGTCGATTCGCTTGAATAGATTTTGCGCGATAACTCCTTTGAGCGACTCGGCGAGTGTGGCGCGGATTTGATTTTGCTGAGTCGTTGGAAAGACGTCGATGATACGGTCGACCGCTTTGGCAGCGCTGGAAGTGTGCAGGGTTCCGAAAACGAGGTGCCCGGTGGCCGCGGCGGTGAGAGCCAGTTCGATTGTTTCCAGGTCGCGCATCTCGCCGACGAGAATGATGTCTGGGTCTTCGCGCAACGCTCCGCGCAACGCCGCCGCAAAAGATCGAGTGTGAACGCCTACTTCGCGGTGCTGCACGAGACAATTCTGGCTGCGGTGCACGAATTCAATCGGGTCCTCCACGGTAATGATGTGATCGTGTCGATGCAGATTCGAGTGATCGACCATCGCGGCGAGCGTGGTCGATTTACCTGATCCAGTCGGACCGGTTACGAGAACGAGACCTTTTTTTAACATCGGAAATCTTTTCAAAACCGCGGGCAGACCTAACTCATCCACGGTGAGGACTTGCGATGGAATCAAGCGGAAGGCGGCGGAGATGCCGTGTTTTTGCTGGAAGAAATTCACGCGGTAGCGCGCGACGTCAGGAACTTCGTACCCGAAATCGACGTCGAGGCTTTCCTCGAAGTGCTTAATCTTTCCCTCCGGCGCGATCTCGTAAACCATTGCCTTGAGATCGTCATTTTTTAGGGCAGGAAAATCGACCCGCACGAGGTCGCCATTGATGCGAAGCATTGGCGAATTATTCGTGGAAAGATGCAGATCGGAGGCCTTCTGCTCCGTCATCAATTTAAAAAAGGCATCAATACGAGCCATGGGCGTCCCTCCATGAAGAAGCTAAATTGATGCCATCAACCCTGGATTCAGAGGCGCTGAATCGGTTCGCTTCCGGGGAGAGAAATCAGCTGGGCGTTTGGCGGGACGCGTCGAGAGTGGAGCGAACTTGTTCGAGCAGCTTTTCCCGGCTGTATGGCTTGGGAATGAAGCCGCGAAGCCCCTGTCCCAGCATCGAGGCGATTTTGGTTTGCTCAGCGAACCCGCTGCTCAGGACAACATCGATGTTTGGATTGATGGCGCGCAATTCATCGAAAACGGCGTCCCCATCCATCACCGGAAGGAAAAAATCCAAAATGACCAGGCCGATTTGGTTTCCCATTTTTCGATAAATTTTGAGCGCTTCAAAACCATCTCGCGCCAGGATCACTTTATAGCCCTCTTCCGCCAACATCTCCGATGCGACGTCGGCTACCTCTGGTTCGTCTTCGACGAAAAGAATATAATCGCGGCTTCCGGTTGGGTTTTTTAGCTCAATGTCTAACGGGATTTCAGGCGTACTTGAAACGGGTGGTTCTTTCGTTTTCCCGTTGCCACCGCTCACAGTTCGGGTGGCGCTGGCTTTGTTCTCGCCGCGCGGTGCTTCCGACGAGCTGGTTCGCGCCGGTGAGGGAACGACGCTAAAAGTTGGTTCCTTGCCTTTGATCGCGGATTTTCGGACCGCGCCGGCAAGAATTTTTGAGGTCACGCGATCGAAGAGACTCTGCGCCGTTTTGGAAGCGAGTTCGACTCGTTCGCCCAGAAGATCGATGTAATTATGTTCGCCCCGGTGTCTTCGAGCGAGATCGGCGTAGCGCGATACCTGCTGCAGAATCGAGTTTAGCTCGGTCGAAGTAGTGGCGATCCACTTTAAATCTTCATGGTCGAGCATAAGCCGTAGGTTTACATTTGATTAGTTTTCGCCCGGGCGCGCCCATCAGACAAAAGCCGGGATAACAAAAACGGCAATGCCGAACGCGCCCAGAGTCAACATAGATCAAAGCACTTTAGTCTCAGCACGCTTCATGCCCCGCTCGAAGCTCGTGCGCCAATCGCAATTATTTCTTTAGAGGCGATTTAACCTCGAAAAATGCACAACTGGTTTCGCGAGGGTTTTTATGGCGGGCTGACCATCGCTTTGGTCATTGGTTTGTATTTGACCTGGCTGTGGCAATCGGAACGCCAGGTGAAACGGCAATCCGAAAATCTGTTGCACAAAATCGAGCAGAAAAACTGGGCAGGCGCAGCTGATTTTATTGGCCCCGATTATACCGATCAATGGGGCGACGATCGCGCTCTTCTAATCGAGCGAATGCGCGACGTCTTTCGCTACTTCCGAAACGTGCGGATCACGATTGTCGATCCAATCGTCAACATCACCGGATGTCGCGCTGTTTGGCGGAGCAAAATAACAATTGATGGCGATAACAGCGAAGCGATGACTCTCGTCAAAGAGCGCGTCAATTTACTGGGGACCCCATTCGAGCTGGAGTGGCGGCGGGTCTCCGGCAAACCGTGGGATTGGAAACTTGTCGGCGTGAGCAATCCAGGTCTTGAAATTCCCGCGGGTTTCGAATGAAGGCCTATCCTGCTCGCGATGCCGTAGCCTGAGCGAAGTCGAACAGATCGACAACCTGGGCTACTTACCGAGCGCCCGCCGCAATTCCTTTTTTGCCGAGTCCACTTCGCGCGGCGTTTGATTGGTCAGCAGAATCGCGCGCAGCTTTTCTCCCTGGTAATACCGCGCGATAAATTTTCGTTTGGCATAGGTGCCGCGCATATCCACGCGCGTTGGTTGCACGCTGAAGTCGCCGACAAAGTGCATTCGCAAGTCGAACATCTCCGTCCAGAAATACGGAATTTGTTCGTAACGAATGCGTTTCTTTCCAGTCATATTCGCGCCCGCGATCAAGCCTTGCTCGCGTGCGTTGTCCCAATGCGTCTGCCGGCGCACGCCGCCCATGATCCGGTCCGGATAAAACGCCAGGTCGCCGACGGCGAAGATTCCCTTTTCCTCCGTCTCCAAGTAATCGGTCACCGGTGAACCGTGCGGTCCGGAAAGCGGCGTGTTTCGCACCAGGTCGAGATTTGGCTCCGCACCGCACGCCACCACCGCAAGGCCGGCCGGAACGCGGCTGCCACTCTTCGTCTGAATATTGCGAAGCACGGTCTTGCCTTCGAAACCGTTCAAACTTTCACCGATTAGCATCGTCACGCCATGTTTGGCGAAATACTCCGTCAGCCAGGGGCCCGTTTGCGAATCGAGGTAGCGATTCAAGAGGTAAGTGTTCCGGTGCATCATGCCCACCTTGAGCTTCATCGCGCGCAGACTGGCGGCCGCTTCGCACGCGAGCAATCCGCCGCCGATCACCATGACGGTCTTCTCCAGGTTCGCCATTTCGCGGAGGGCGAGCGCGTCCCGGACCGTCCGCAAATAAATTACGTTGCCCAAGTTTACGCCCGCCACCGGCGGCCGCACCGGACGGCTTCCCATCGCAAGACACGCCTTGTTGAATTCGATGCTTTCGCCATTCCCGAGCACAGCCAGGCGCCGGTCGATGTTGAACTGTTTGACGATCGTGCCGAAGCGCGTCTCGACCTTATGCGAATGGTACCAGCGTGGATCGAGGAGGGCCAATTTCTTGATCGGCGCAGTTTTTTCGCGCAAAAAATCCTTCGAAAGTATCCAGCGTTTGTAGGGAGGCATGACCTCCGCGCCGACAATCGTGATCGTGCCGCGTTTGTCGTGCTTGCGAATCCCTTCGCACGCGCTCGCGCCGCCGATTCCGCTGCCAATAATGAGGTAGTCGCGCTGTATCATCAGGAAAATCGACGATAAAGAATCAGTTCACTCGCTGGCGAGGGAAAAATTGCTTGTCGGGCCCAGGATCACAGCACCGCACGGCAGATAATTACCGAGGCGATCACCCCCGTCAGGTCCGCCAGTAAGCCCGCCGGGATGGCGTGCCGGGTTTGTTTGATGCCTACCGATCCGAAATAGACGGCGGCAACGTAAAACGTGGTCTCGGTGCTTCCGTAAATCGTTGCTGCCGTCAGGCTGACAATATTGTCCGGGCCGAGCCGATGCACGACATCGGTTAAAAGCGCCAGCGTTGCGCTCCCGCTCAATGGTCGCATCAAAGCCAAGGGCACCAGATCGGTCGGAAAATGCAGAGGCGTCAAAATGGGGCTCAGCATTCGCGTCAAAAGGTCGATCCCGCCCGCTCCTTTGAACATGCCGATCGCGACCAGCATCGTCACAAGAAACGGAATGATCTTGAGAATGACGTTGAATGCTTCCTTCGCGCCCTCCACAAACTCGTCGTAGACCCTGATCCCGCGCGCCGCTGCATAGATCGGAAAAAAGCTGAGCAGAAACGGGATTGCCAGGATCGACAATGCGTTCACAACGCGTGCAAAAAGACTTTGGGTCGCAGCCTCGGCCGGAATCGGGAGGCGGAAGAGGCCCGGCGTAACCATGCGCAGAAAAAGCATCACGAAGAAAACGCTTAGCAGCGCTAGAGCGATTACTCCCCACAGCGCCGGTCGAGCCGCTGGCGGCTGCGCGAGTGATTCGTCATCAAACGCGACCTTGGCAGCAGGCGTTGGCGGCGTTCGATGCGGAGAGTCATCTACCACTGCGGTCGATTGCCGCCTCGGTTGAAAGATCGCTAATCCCTCAAAAAATTTGGCCGAAACAATTGCCACTGTTGCCGCGCAGAGCGTTGCGAAAAGCGCAGTGCCGACGATCGCCGTCGGTCTGGCCGATCCGGAAGCGGCCAAAATTGCAATGGCGGTCGTGGGCACTAACTGCACCGAGCTGGTATTGATCGCCAAGAACGTGCACATCGCGTTGGAAGCCACGCCCGGCCGCGGATTAAGCGTTTCCAGATCGCGCATCGCTCGCAAACCGAGCGGCGTCGCCGCGTTGCCGAGGCCGAGCATGTTCGCGGCCATGTTCATCAGCATCGAGCCCATCGCCGGATGATCGGACGGAACTTCGGGAAACAGCCGCCGCATCAGCGGGCGCAGACCGTGGGCCATTCGTTGCACCAGACCGGCGCGCTCGGCCAGACGCATCAGTCCCAGCCATAGCGCCATGATTCCAATCAAACCCAGTGCGATCGTGACCGCGGTCTTTGCGCCATCGAGCGCGCCGCCTGTTACATCTTTGAAACGATCGTTCCAGCCGCCAATCGCGACCGCCAGCAAGACCAGAGCGAGCCAGATGTAATTGAGCACGGGAAAAGTTGTAGCTGCGGTGGCCGACCGCGGCTAGCCGATATTGTTATTGCATTGTCGATCTTTCTTTCCACAGACTTGCCGCGATGAACGAACCCACGACTCAAATCAAAGACACAACGGCGAATCCGGCTCCGCTCGGCTTGCTTGGCTTTGGCATGACGACCGTGCTGCTCAATCTGCACAACGCCGGCTTTTACGAACTCAACAGCATGATTCTGGCGATGGGGATTTGCTACGGCGGACTCGCCCAGATCATCGCCGGCATGATGGAGTGGAAGAAAGGCAACACGTTTGCCACGACCGCCTTTATTTCCTACGGCTTGTTCTGGCTCTCGCTGGTTGTGCTGATCGTTCTCGCAAAACTGGGATGGGGCGCCGCGTCGAACGACACGGCGATGGCTGCGTATCTGGCAATGTGGGGATTGTTCACTGCAGTGATGTTCGTCGGAACGTTGCAACTCAACCGTGCTTTGCAGATCGTGTTCGGCACGCTGGCGATTCTTTTCTTTCTTCTTGCCTACGGCGATTACACCAGTGCAAGCGCCGGCTTCAAACATTTCACGGGCTACGAAGGAATCGTTTGCGGTTTCTCTGCGATTTACACCGGCCTCGCGCAGGTTCTCAACGAATTGTTCGGCAAAATCGTGGTGCCGCTCGGCCCGGTAAAGAAGTGATCGGGTAGGGAAGGCTCTCCGAGCCGTCCGACGAATTCGAGGGACGTTTTCGGAGAAACGTCCCTACCTTTCTTTCAACAGACTCGCCGCGAGTTGCAGTGCAGATTCGCTTTTCCCGCCGAGCATGCGCGCGATTTCTTCGCGGCGCGCTTTCGCGCTCACTTCGCGCAAGTTCGAAAATGTGCGGCCGCGCACCACGTCTTTCGTCACGACGAAGTGCGACGAAGCTGCTGCCGCGACCGGCGCAAGGTGCGTGATGCAGATGAGTTGATGCTCAGCCGCTAATGTCTGCATCTTTGCGCCAACCGCGTGCGCGATTTCGCCGCCGACGTTTGTGTCGATCTCGTCGAACACCAGCAGCGGGATCGCGTCGTGTGCCGCCAGCGCAGACTTGATCGCCAGCATTAAGCGGGAGATTTCGCCGCTGGAGGCAATGGCGCGGAGCGGTTTCAATGGCTCACCCGGATTCGGCGAGAAAAGTAATTCGACCGAATCGAAGCCGGACGCGCGCGGCTCGTCCAGCGCGGACAATTTTGCTTCAAACTCGGAGTGGCGAAAGCCGAGGTCGCGCAGGTTGCGCCGGATGTTTTCGGAAAGCTTTGGCGCGGCTTTCGTGCGGAGTTTGCGGAGCGCTTCACCGGCGCGGTTCATTTGTTCGCGAACTTTTTCAATTTCGCCGGCCAATCGCTCCAGTTCGGCGTCACGCCCTTCGATTTTACGCATCCGTTCTGCCGCGCGCTCGCCGAATTCAATCACTTCGGCAATCGAACCGCCATATTTTCGCTTTAAAGTCTCAAAGAGCGACACGCGTTGCTCGAGCGTGGCGAGTTGCGCCGGATCGAGATCGAGCTTTTCAGCGTAATGCGAAAGCGATCGTGCGATTTCCGAAAGTTCGAGAACAGCCGTCTCGTGTCCGGCGACGAACGGCGAAATCGAATTGTCGATCTTTTCCAGTTCGCGGAGCAGCCGCTGTGTTTCCGCGAGTTGTGAGAGGACGGCGTCGTCTGCTTCGGAGAGCTTGGCGGCGACGGCGCTGGCCAGCTCGATCAACCGTTTGCTGTTGCTGGCGAGTTTGTAGCGGCTTTCGATTTCTTCTTCTTCGCCGGCAACTAAATTTGCCGAGGTTATCTCGCTGATTTGATGGCGAAGCAGATCGAGCTCCTGCTCGCGCGCCGTTTCCGCCGTGTTGAGCGTGGCGTGTTCGGCAAGCAGGATCTGCAATTGCCGGTAGTGCTTTCGAAATTCGTCGAGCTGTTCTCCTGCTCGCGCGAAGGAATCGAGCAAGTCCAACTGCTTCTCCGGCGAAAGTAACGATTGATGATCGTGCGGGCCGTGAAGATCGACAAGGTCGTCGCCGAGCGTTTTCAAGATCGACAATGTGGTGGGCGAACCGTTGATAAATTGTCGATTGCTTCCGCTTGCGGAAAGCGTGCGTTTAACAATCAAATCGTTCTCGCATGGCTCGACCCCGGCTTCGATCAGTTGCGGGTTTAATTTTTGCAGGTCGTCACCTGTAAAAACGGCTTCAACAGTGCAGAGATCGGCACCGGTGCGGATGAGTGATTTGTCAGCGCGTTCGCCGAGCACCAGCTGGAGGGCGCCGATGATGATTGATTTGCCTGCTCCGGTCTCGCCGGTGACGGCGATAAAACCCGGCGCGATCTGCCACTCGAGCTCTTCCACGAGCGCGAGATTTTTGATCCGCAATAAATTGAGAACGGCAGGCATCGGGAGGGTTGAGAGTTGTTAGTTGAGAGTTGAGAGTTCCAACTTGCCAATTCCAATCTCAACTCACAACTCCGAAAGCTTTCGCGAGCAAGGTCCCCAACTGACGCTCACTTTCCTCGGCACCGGCACTTCGCAAGGCGTGCCCATGATCGGCTGTGACTGCGAAGTTTGCCGCTCGCCCGATCCGCGCGATAAACGATTGCGCTCTTCCGTCTATGTGGAAACGCCGGAGTGTTCCTGGGTGGTCGACACCGGCGCCGATTTCAGGACGCAAGCGTTGCGCGAAAACATTCGGAAGGTCGATGCTGTCATCTTCACTCATTCCCACACCGACCACATCATGGGCTTCGACGATCTGCGGCGTTTCTCGTATGCGCGCGGCTCGATGCCGGTTTACGCGCCGACTGAAACCATGCGTGATCTCGCGCGCGTCTTCGAGTTTGCTTTTAAAGGAACGTACACGATCCCCGGTTACCTAAAACCGGAGCCGCACGTGATCGATGGACCGTTCGCGTTAGGATCGACCATCATCACTCCGTTGCCTGTGCCGCACGGTGATTCAGTCATCAACGGTTATCTCTTTTCGCGCAGCGAGGAAAAGCTTGTTGCTTATCTGAGCGATTGCAGTGCTGTCCCGGATGCGATTGTCGATCTTATCGCGAACGTGAAAGTTTTGATCATCGACGCGTTGCGGGACAAGCCGCACCCGACACACCTGAGCGTCGACCAAGCTCTTGCCGTCGCAGCTCGCGTGCGACCGAACGAAACTTATT
>Ga0209526_10001380_pt1 | contig 16173 bp, 14 predicted proteins | sample JacPinW_OM2H0_M1_FD_188566 | JGI IMG/M metagenome (GOLD analysis project Ga0209526, IMG submission 188566) | Forest soil microbial communities from Algoma, Ontario, Canada - Jack Pine, Ontario site 1_JW_OM2H0_M1 (SPAdes) (version 2) | ecosystem: Environmental > Terrestrial > Soil > Boreal... | reverse complement strand
CATCAGCGAGCTCATCCGCAGACAGGCCCTCTCGGCGGAAGCAGGCACGTGTATATAGGTTGGCTAGCCGCCGGACCTCTTCGTCGAGGGGTGGGACGAAAGTCGCCAGCCGCCCACCGAATTCCTGCGCGGTATCGCCCCGGTGGCGCGGGACCTTGAGCCGGTCGCCGAGGAAGAGCAGCCGACGCCAGATGCGGGGGACATCTTTGACCGCCAGCAACCAGCGAACCGCCAGGAGGATGCCGATGATCACGACGAGCAGCAAAGCCCCGCCGCCCAGTAACGCCTGGCGCCAGATATTGGGGAAGACGCCGTTCGATGTCGACCCACCCGTGTCCACCACGGGATCCTTCGGGACCGGACGCGAACGGGGCGTGGCCTCGGTCGCCGGCGTGCTCGGGACATTGAGCAACGCCCGGGTCGCCGGCCGGTTGATCGGGGCATTGACGTTGTCCGGGGTGGGCTCGAACGGGATCCAGCCGTAGCCGGGGAAGTAGACCTCGACCCAGCTGTGCGCGTCGAGGGCATTGACAATGTACTGGTGGGTTTTGTCATCGAGGAACCCCTGCCCGAACCCGCTGATCTGCCGGCTGGGGATTCCCAGCATGCGGAGCATGACGTTCATGGCGGTGGAAAAATCCTGGCAGAAGCCCTTTTTGCTGTTGAAGAGGAACCAGTCGAGCGGCCGCACGTTAGCCGGCGCGCCTGACCCCGCCAAGGTATATGTGAAGCCGTTCTTTTGCTTATCCTGAAACCAGGCCTCGATCGCCCTGGCCTGGTCGTAGGGCGTGGTCGCCTTCGCGTCGTGCACGATCTGCTGGGCGAGGGCTGCGATCCGGTCGTCCTGACCCGTGCCTCTGGCGATCCGGTCTTGGTAATAGAGGGTGGTATACGGTGCGATCCAGGCCGGATAATCTGTCCCCGCGGCTTTCAGCTCGTCCACGGCCGCGTTCGGGATCGCTTCGGTGACGGTGAAGGTGTACGGCGCTCGCACCCGGTTGGCCAAATGGATCCGATCAACCGTATCGAACATGCTCGGGCTCAGGTTGTCGCCGGCGACATTGACCAGCGCCGGAGCGGCACCCGCGAGCGTCGGTTGCGAGGTCATGATGCCGCGGACCGTGGTGGGTTGGTTGACGGCGACGATCTCGCTGGCGCTGAAGGCGGTGGCGACTGTCTGCTCCGGTGGCACGATCACCTGGAACGTGTCGTGCTGGATTTGGATCCGCTGGCTGTCCGACGGCAGGTCATCCCGCGGGATCGCGGCCCCAGCGGCAACCACCGGTTGCTGGCGCACAGGAACCTCCGGGGTACTGGGGATCAGATACCACTGGATCCCATCCCAGCCCGCCAGCGCGACGCCGCGCCAGTACGGATAGTAGATCGGGGCGTCGCCGCTGACCCGCATCACCGTCTGCGATTTCGCTTTCAGCTGCGAGCCGGGTCGAACCGTTTCGCTGTAACCGATCGATCCGATGCCCCCTCCCCCGCCCGAGCCGCTGCCGATGCCAAATGGGTGAGTGAGGTCCGTATGCACGACACCAGGGATCAGCGTGCCGCTGATATCGGAGCTGCTCAGCGGCGGAAGGATCAGAAATGCGATCGCCAGGATGCCCACGGTCGCCTCGGCACCAACCTCGCCGAAGGTCCAACCGGTATCGGCCGCATGCGGCAGGCGCCGCGCCCGCCAGCTGTCCTTGAGGGCGACGAAATTGAGCCGAAGGAGAACGGAAGCCGCGGCGGCCAGCCAGACGACGACAAAGAAACCCAATCCGGCGCTGGTGTCATTGATGATCTCGACCGCGAGGATGGTGCCAGTCGGCAGGAGTGCGACCAGCCCATTGTGGCGGCGGAAGATCCACCAGCTGGTCCACGCCCCGGTGAGCGCAAACATGAAAATCAGGCCCATCAGCAACAGGAGGTTGGTCTGCGCTGGAAGGTCCGTCGACCATTTGAGCAGCGCGGGAACCGACAGGCCGGAGGTCGTCAGCGGCGAGGGTGTGAACAACGCGAGCGACACCAGCGCCGCGACCAGCGAGGCGATGCCGTAGGCAATGCGGCGGAAGCCGGCGCATGCGAAGAGCCATCCGAGCACGCTCGTCAGCGCCAGCGCCGGAACCAGGCGGCCCTCGGTATCGAAGCCCGGCACCCACGCCGACCGCTCCACCGCGGCCGCGACCGCCCAGCCCATCAGCAACGACATGGCGAGCAACAGCCAGGTGTCGCGCACATTGAGTGTGGCCACCACGCGCCCGGCGCGGGTGACTCGCAGCGTCGCGCGGCCGTCTTCATAGTGCGCCCGCAGCAGGCCAGCAGCCCAGGCGGCGCCGAGGAGCGCCACCACGAGCAGGGTGATGGTCGCCGGATTAACTTGCGGCAAGCGGTGGCTCCCCCACGGTGTCGAGGTCATCGGGACCCCGGACGATCCACCAGTTCAGCGCCTGGCGCCAGCGGCCGGCTGTCGCCAGCGCCGGCTGGGTGCCGCCGAAGCCGCGCGGATCGAGGTAGACGATCAAGCTGCGGTTGCCGCGCACGCCCAGGTCGAGCAACGCCGCCGGCCAGTGCTCATCGGCCGAGGGGGTGATCACGATCAGCCCCCCACGATGCCGCCATTGATGTCGTTGCGACGTCAACAGGGTGGCCAGGGGCACGGTGCCATCGGCGTCGGCCAGCGTGAAGTGTTCGAAGAGCTTCTTACGCTGCTGGTCGCCGCGCGCGGCCTCGATGACGCTCAGGCGGCTGTCATTGCTCACCAGCCCGATGGCGCCCCCACGTCGCAGTCCGGCGTCCGTGATCGACGCCGCCAGGCTCATCGCATACTCGAGCGTGGACTCGGGCGCCTCGCCGGCATGAACCGAGGCCTGGAGATCGAGGACGATCCAGGCGTCGCCGCCTTCACGCGTCTCGAAGCTGCGGCTCATCAGCCGGCCGAGTCGTGCGGACGACGCCCAGTGGATGCGCTTGACGCTGTCGGTCGGAACGTACTCGCGAATGGTGGTGGCGTTGGGTGGAATATCGAGGACCCTGCCGCGCAGTTGCTCGTTGCCGGCGGTGCTGGGGGCCAGCGCATCGAGCGCACCGACCGGTCGCACCACCGGGTAGACGACCACCGACTGGCTGCCCGCGACGCGCAGCGTCCGCGCGAAAAGCCCGAAGGGATCGCCGTAACGCAGCTCGATTGGGCCAAAGGTAAAGAGGCCGCGTTTCTTGAATTGACCCCGCGACGTCCAACGGCGGGTGCGCCGGCCCTTGAGGCTGAAGACGCGTCCCGGGTTGTACCCCGGCAGGTTGGAGAAATCCGTCAGCTCGATCAGGGGAACCGGGATCCAGGAGCGATTCTGGATCGTGAAGTGCTCCTCGAAGTGGTCACCGACCTGGTACTGCCCCTCGGGACTGGTCCGTTCGACCAGCAGGTTGTCGGCGGCCAGCCGGCTCCAGAAATAACTGACCACGAAGAGGAGGACGAGCGCGTACAGCAGGCTGTAGGCGAGCCGGATCCCGGTGATATACGCGAAGAAGAAGAGGAGCGCCAGCGCCGTAACCAGGGGAAGACGCGGCAGCCGCATGCAGCCGCCCGGCTAGCTCGCCACCCGGCGACCGAAGCGCGACACCACGCTCGGCGGCGGTACCGGCTCCGTTTCGAGGATTTGGGCGAGGACTTTGGCCGGCGTCAGGCCGCGCAGCTCGGCGTTGGCTTTGAGGATGAGACGGTGGGCGAGGACGGGTTGCACCAACGCCTTGACGTCATCCGGGGTGACGAAGTCGCGACCCTCGATGGCGGCTCGTGCCTGCGCCCCGCGGAAGAGGCCGAGCGAGCCGCGCGAACTGGCACCCAGGCCAATGTCGGCATGTGACCGAGTGCGGTGCGTGACGCGCGCGATGTACTCTTTCAACTGCTCGTCGACGTAGATCTCCTGGACCGCCCTCTGGCCTGCGAGCACCTCGTCGGCGGATGCGACCGCCTGGAGCTGTTCGATGGGCGACCCCCGCTGGAAACGGTCGAGCACCTGCACCTCGTGCGCCACGTCAAGGTAGCCGAGGTTGACGCGCATCAGGAATCGGTCGACCTGCGCCTCCGGCAGTGGAAAGGTGCCGGCGAACTCGACCGGGTTCTGCGTCGCCAGCACCATGAAAGGCAGCGGCAGCGGGTAGGTGGTGCCGTCGACGGTCACCTGCTTCTCCTCCATCGCCTCCAGCAGCGCCGACTGCGTCTTGGGCGTGGCCCGGTTGATTTCGTCGGCGAGCAGGACCTGGGTGAAGATCGGGCCCTGGCGGAACTCGAACTGCTGGGTCGAGGGACTATAGATGTTGACCCCGGTGACGTCGGAAGGCAGCAGGTCGGGGGTGAACTGAAGGCGCTCGAAGGTGCAGCCGAGGGAGCGCGCCAGCGATTTGGCCAGCATGGTCTTGCCGACGCCGGGCACGTCTTCGATCAGGATGTGGCCGCGGCTCAGCAGCGCAATGGCACAGAGCTCGATCTCTGCACTCTTGCCGACGAGCACCCGACCGACGTTCTCGACGATCCGGGAACCGAGCGCTTCGACCGATCCGTTCTCCATCTGCATCTCTCTACTTCCTTTTCAGTGATCCGGTTCCCGAACGGGTTGACGTCATGTGCTCATCGAACGCGATCCGCCGGCTGTTCGTTACCCTATCCGGCGCGACGGCGCCGGGCGACGCTGGCCACCACACCGCCGATCGTGCCGCCGCTCAAGACCAGGACGTCGTCGATCACGAGGCCCAGCGTGTCCGGGACGGCCGAACCAAGCGGACCGATGGGGCCAACCGCCCCTGCCAACTCCTCGACGACGATGAAGCCGACGGCCACGATCACCCCGTTCCAGACGGCCCCACCGGCCGGCCCGATCAAGCCGGCGAGCGTTCCGGCTACCAGCAGCGCCGCGAACGTTAGGAGTCCCTGGGAGACCAGCTGACCGCGGTGACTTCCAAACAGCAAGGTGCCACCGACCAGCTGAATGACCACCGCGACGACCAGGCCCAGCCCCGCGGCGAACCAATCCACCCTGCGCTGAGCCTGAGACCTCGCCATGGGACTTGCCATAGTTTGCCAGATACGAGGCAACGCACAAGGTCATCAGTCAAGCCAGATCACGCCGGCTTCGGACTGACGCGCCCGGCGACGGGCCAGCAACCATAGACCCACTGCAAGGAGCACGGCGAAGACCGCGAGCAACGGCGCAACCCACCCTTCGAGTACCGGCGCCAGGCTCCTACGAGCAATTCCAACCTCATAGGTACCCTGCGGGTCGTATAGCTCGGCGCCCGCCATTGCGCTGCTGCCGCGGCCGTACCCGCCGGCGAGGAGGACCTGGCCGTTCGTGAGGACCGTCGCCGTGGCCCCCGACCGCATCGTGGCCAGGGTCCCGGCGCTCGCCCAGGTGTCGCGATGCCAGTTGAACAACTCGGCGCTCGCATCCCCGAGGCCACCCGCGATGAGAACCGCCCCACTATGAAGCAGGACGGCGAGGTGGCCCGCGTGACCGGCTAGCGGCTGCGGACTTGCCGACCACCGCCCAAGTGCCGGGTCGTAGATCTCGGCGGTTTGCTCATTGACACCGTAATCGCCGACGACCAGGACGCTGCCGTTGGGCAGGAGAGTGATTGAGGGTGAGATTCGCGTGTAGCCCATACTGGGCGCCGGTGACCAGGAATCAGTCGTCGGGTCGAAGAATTCGGCCGTGTTCAATCCGGCGACCGGCGCCGTGCCGGTCGGATAGTCGAGGAGCCGATCCGTCCCGCCAATGACGAGAACACGGTGGTCGGAAAGCAACGTCGCGCTGTGGTTCGCTCGCACTGATGCCATTGGCGGTGCCGCCATCCAGGTATTCGCAGCGGGATCGTACAATTCCGCGCTGGCGAGTTCGATACTTGGATCGTCCGAAGAGGACTCGGTGCCCCCAGCGACCAGCACTCGTCCGTCGTGGAGCAAGGTTGCCGTATGCAGGGCGCGGGCAGTGAGCATGCTCGCGGCCAACGACCAGCTGTTCGTCTGAGGATCGTAAAGCTCGACGCTCGACACCGGGTCAGCACCCGTCGGGAGATTTCCGTTAGGCGGCGTCTGATTTCCGCCGACAATCAGGACCTTGCCGTTCGCGAGCAGCGTCGCCGTATGCGCAAACCGAGCGATATTCAGTTTGCCCGCCGAGCTCCACGTCCGCGTCTTCGGATCGTAGAGTTCCGCGCTCGAGATGGCGCTCACCGGCCGTTGCCACGGAGCGGAGACCGCTGACAACCCGCGGCCCCCAACAACCAGCACCTTACCGTTCGGAAGCAAGGTCGCCGTGTGGTACGCGCGGGGGACCGCCATGCTCGCGGCGGACGACCAGGTCCCACTCTCGGTGCCAGCGGGCATCTGTGCCGTACGCATCCAGGCGATACCGACGCCGATGAGCAGCACGATGACGAACGAGGCAGCAAGCCGCATGAACGCGAGCCGGGGACGGCGAGGGGTCGGCCGACTCACCTCGACCGCGTGCAGAATCCTCGATGCCACAGCCACCGGCACGGGAATCTGTGCCCGCTCGGCGTCGATGTAGTCTCGAACGCACTCTTCAATCGTTGCTGGCTTCATGGTTCAGTCACTCCATCCGGAGATGATGTATCGAGCTGGCGTCGTAGCTTGGCCAGCGCCCGATGAACGAGGACCCGCGCTGTGCCCGTGCGCACGCCGATGACCCGCCCCACCTCGTCGAACGGGGCGTCCTCGAAAAACCGAACGTAGACGGCTTCCTGCTCGCGCCGGCTCAAACCGCGCATGGCATCGCCAAGGGCCGCATCCGACTCGCGGCTCTCCGCTACATCCATCGGATCGGCGGATGTCACGCGACCGAAACGAAGACGCGCCCATCTGCCCTGACGGCGTTGATGGTCGCGGGCCAGGTTGACGACCGTCTTGTACAGCCAGGGGCGGAACGCGTTCATCTCGCGCGGCGTTCGAGGGGAGAGCCAGACACGCACAAACGCCTCCTGAACGATGTCTTGAGCGACGGTGTAGTCGCGGACGAGCAGGGTTGCCAGCTGAACGGTGGGGCGATACAACGCCAGCACCAACGGCTCGATCCAGGACGACTCCGCCGGCTGTAGCACGAATCCCTCTCCCCAATAACTGCTACGCGCGAGTCGAGCCGATGTTACATCGCCCGGGGGGAAGGTCGACCTGGCGCTGGTCTCAGGACAGAAGGCCGATCGCGTGCAGGATGCCGGCGAGCAGCGGGGCCACCACCAGCGCCGGCAGGAAGTTGGCGACCTTGATCGCTTTCAGCTCCAGAAGGCCCAGCGCGATGCCGAGCACGGCGATACCGCCGGCGGCTGTCAGTTCGGCGGTCTCCAGGTCGGTGAGCCCCGCGTGGATGAGAAAGGCGATCAGGGTCAGGCTGCCCTGCACCAGAAGCACGCTGGCGGCCGACAACAGCACGCCCCAACCAAGGGTGGCGGCGAACACGATCGAGGTCACGCCGTCGAGCGTCGACTTGATGGCGAGCAGGGTGATGTCGCCGCGCGTGCCGTCGAGGAAGGAGCCGAGCACCGCCAACGGCCCGACACAGAAGATCAGGCTGGTGGTGATGAAGGCGAGGCTTACGCGTCCCGGCTCGCCATCGCGGCTCAAGCGGCGTTCGGCCCAGTTGCCGATCGCCTGCACGCCAGCATCGAGCTTGAGCAACTCGCCGATGACGACGCCGACTAGCACGCTGACCAGCAGGACCAGTGGGTTGTGCGTCTTGAGCGCCATCTGGATCCCGATCACCGCCACGAACAGGCCGATCGCGATTCGGATCGTGTGCTGCAGGCTGGCGGGAAGGACCCGGCCGAGTGTGAGCCCGAGCGTGGCGCCGACGAGAACCGTGCCGGTGTTGAGGGCGGTCCCGAGGCCGGGGATCAGAGCTTTTCGAAACGGTCGACGTTCATGATGAAGACCGTCGCGCCGCCGACCTGCACCTCGACCGGATAGGGGACGAAGAAATCACCGGGCTCGACCAGCGGTGGCATCGGGTTCATGAACTCGCTGCGGGTTCGGCAGTTCTCTTTGATCAGGCCGAGGACCTCCTCGATCCGGTCGTCGTCGATGCCCGACATGAGCGTCACGTTCTTGTGCTGCAGAAAGCCGCCGGAGCTAACGAACCGTGTCACCGAGATCCCGCGGTCGTTGAGCGCGTCCATGGTCGCGGAGGCATCCTCGCTGTGCACCACTGCGATCAGCAGCTTCATGCCGACCGCCGCTCCGCCGGCCGGATGTCCGCCGTGCGCAGCGCCTCGAGCGCCAACTCCAGGATGCGTGACGCTACCTCATCCGGATCGCGCGAGGCGTCGACCTGGCGCCAACGCTGCGGGTCGCGCGCCGCCATCTCCCGGTACCCGGCGTGGACCCGCTGGTGGAAGGCGATCGTTTCTCGATCCAGCCGGTCCTGGGCGTTGCCTGGAATGCGGGCGAGGCCGGCCTCGACCGGCAGGTCGAGGAGGAGCGTCAGGTCGGGGGACAGCCCTCCCGTCGCCTCGACCTGGAGCCGCCGCAGGGTCTCCAGGTCGATGCCGCGGCCATACCCCTGGTAGGCGAGGGTTGAATCGCTGTACCGGTCGCAGAGCACGAGCTCGCCCCGGTGCAAGCGCGGACGGATCACCTCGTCCACCAGCTGGGCCCGGGCGGCCGTAAAAAGCAAGGCCTCCGCCCAGGCCGACAGCGCGCCCGCCTTCGGACCGAGGAGGAGCGGCCGGATCATCTCGCCGGCGCGGGTGCCCCCCGGCTCACGGGTGGTCCAGACGGCATGACCCTGTTCGGCAAGAGCGGCGGCCAGGCCATGGATCTGGGTCGACTTCCCCCCACCCTCGGGCCCTTCGAAGCTGATGAAGAACCCGCCTCGCTTCCCCGCGGTTTCCATTTCGCGCTGAACTATACGAGGTCAGTCCGCACTGGTGTAGATGCGCAGGCGGCGGTTCGGCTCTTTGCCGGTGCTCCGCGCCGTCAGCTCGTGCCGCTCGACCAACTGGTGCTGCAAGCGGCGGACGTAGGCGTTCTGTGGCGAGAGTTCCACCATCGAGTTCGTCGACTTCGCGCGGCTGATGCCCTCGAGCGTTTCCTGCAGCGCGGACTCGGTCGGGTCGGGCGTGTCCAGCTGATACACGCGGCTCAGCGCGTTCTTGATCTGGGTGATGGTGTTGCTCTTCAGCACCTGGATGGGAATGCCGTCCGCCTCCGCCTCCTTGAGGGGCGAATCTTTGCGCCGGTAGTAGTTCTTGAGGGTGACGATCAGGTCCGCGTCCTCGATATGGTTCTGGACTCGGATTGGGACCTTGAGCTCGGTGATCGCCTGTTCGAGGTAGTTGCGGCTGACGCCGTAGGGAAACACCGACACGGTTTCATGAAGGCCGCGCGAGCGCGGCGCCTCCAATGGCTCACGGACGGCCGCCGTGCGCATTGGCGCAGTCTCGGCGACCCGGGCGACGATGGCGCCGTCGGCTCCCCGGATCCGCATCTGCGGCGGTTTGAGCGTGCCACGCAACGCCGCGTCGACCACCTCGGCCAGCGGCTGGTGGATGGCGAGTCGATCGCGGTCGTGAATCTCGACGAGCACGTCGAAGGTCGGCGGCGACTTGCGCTCGAGCACCGACTTCTGCGTGCCGCGGCGGCGCGCCTCCTCGTCGGAAAGCGTAACCGTCTGGATGCCGCCTAACAGGTCGTTGAGCGTGGGATTGACGAGCAGATTCTCGAGCGAATTTCCGTGAGCGGTCGCCACCAGCTGCACGCCTCGCTCGGCGATCGTGCGGGCCGCGCCCGCTTCCAGTTCAGTCCCGATCTCATCGATGACGATCACCTGGGGCATGTGGTTCTCGACCGCCTCGATCATCACGGCGTGCTGCAGCGCCGGTGTGCGCACCTGCATTCGCCGCGAGCGACCGATCCCCGGGTGCGGAATGTCGCCGTCACCACCGATCTCGTTCGAGGTGTCGACGATGATCACCCGCTTTTTCATCTCGTCGGCCAGCACGCGGGCACATTCGCGCAGCATGGTCGTCTTGCCGATGCCGGGGCGGCCCAGCAGCAGGATGCTCTTGCCGCCGATGACCATGTCCTTGATGATGTCGATCGTCCCGGTAATCGCGCGCCCCACCCGACAGGTGACGCCGACGATCTGCCCACTGCGATTCCGGATCACGGAAATGCGGTGCAGCGTGCGCTCGATACCCGCCCGGTTGTCGTCACCGAACAACCCGACCCGGCTGGAGACAAATTCCAAATCCTCCGACGTGACCGCCGTCTCGTCGAGGATCACCTCATGATCCGGAAAGCGTGCCTCGGGCTCCCGTCCCAGGTCGAGCACGACCTCGAGCAGCAAGCCCTGGTGATCGAGGCGCTTCACCGCCCGGTTGATGTGCGGGGGCAGCGCCTGGAAGAGCAGGTCGAGCTCGGCCGGGTCGGCATCGGTCAAGCCGTTGTGCGATCGCCTTAGTTCCTGCATTGCTTTAGCCATACTGCGGCACCAGCCGCTTGTCCTTGATTCTTACCCGCATTCGGGCTCGAACCTTCAAGGGGAGCTCCCGGACCATCAAGGCCTGCGAGGCGATAACCTCGAAGCCTTCGCGCTGGAGCAGCTGGATGCCGACCTCATCGTAGTGCCGGAGGCTACACCAGACGGGCCCCGGCTGGCGCTGGGCGACGTAGGCCAGGGACCGCTGGACCAGGCTGGGCCAAAGCTCAGCCGGTTGGGCCGCCGCCATCAGGCCGAGCGAATGCGGTCGGCCGCCGCCGCCCGGCACCAGGCTCATCCACCCAACCACCTGCATCCGCTCGATGACAAAGCGCGGCTGTCCCGCGCGGCGCGGGATCCGTGCGCTCCACGAGCCGGGCTGGAAGCTCCGACGCCATTCGGCAAAATTCGACGCTTCCACCGCCGCGACGCTCTTGGGCGTGGTCGCCACATAAAGAAGGTAGAGGCCGAGCTCGTCGTCACGTCGCATCGGCCGCCACCCGGCCACGGCCGGGGCCGGTCGAGCAGCCACCGACTCGGTGAGCAGGGCGTGTTCGGTGGCGTAGGCCGTGAAGCCGCGCGCCCGGAAGAGGTCCATCACGGGGTCGTCGACCGGCACCCGGACCACGAATTTCGTTACGCCGTGGTTCAAGCCCTCGTTGAAAAGGTGGTCCAGCAGCGCCGTGCCGTCCTGCACGCGATCGAGCGCGGGACTCAAGCAGAGATTGAGGATCTGCCAGACGCCCGGTCCGAGCGCCGCCGTTTCGGCCTGCACGAAGCCCTCGATCGTACGCCTCTTGGCATCTTCCATGACGTAGACATAGTCCGCCGCCGAGGTGATGGGAATGATGCTGGCGAAGGTGCTGTTGAGCAGGAACCACAGCCGGGTCGATGCAAACTGGCGCTTCAGCGGCGAGCGCTCCGCTTCCCGTACCTGTAGCCGGTAGAGCGCCTCGATCGCGCCCAGGTCTTTGAGCTGCGCGGGACGGACCTGGAGCGTCACCGCGCCTCCCCATCGAGCGACAGAAAATACTGGTGCCACCGCCGGTCGGGCGTCAACTCGGGATGGAAGGCGAGCGCCACCCGGTTGCCTTGCTTGACGGCTACCACTTGATCAGCGTGCCGCGCCAGCTCTTCGACCTCGGCGCCGCGCTCGAACAATTGCGGAGCGCGGATGAACACCGCCGGACCCACGCCTCCGATAGCACGTGATTCCACCTCGGCCTCGAAGCTGTCGATCTGGCGGCCGTAGGCGTTGCGCCTGACGCCGATGTCCATCAGGCTCAGAGGTTCCTGATCGACCCGTCCGTCCTGGACGTCGCGCGCCATCAGGATCATCCCGGCGCAGGTGCCGAACACCGGCATGCCGGCAGCGACCCGGCGTTGAATCGATTCGCGCAAGGCCGGCTCCATCAGGCGGGCCATGGTCGTGCTTTCTCCACCCGGCAGGATGAGGGCATCGACTTTGTCGAGATCGGTTGCGAGCCGAACGGGCACGCCTTCAACCTCACAGGCACGCAGGGCCGCCAGGTGTTCCCGAAAATCCCCCTGCAGCGCGAGGACGCCGACGCGGCGTCGAGTACTCACCAGCCTCTGCCGGCGAGCAGCTCCTCCTGCGGGATCGTCCCGATCTCCAACCCACGCATGGCTTTGCCGAGGCTCTTGGAGGCGTCGGCGAGAATGTCCGGCCGGTCGAAGTACGTGGTCGCCGCCACGATGGCCTTGGCGCGGGCGGACGGATTCTCCGCCTTGAAGATGCCCGAGCCGACGAAGATCCCGTCACACCCGAGCTGCATCATCAACGCCGCGTCGGCGGGCGTCGCAATCCCACCGGCGGCGAAATTGACAACCGGCAACCGGCCCAGGCGGGCCGTCTCCTCCAACAGGTCGGCGGGTGCACCGATCCGCTTGGCTTCCACGACGAGCTCTTCAGGCCCCATGCCGTGCAACTTGCGGATCCCGCCGGTGACGGCGCGCATGTGGCGCACGGCTTCCACCACGTTGCCGGTGCCGGCCTCACCCTTGGTGCGGATCATGGCCGCCCCTTCAGTGATCCGGCGGAGCGCTTCGCCGAGGTCCCGGCAGCCGCAGACGAAGGGGACCTTGAAGGGATGCTTGTTGATGTGGTGCTCTTCATCGGCAGGGGTGAGGACCTCGCTCTCGTCGATATAGTCGACCCCCAGCGATTCCAGGATCTGGGCCTCGACGAAGTGACCGATTCGGCACTTCGCCATGACCGGGATGGTGACGGCTTCGATGATGGCAGTGATCAACCCCGGGTCACTCATGCGGGCCACTCCGCCTTCCCGACGAATATCGGCCGGGACTCGCTCGAGCGCCATCACGGCAACCGCGCCGGCATCCTCGGCGATCTTCGCCTGCTCTGCGGTGACGACGTCCATGATGACGCCGCCTTTGAGCATCTCGGCCAGCCCGGCTTTGACCTTCCAGGTACCGCGTCGGTCGTTCAACGGGGGTGTTCCCTCGGCCACGATCTCATTTTACTGCGCCTTCCAGGCAATTCGGTCCGAATTCGTGGACGGCCTGTCGCGAATCGGTCCCGACCGACCGTCCCAGGCGCCGCACGCCGATAGAATGCATCCCGCAATGCGGGCCCCCCGGCGTACCCGACGGCAGTCGGTGGTCGCCGTGGTCGTCGCCGTCGCCCTGGGCCTGCCGGCCCTATTCGGCATTGGCGTCGCCGTCGGCTTCGTCATCACGCCGCCCGTCGACGACATGCCACACCGGGTCGATGCCATTCTCGCTAAGCACGGCGGCACACGGGTGGCCCTCAACGACGTGCCCGACCAGTTGAGCGAGGCCCTCATCTCGATCGAGGATGAGCGCTTCTATCAGCATCGCGGCATCGATACGCAGGGTCTGGTCCGCGCGGTGCTGACCGACCTCTATCACCACCGGGCGCTGGAAGGCGGCAGCACCCTGACGCAGCAGCTGATCAAAGTGCTGTACATGAACAATAACGACGACGGATGGCGCAAGCCGGAGAACCTGGTGCTGGCCTTGAAGCTGGAATCAAAGTTCGGCAAGCACACGATCCTGGAGAACTATCTCAACGCCGTCTACTACGGGCACGGCGCCTATGGGATCGGGCAGGCGTCGGCGACCTATTTCCACCGGACGCCGGCGACGCTCGACCTGGCGCGCGCGTCGATGCTGGCGGGCCTCCCCCAGTCACCGTCGTACTACGACCTCTATCGAAATCCCTGTGCTGCCCGGGCCCGCCAGTTCAACGTCCTGGCCCAAATGGCGCATGTGGGGTACATCAGCCAGGAGCAGGCAGCCTCCGCGTACTCGGAGCCGATCGGTTTCCCCTGTTGATCCCCTAAGGGCGGCGGGGCGCATCATGGAGGCGTGTCGTTGGACCTCGTCCTGTTGGGACCGCCCGGATCCGGCAAGGGGACCCAGGCGGCGATGCTTTCCGAGAAGTACGGGATCCCGGCCATCGCGACGGGGGACATCTTGCGGGCCCACGTGGCGGCCGGGACACCGCTGGGACAGCGGGTCAAGGCCTACCTCGACCGCGGCGAGCTGGTGCCCGACGGCCTGGTGGTCGACCTCATCCAGCACCGGCTCCTGGACCCTGATACCCAGCAGGGCTTCATTCTCGACGGCTTCCCTCGGACCGTTACCCAGGCGCAAGCGCTGGACGGCATGCTGGCGGCACTCGACCGGCCGCTAGACGCCGTCCTCTATTTGCAGGTCGACCCGCAGGCCGTCAAGGAGCGCCTCGGCCAGCGCCACCGTAGCGACGACCTCGAGGGGATTGTCGACCATCGCCTGGACGTCTTCCTCGACCGGACCGCCCCCCTGATCAGGTACTACAACGATCAGGGCAAGCTCAAGGTCATCGATGGGGCACAGCCACCAGAGGTGGTTGCGGCCAGCATCGAGGGCGTCATTCGGGAACTGGCAGGGCCGTCGTTTGGTAACGCCCGTTTTGGGCATAAACCTAACGTCTCGCAGGTTGTCCCTGACGAGAACACTAAGGAGAATGGAAGCAATGCCTGAACTTAAAACTGAATTTATCCCCCTGCTGCCGCTCAACAACGCGGTAGTGCTGCCCGGCATGATCGTTACGATCCCAGTCGAGCGTGAGGAGGCCGGGGCCGCCATCGCCGCAGCGCGCGAGGGCGACGGTCTGGTCCTGCTCGTGCCACGGGTCGAAGGCAAGTACGCCAGCATCGGAACCGTCGCCAAGATCGAGGACTCCCGGAAGCTGCCGAACGGCGTCGACGTCGCCATCCTGCAGGGACTGCATCGTGCCTCCGTCGGGAGTGCCGCTGCCGGCACCGGCCCGGCGCTGCGCGTCCTGGCGCAGGAAGCCCAGGACCTCAACCCCCTGACCGAGACCTCGCACGTCCTGGCCCGTGAGTACAAGGCGCTGATCGAAAATCTGCTGGAGCTGCGCGATCAGAGCGAGGTGTTCCAGATGGTCCGGAACATCGACCGCCCGGCCCAGCTCAGTGACCTCGCTGGCTACTCGCCCGATCTCTCCCTCGAGAAGAAGGTGGAGATCCTCGAAACGCTCGACGTCGAGCAGCGCCTCAAGAAGCTGATCGCCTGGACGCGCGACACTCTCGCCGACGCGTCGCTCAAGAACAAGATCCGCAGCGATGTCGCGGAGGGGATGGAGAAGCGCCAGCGCGAGTTCCTCCTGCGTCAGCAGATGGATGCGATCAAGAAGGAGCTCGGCGAAGGCGATTCGGACGTCGCCGCCGACTACCGGAAGAAGATCGAGGAGGCCGGCATGCCGGAGGGTGTCCGCAAAGAGGTCGAGCGCGAGCTCGGCCGCCTGGAGCGGACGAGCGACCAGAACCCGGAGGCGGGATGGATCCGTAATTACCTGGACTGGATGCTCGACATGCCCTGGAACAAGCGCACCGTCGACCAGTTCGACGTCACCGAGGCGCGGCGTGTCCTCGACCAGGACCACACCGGCCTGGACGACGTCAAGGATCGCATCATCGAGTTCCTCGCCGTCCGCAAGCGGCGCGATGCCCGCGGGCTGGCGGTCGCCGGCGGCCGCGGCTCGGGCGCGATCATCACCCTGGTGGGGCCGCCCGGCGTGGGCAAGACCTCACTGGGCGAGTCGGTCGCGCGCGCACTGGGTCGCAAGTTCACCCGCATCTCCCTCGGCGGCATCCATGATGAGGCTGAAATCCGTGGTCATCGCCGCACCTACGTCGGGGCACTGCCAGGACGGATCGCGCGCGCCCTCAAAGAGGCGGGCACGAAAAACCCCGTGATCATGCTCGATGAGATCGACAAGGTCGGCAGCGACTACCGAGGCGACCCTTCATCGGCGCTGCTCGAGGTGCTCGACCCGGCGCAGAACCATTCGTTCCGCGATCACTACCTCGAAGTCGACCTCGACCTCTCGGAAGTTTTGTTCATCCCGACGGCCAACGTCGCGGACACCATCCCCGGGCCGCTGCTCGACCGGATGGAAATCATCCGCCTCGACGGCTACACCGAAGAGGAGAAGCTCGCCATCGGGCGCGAGCATCTGCTCAGCCGCCAGCTGGAGCGCAATGGGCTCACCGCCGAAGAGGTGGTGGTCAGTGATGACGCCATCCGGCGCATCATCGTCGAGCACACGCGCGAAGCGGGCGTGCGCAACTTGGAACGCGAGCTGGGGCGGCTGCTCCGCAAGGTGGCAACCCAGATCGAG
>Ga0209526_10001379_pt1 | contig 16178 bp, 14 predicted proteins | sample JacPinW_OM2H0_M1_FD_188566 | JGI IMG/M metagenome (GOLD analysis project Ga0209526, IMG submission 188566) | Forest soil microbial communities from Algoma, Ontario, Canada - Jack Pine, Ontario site 1_JW_OM2H0_M1 (SPAdes) (version 2) | ecosystem: Environmental > Terrestrial > Soil > Boreal... | reverse complement strand
GATAGTGCAGGGGTTTTCCTTCCGGGCAGTAGTAGGCATTTTCCTTGGGCTCAAACCGGAAGGCATCTCGAGTGAAGCGCCCTCGTGTTTGGTGCTGACGATCGATGACGGGAATGTGGGGTTGAATGTCCCGCTGCAGTAGCCACGCCAGAAACTCTCCGCTTCCATAAGCTTTGTCTGCTGCCAGATTCAGTGGTCGAATTCCGAAGTGGCTTACGCGCTCAAGCATTCGGCGCGCTTGCCAGCATTTCTTGACGGAAGCGAGCGGGCGTAGGCTCGACCGACAAAATCACACGGCTCGTGGTGTCGACCAGATAGTTGTCGTAGTAACCCAGCGTGGCTGGCCCGCTTTTGACCGCCCAGGCAGCATCTGGATCAGTCGTCGATACTTTCTCTTGAGCAATCGGGCGCTGCTCCACATCTGTTACGGGATTTTCTTGCTCTAGTTCTTTCAAGTACTCCTGAACAGTTCGTGAAACTCGTGCGATCTCGGCTAGTCGCTCTCGAGGCACTCGGCTTTGCTGGCTGGCATTGGCTCCCACAAGCGTCCCATCCACCGCCAGATTCTGTCCTTCGACTAAGCCTGCCTCCAAACAACGCTGCACGATCTCTTCAAAGACTTTCCGAAATACACCGGACTGCCGAAATCGACCATGGCGGTTCTTGGAAAACGTGGAGTGGTCGGGAATCTCTTGGTCAAAACTCAAACGCGTGAACCAGCGATAGGCCAGGTGCATCTTTACTTCTTCCATTAAACGCCGTTCGCTGGTGATCCCATAAAGATACCCGACCACCAACAGGCGGAGCAGCACTTCGGGATCGATGGATGGTCGGCCCATCGCGCTGTAGAAACCCTTTAGCTGTTCTCGCACGAAGCTGAAATCGACGTAGCAATCAATCAGTCGGAGCAAGTGATCTGCAGGAATCTGCTCTTCCAAGCGGAAGTAATAAAATAACGACTCTGTCCGTGACTGTTGACCCATCATCGGCGGTGTTCCTCCCTGAAATGCTCAGTAGCACAACAGGGGATAGTCACGGCAAGCAAAATCGCTTCCAAAAACCGACTTTTTCAACAGACTCAGATATGTTTTTGGGCAACGCAGAAAGTGTGAGTCAGTCGCTTCTAATTAGCCTCGATCACAGCCGGAGCGCAGATCAGCACGCGGACGCTGTTTTTTGTTCGAAGCAGAGTCGAAAGAAGAATCAGGCCAGCTAGAGCCTCCTCAGTTGGCTGTCCTTTGATAAACCCCAACGCATCTTTGAACGGTCGCCAAGGATGTGCCAAATCTCTTGGCTAAGGCCCGCAGGCTGGTTTGTTCTCTTGCATAACAGCTAGCGATGGCAGTCCTTGTTTCTATCGTCAACTGGGTGCGTGGAGGCCGGCCAATCCGTTTGCCCTTCGCGCGGGCGTTACGCATGCCCGCCTTCACGCGTTCTACGATGAGCGAACGCTCGAGTTCTGCCACAGCGCCCAGGACGGTGAAGACCATCTTGCCGGTCGGGGTCGAGGTGTCCATTTGTTCTGAGAACGAAACGAAATCGATCCCCAACGCCTTAAACGTCTCCAAAGCGCGGAGCAGGTGAGAGACGGAGCGGGCAAATCTGTCAAAACGCCAAACGCAAACAATGTCAAAGCGGCGTTTGTAGGCCTCGCTCATAAGGCGGTCCAATTCTGGGCGCTTCTCTTTTGTGCCGCTTATGCCAATGTCAACGAACTCGCCCACAAGTCGCCAGCCACGGCGCTCGATGTATTCCTTGAGCTCCCGCGTTTGCATGGCGGTGTCCTGCCCGTGATTCGTGGTGCTGACTCTGGCGTAGATTGCGACGCGAGTGTTCTGGTGGGATAGACTCTGGATAGCCACGTGACACCTCCTATGTGTCATTCGGTCAGAAGCCGTTCGGTGTTATCAGCACCGGGCGGCTTCGTTTTTTCAGCGCCCCTTCCCCTTGGCCTGCCGGGGATAGTTGCGCGGTTTCACTTTCAAAACTCGCGCGAGATCGGCTTCAGTCCATAGCCTGACGCCAGCAGCGCGAATCACGGCTGGTGCTTTAACCTTTTCTCCGGCAATCCACGTCTGCAATGTCTGCCGAGAAACTCCCGCTCGTTTGGCTACCTCCCGCGTAGTGTAAAGTCTCTCACTCATAAACTCCTTTTATCGCACTTTGACAATGCTGTCAAGATGGAGGTAATATTTGGCGAAGGAAAGAGGGGCCCCGGTGGCAGCCGAGGCCGAAGGCAGGTTTTGTGCCATGGAACGAGCATACCTCGCGCCAGAAGCCCACAGCGATGCAGCCACGGTGAGTCCGACAAAGAAACAACAGAAGCTCATCGATGCAATCCTTGGGGCCTCGAAAGAAGCTCAGCCTTCCGAGCCGGCCGATCTGCGCTGGCGCATCCGGTCATTTGCTGGCGATTTGCCTGAGGACAAAATTGAGAGAGTGCAGCGTTCACTAGAAAAACGTATCGAGAAACTAGAAGAGAGCAAAAGGAAAGCAGCGAAGTCCGTACAGCTCACTGACCGCGAGCAGAGAATTTGGCAAGTCATTCAACGAGGGGCTAAGGGTCTACAGTATTGCCGCGAGTTGGACAGCGCAGGAATTACACCCTTGCGGAAGGGCATCTGGAAAGACTGCCCTCGAAAGTATGAGTCGGCCTACCGGCAAGGCGAGCTCTGGCGTCACCGGATTCAGGACGAAAAGTCCAAGGCTCGACGCAAAGCGGAACTCGCGAAACTCGCCAGCGAGTAAATCTATACGCCTCGCAAGAGCCGCATAAAACCTACCTGAAACCGCTCTTTTCGCTCGCTGTGAGTCCTTTCCACGTTTGACACTCCGGCGCCTCACTTCCTACAGTCGCCCACATGCGAACCGACAAACCGCTGCTTGTTTCGATTGCCGAAGCGAGCTTCCAACTCAGTCTCCCAAACGACGAGATCGCCGCGCTCATTCGAGACGGTCAACTGGTCGCTGTGAAGGTCAGAGATCAGGTGCTAGTTGTCTACGACTCGCTAGCCGCCTTTACTCGGCGAGCGCGACGAAACACGGATCCTGACGCCCTTCGGCTCACTCCCCTGGAGCCGCGGCAGCCGCGGCCGTGAGCAAGGAAAACGGATTCGCGCCGATTCGCCGTGGCCTTTGGGAGCACCTCCGCGACGGGCGCATGAGCCATCTTGAGGCTTTGGCGTTCGTCTATATCTGTTCTCAAGCCGACACGCGAACGGGAATCTGGAAAGGCTGCGCCAAGTCCCTAGCTGGCGAGCTAGGGATGAAAGAACGCACAGCGCGGGACGTTCTCGAAAAGATGGAGCATGGGAACTATATCCGGCGCTTTGCCATCCCCGGATTACATTCCTGCTACCCGATTCTGGTGCACAAATTCCTGATAACGCAAGGCGAGCACAATGGCGAGCATTTAAACGCAATAGATTCAAAAAGTCCCGTCGATTTGACGTACTTTTCCCGCGAGCAGGATGGCGAACAGAGTGTCAAGCACGGTGTCGAGCGCAGTGCCGCTCAGAGAAGAATTAAGAATAGAGAGAAGACACAGAATAAGAAAACAGATCATCCGAAAAACGATGATGCTGGCCGGTCCCCTACGTCCTTGCGAGAGAAGGCAAAGGCAGAACTCTTACAGGAACACCCGGAAGAGGCTGCCTACCTAGAAGCAGCCTTGCAGATGATCGAAATCCGAGCCCATAACTCGAACTGCATGCCCAGAACGGTCGGCTACTTCCTGACGGCCTATAAGAATCTGAAAGACTCGGAGAAAGACTGGGAAGTAGTCCAGTGGTATGCCAAGAGCCCACAATCCAGCGACCACTTGCGCCGGGTCAATTCGCTCATCCTTAAGGCCGAGGCACAGAGCAAGAGAACGGGCCGAGAGGTGATTGAGTGCTTTAACGAACTACGCCAAAACCCCCACTGGCATGAAGAGGCAACCGCATAAAATGGCGACCGCGGTCCAATTCGCCAGCCCCCACTGTCAGGAATTATTTTCCTTTTCTGCCCACTTTTTACACTTCCTCGGCAGGCAATTCGGCCAAGCCGCCAGAGAATTTTTAGCGCTCTTTTCAGTGAAACAGGGTGAACGGCACTTCACCTGTGCGGTTCACCCTCCAGTTCACCGTCTCGTTCACCCTATCGGTTTGATAACTAGCTTGTGCATTAAACACTTGGCTATGCCGCAGTGTGTATTTTGGACGTGGCGTGGGCGCGGGGTGGGCTGGAACGACCCCGCCTTTTGCCGCACGGTGCGCCCAAAGGGGTTCTCCGGGGTCGTTCCAGCCCACAGTCGTGGTCGAAAGGTAAGCACGATGCAGATGTCTGCAATCTCGATTCCTTAAATGCTAACCGCGCCCAAACTCGGTCTTGTGCTAGACTCCGCGCCAGCAACGTCATCACCGCCGAGAATAGAGAGCACCATCATTTCCCGGCGACGTTTCCAAACTGGCCGTGTCTATCTGAGAGGCACCAAATGGGTTGGCACGTTCCGAGAATATGAAGCCAACTCCGAGACGGGCAAGCGCGCGAGGCGAACGATCACGTTCGATGAAACTGTGACGTCGAAGCGTGCCGCCGAGAGCGCACTTCAACCTTACCTTGACGCATACAACGCCAAGGCCAAAGAAAACGCCAGGCCGGCACCGCCAAAAGGCGGAAAAACTGTCAGCGTCCTTGTTGGAGAGTGGTCTGACAAGATCCTCCCAAACCGCAAACCTGGGGGAGCGCGTGCCGCTCTTTCGCATATTAGGACGTACATCCTTCCGCTGCTTGGAGAGCTTCACTTGCAAGACTTGAATCTAAGCCAGCATCAATCCTTTGTTACCGCAGTAGGCCAGAGGGTTGACCGTCGAAAAACCGCCGAGAATGTCTATGGCACTCTAGGCTCGATTCTCAACCTGGGCCGCAAGTGGGGATATGCGACTCCCTTAGTCCAAAAGCGTGATGTCGTGTTCCCTGCTGACAAGAAATCTCAGCCGCAGATTTTTTTCTTCGACGCGGATACCGCCGCAAGAGTCATCAATGCCGCAGTGTACCCCTTCAAACTCATGCTGCTGATCGCCGCCGTGTGCGGCCTGCGGATCGGCGAAGTTACCGCCCTGAAAGTCAGTAGCCTCGACTTTCGGCGGAAACTCATCCATATCACCGCCGCCCTAGACTAGATCTGCTCACTAAGCACTTGCACGACTGGCTCACCAAACACTACAAGCCGAACGCTGACGGCTATCTCTTCATCAATTCCAAGGGCAAGCCCTTTAAGTCAGAGAACGTCGTAAGGTCCGGCGTTCATCAGGCAATGGCAAAACTAGGAATTGAAACCCCGAAAGGTACTCATGTCGGCATTCACTGTTTCCGGCATGGGGTCACTTCGGAGTTGCTCGGATCCGGCACCCCGATTCACGTTGTCACCCGGCTCATGCGCCATGCTGACTCAAACGTCACCCTGGAGCACTACGCGCACATCGTTGGCGATGCCGAGCGCGTCGCATCTGAGAAGTTCTCTCAGAGAATCGGGCGGAACATTACTCAATTGGAGTCAGACTCCGAATTGGAGTCAACTTCAGCAGCTAAGACCGCGTGAAGAAAGGACTTGGCGGAAGCGTGTGGGAGTCGAACCCACCATTCCGTCCGCTAAGGACGGAATCGCCGGCTTTGAAGGCCGGGGAAGTCACCGGACCCCTTTCGCCTCCGGGGAAAGTATAGCAGGCACAAAAGAACGCCTATGCGCGCACGGATCTGCGCCGTAGCACGCTGCCCCGCTACAAAGAGGTGTCGTGGGAGGGAACAGCTCGTTCGCTCGGCTACTGGGTTGCGTGCGCGGGTTCTACTGCGGCGCGCTGCGTTCGAATCAAGGCGGCGACCAAATCGTAGAGGGCCGGGCTAGTGCAGACTTCGTAGTACGGATGCGATGAGGGCACGCCGATTTTGCCGTCGGGGAGGAGCTGGCGGGCAAGGCCTTTGCGGAGAACTAAGAGCTCCACCGAATCGCCGAGCGGAACTTCGCCGAAATACAGCCTGACGTTTTCTTTTCCCCAGGGCATGTCGAGCTTGGTCTCGATGGAGTCGAGTGAGATTTCCTCGGACAATTTCTGAAAACCTTCTTCGTTCAATTCAATTCCGTTCATGTTAAAGCGAACGAGGAACTCGTCGAGTTCTTCGGCGGAGGCGCCTTCCATGGCGTTCAGAAACTGGAAAACGGAGAAATGGGTTTTTTGCCCGCCCAGCAGACGCTTCGCAAGCTTGGCACAGCCGGACAGGCGGTCGGAGAGATTCAGGGCCTTCGAAATCATGATGCGTGAATCGCCATCAGCCCAGTAAGTAGGGGCAGACCCTTGAAAAGCGACGCCAATACCAAGCTCCAGTGCGGGAAGATCGCTGCGGGACGCGCGATCGTTGTAGGAATTGCAGACGATTAGGATCTGGCGCGAGAGACTACAAGCTTTGGCAACAGCGCGGGCGTACGCGAGATTGGACTCGGTTTCGAAAATAGCGAGAATAACGGCGTCGCCTTCGATGAAAACTTTTTTGGCGTTGAAGCGATCGAGCAGTTTCTTCACGGGCTCGTGCAAATTCAAGCTGAAGTGAGACGCGGGACTCAAGCCGCGCGAGAGGAGGTCCTGGGTCATTTTCGTCGAGCCGCGCACGTCGGCTTTGATGATGACGTGAGAAACGACCTGGTCCTGCTGCGGCTTGGCTTCATCCTGCAAAACGCATTCGTACAGGCGATTGTTTAAGCGGGAGAGCTCGCGGGCTTGTTCCGTAGTGACGAGATTGATGCGCTCCATGCAGGTGGTCAGGTGATCGGAATCGCGAAGTTCGCGGCGAAGGCGCAGGAAATCCACTGCGAAACGCAAAACAAAGGCTTGCATCTCTTCCCGAGAATAGCGGTGAATCTTACGGGAGAGTTCCTCGATAGGCTTGAGCGAGAGCTTGCGGGCGGGGACTTGTTTCAGCACATGCTCGACGCGCTTCATTTCTTCCTTGAAGACGAGGGCTTTGCGAAGCTGCTGAAGGTGAACGGGTGGGCTGTAGTCCTGAGCGATGGGCCGAACCTCGTAACTCGCCAGCACGTGATAGAGAATTTCCTGCTGCTCAAGCCGTTCGAGTAGTTGGGCCAGCATCTGCGCGCGCAATGAGCGGTTGGCTTCGGAAGCGAACAAGGGATCGAAGAGACGCTGCGCGTTTTCGGGCTCGTTCAGATACTCGTCGATGCGGCCCTTGTGTTCCTTGGCGAGGAAATCAATCTTTTGCTTGGCGGCGTCAATCTGCGGGCCGAGTTCTTCAAGCTTGTATTCCTGATGTTTGAGGCGCTGCTCGACATCGCTTAGCGAAGCTTTCAGATCGGAGTCGCTAGATGAACTGAGAATCTTGTTCAGAAAAGCGCCGCGGTCCATACGCTTGAGGAAACTTTCGCGCTGCTCTTCGAGATTTGCGATCTCGTTGCGCATGGCTTGCGCTTGATCGAGCAACTCGGCGCTCATTTTTCTAGCTTCGGCGTAGGCCGGATCTTCGCTGACGGTGACGCCGGCCTCGCGCAGGAATTCGTGAAAGAGCGCATCCATGACCTCGAAGCGATCCGGGTCGCGCACGTAATTGCCGAGCAGGACGTAGTTTTCGAGAAAAAATCTGTCATCCTTGCCGCCATCGAGAAAGATGAGGCGGTTTTTCAGTAGCTCGTAAAATGGCGCGAAATCTTCGCCAAAGAGAGCCCGGCGTGCTTTGCAGACGACGTTTTCTTCCGCGTCAGCGACCATCTGCGCGACTTGCTGACCGACAACTCGGACCACCCGGCGCCGCGAGCTTTGTAATTCCGAAAGCTTTGCTTTGATCACGTGGGCCTGCTGGCTACGTTCAAAATGCTCGCCACGCTGGCGAACCCATTCCTTGCCTTCGAGGATTAGGTTGGCAAACTGATTGCCGATTTCGAGAGTGAGAAATTTCAGTAGCGCGAGGCGAAAGACAAGGTCTATTTCGATATTTTTGTGAAATTTCGCCTGAGTGACCGCGCTCTGCATGAAATCGGTGAGCAATTTGCGGAAGGTAGTGTGGTCGGGGCCCTTGACGGCGCGTAGCTCGGTGCCGGCTACGTAAGAGCCTTTGGTGTGCTGGCGGATGAGGTCGAATAGGTATTCGCGCGCGGCCTGGACAAATCTGGGGCTCAAGAACACATCGTGGTGGATGTTGTCCACGCCGATGGCCAGCGACCCCATGGGGATCGTGGTGTTGTAGCTCGTGAGTTCGATCCGGGCCGCTTCTGTCGCGTTTGGCGTGAGAATGCTGTTGACCATGACCTCGCCGGAAGGGCTGTTTTTAAACTAGCAGCAGGACGAGGGAGGGGCAAGAATTGGCGCGGGGATGGTAGCTAGATAGTAAGGGGAAGTCCAAGGGTTGACCCTGCTCGAGCGGGAACGCTCTCCCGACTCGCTGCGGACGCCGCCGCAGGATACCGGCCTTACAGAAAAGATGAATTTCTTGGTTTTGTGGCAGTTGGGCCGCGGAACTGCTGCGCCCTACGCGGTGTCCACCGTGATGCGGCGGGCGTCGCCGCCCAGATGGTCGAGGCGGAGGCGGAATTGGGGCCAGGGGGATGGCAGGGGGAAGCGCTCGGACCACTCGAGGATTACAACGGCGGGTTTCGCGAAGACATCTTCGAGACCGAGCGTTTCGAAATCGTGAAAGCTTTCGATGCGGTAGAGATCGGCGTGGTAGACCTTGCCGGCGTCGGCGGTCCCGTAGACGTGAACCAGAGTAAACGTGGGGCTGGTTACCTCGTCTTCGGCGGCTGCGCCGAGTCCCGCAACGATGCCTTTGGTGAGTGTGGTTTTGCCGCTGCCGAGATCTCCACTAAGAAGAACGAGCACAGGAGGCTGCAGGCGCTTGGCGAATTCCCTGCCCCACCGCGTGGTTTCTTCGGCGGAGTGCGTGACGACTTCTTCACTCACGCGCTTGCAGCTCCTGAAGGAGTTGGTGTCGCGCGTGGGGCACGGCGTCGGCAACTTCGGTGGCGAGCAGGCCTGACTCGTCGGTATTCTTTGTAGCGAATTCGGCGGCTTTGCCGTGTAAGTAGATGCCGAGGGCGAGAACGCGCGTCCAGTCATCGGTTTTGAATTGCGCCGTGAGCGCGGCAAGCACCCCAGTCAGGACATCGCCTGAGCCGCCTTTTGCGAGGGCTGGATTGCCGGATGTGTTGACGAAGATTGGGCCGTTAGGAGCTGCGATGATGGTGTGCGAGCCTTTGAGGATGACGTGAGCGTTCCAGCGGCGGGCGGCGTCTTGTGCGGCTTTAACACGATCTTCTTGCACATTTTTTGTGGAGGAGTTGAGCAATCGCGCCATTTCGCCGGGGTGCGGCGTGATGGTGAGGAATTTGGTTTTGCGGTCGCTCAGAGTCTCAGGTTTTTCGGCGAAGGCATTTAAGCCATCGGCATCCAGGATTACAGGTTTATAGGTTTGCCGCACGACAGAGCGAATGAAGGTCTGCGTTTCAGAGTACGTCCCGAGACCTGGACCAATGGCGAGAACCGTTTTTCCTTCTTCCAGCCGTGCAAAACGGAACTTGGTTTCCTTCATGAGGCGATCGAAGGCTTCAGAAGGAATCTCCGTCATTTTGTTTGGCAGGGCCGGCCCCTCTGCGATATTGCGCATAGAGGCGGTGCCTTCTTGGGTTGACGCCAGCGGCTCGGTCATGATCTCAGGATGGGCAGAGGCCACAATGGAAAGCACAACGTCGGGAGTTGCGACGGTCACTAACCCTGCCCCGGAGCGCAGCGCGGCATAGCCTGCCATTACAGCGGCACCGGACTTGCCAAGTGAACCGGCCACTACCAATACATGTCCGTACAAACCTTTGTGCGAATCGACGTTGCGGACGAGCGGAAGTTGCGCGAACTCTTGCGGCTCGACCCAGCGCAGCGGACTTTTCCCGATCTCTTCGATGAGCGAAGCCGGGGAACCAACGTCCGCAACTTCGAGTATGCCGACGGTGGCGGAATCGCGCGAGATAAGCTGACCCGGCTTTGGCGCGGTGAAGGTCACGGTTTTGTGCCCATACAGAGCGGGGCCTTCCGCGGGCTGACCGTCGGAAGGCAGACCGGAAGGCGTATCGACGGCTAATATGAGAGCCGGCCAGACGGCTGTGGCATTCTTCGACTGGCGATTGATGGCCGAGATTGCTTTCGCAATGACACCCGTGGCGGCTCCGCGAAAACCTGTGCCGAAAATGGCGTCGACGATTATGTCGGCTTTGGAGATTTCGGGCCACGCCGTTTCCCAAGCGGCCTCACTGGCAATGGAAATTACATGATTGCCGGTCGCCGTCCAGCGCTGCAGATTTGTGGCGGCATCCCCGCGTAAATCCTGCGGCTCAGAAAATAGATAGACCATGACCTTTACCTTAGAGCCCAAAGACTGTAAGTGCCGCGCGGCAACCAAGCCGTCACCGCCATTGTTGCCTTTGCCGCATAGGACAGCAATTTTTCTCGGCTTGGTGGTGGCTCGATCAACAGCGTTCTGAGCGGCGCCGGCCACGCGGCTGCCTGCAGCCTCCATGAGCTGAAGGCTGGGGATGCCGTAGCGCTCGGTGGTCAAGCGGTCGACCTCGCGCATTTCGGCGGCGGTGAGAACTTTCATGGCAACAGTGGACTAGACAGCAGAAAAAAAGTCAAAAGCGCGCGGCGACAAATCAAAGCATCCAGCCGCCGCTGACGTTGACGACCTGGCCCGTGACGTATTCGGCTTCTTCCGAAGCGAAAAAGGCGACGGCGGCGGCGACGTCCTCCACGGTAGGCGGGCGGCCGATGGGAAAACGCGCGTCGCGAATGCGGCGGGCCTCTTCGCGGGTCAATTCCTTCTCATCGATGCTGGAAGGATTGACGACGTTGACGGTAATTCCGTTCTTGGCTTCTTCCAATGCCAGCGAGCGCGAAAGTGCAACCACGGCGGCCTTGGCTGCGGCGTAAGCGGAAATTTTCGCCTGCCCGAATGCGCGCTCGGCGCCGACAGCGCCGAGGTTGATGATGCGTCCCCAGCGGCCGCGGCGCATGTATGGTAGGGCGGCGCGGCACATGTACAGCACGCTCATCAGATTCGAGGAAAAAATGCTTTGCCAATCTTCGAGCGAAGACTCGGCGAGCGTGCCCCAACGAAAATCGCCGACATTGTTGACGACTAGATCGATGCGGCCAAAACGATCGGCGACGGTGCGTACGAGCTGCTCGGCGCGAGGCGCGTCGGTGATGTCCGTTTCAACGGCGACGCAATCGGCACCGCTGGCCTGCAGTTGCAGAAGCGTCTGCTGCGCGGCGGCTTTGTTCGTGCGGTAAGCAATCGCCACGCGCGCACCATCTTTCGCCAGGCGAATCGCGATACCGCGGCCGATGCCCCGGCTGCCACCCGTAACTAGTGCCACGCGATTACGAAGGGACATCCCTCTCCTCAAATGATGCTTGGGAAAGCATGCCAGTATAGCGCAGGTGGCGCAGAGTCCCGGAGCGTTTGCAAGAGCGACGAACTCTATCTCTCAATGTGGGAAAGAGAGATGCCATACGTAAAGGAGACCGTCGGTCTGCGAAGCTAGGAGAGAGCCATCTGGCGAGAGCGCGAAGGCCAGTTTATGTTGAGGCAGCGGGGATACGGGCAGAGAGAAGACGATCTTTTTGTCCGTCAGATCATATACGCAGAGCTCCATATTTTTAACATGGGTAGGCGAATCTTCGGCTTTGGCACGAGCAAACGCGAAGCGCCGCCCGTCGCGCGAGGGTTGCACCTCTCCTCCAAAGCGATACTCCGGGGCGTACAGGTCAGCAATCTTGCGGCCAGCCGTGATGAGCATGAGATGCGAACAGTCGCCGGTCACGGCCATGACAGAGTTGCTTACAAAGGCGGCAGACTTGCAACGCGACTCGGCGATATCTTCAGCCATGCCGCTGGTTTGCTCAAATAGCCGGGGAGATTTGGGCGGCGCGGAATCATCGGCCCTGTACACGAAGAGGCGCAATGGAACTTCGAAGGCCCCTGCAAGCGAATAGACAACTTCCGTATCGGAAACAGTTTCGTCTCGGTGCCCGGGCGTCACTTTGAGTTTCTTCGAAGCGAGGGAGGCGGGGTCAAGCACATCAATTCTTGTGAGCCAGCCACGCTTCGCATCGAGGGCTTCCTGAAATTCGTAAACCGCGCGGCCGCTCGGAGACACCGTAAAGCGAGCAGGAATATCTCCCGGCACGTCCATATTCTTCTTTAGAACTTCTTGGAGTTCATTGGAATACAGCCGTACCCACTCTCCATCCTGAACGAAGAAGCTTCCGTCGTGGAACGCCTGAAGCGTAGTCGAATTTCCTGCGTTTCCCCAAGTTCGTTGGTCGCGCACGCGCCCAGTCGACGGGTCAAGAAAAACGGTGTGGAACACAACCTCACTGCCCGGAGTCCCGTCTCGCCGGGAGAGGCCTGGGTGTTCGTTCTTCTTGAAGAAAGACACAGCGAGAGTCTGGTCATCGAGAAACGTGTCAGCACCACGCAGGAAACTGTAGTAGCGAAGATCCCGTTCGGCGACTGGAGGGAGATAGCCAAAAGTCCGCAAGTCAAGAGATAGGATGGGAGCGCGGTCGTCCGCGGAGAAAAGCGAAACGACGGGAAATGAGACCACACTGGAAAGCAGCAAGATCCGCGTTAACCATCTCATTGGGGTTTTCCTCTGCGAGCTTAATTGAACCACTATCGCAAGCGGGCAACGATTACGGTCATGTCGTCTGCTTGCTCGGGAGTGCCGGCCCACTCTTCGGCGGCGGTCATTAGGGATTCGGCCACAACGTGCGGGGACGCACCTTGCACGTGGACGGCGGCTTGTTGCAGGCGGCGAATGCCGAATTCCTCGCCGTAGACGTTTTCGGGCTCGACCAGACCATCGCTGTAGCCCACGAGAAGCGAATCTGGCGCCACGATCACGGAGCCTTCCTCGTAGCAGTAGTCCTCGATGACACCAAGGACCATGCCACCTTTATCGAGGTGAAGAGCGGAATCTTTGCAGATGAGGAACGAGGGAAGATGCCCCGCGTTGGTATAGCGCAAGTTGCGCGTTGCGCTGTCGTAGACGGCGATGAAGAACGTGGCAAAGCGATCGTCGCCGGTGTTGCGCACCAGATGCTTGTTGAGCCGGGAGACGAGCTCGGCGGTACTCATGTGCTCGCTGCCGTCGACCAACACCTGGCTGCGCAGAGCTGCTTGCAAGCTGGCCATCAGCAGCGCGGCGGAAATCCCCTTGCCGGAAATATCGGCGATGGCGATGGCCAGGTGCGTGGGGCTGAGCTGAATGAAATCGTAATAGTCGCCGCTGACCGCCCGCGCGGCTTTGCAGATGGCTTCAATTTCGACACCTGGAACGTGCGGCAATGTTCTCGGAAAAAGTTGGTCCTGCACTTCGCGAGCGATGGAGATTTCATTTTCGAGGCGCTGGCGCTGCCTTTGCTCTTCGATCAGGCCGCTGATCGAGCCGGTCATCAGGTTGAACGATTCACCAAGAACACCGAGCTGGTCGCGCCGTTCGATGCGCACGCGATGCGAAAGGTCGCCGGCCTGCACATATTGCGTGGCGCGGTAGAGCTCGTCCACAGCCTTTGTGATTTGCCGGGTGAGAACCATCCCAGTAATAAACGCGCCAGCCCAAATCAGCAAAAATGCGATCAGGATCAGCACAAAAGCAATGAGATACGTGTCTCGCAGCTCGCCCAGGGAGCTGAACATGCGGCCACTCAATTGGGAGGGCCGAGCGTTGAAGACGGCGAGCACAGGGTGCACGGGATCCACCGCGCCGTCTGCTCCGACGTAGGCTGAATCCAGGCGAGAGACTACGTCCACCGGAGAATCGATCCAGAGCATTGCGGGCTGCAGAGATCGATTGCGCGCGACGATGCGGCGAGTCGTTTCATATTGAACGCTGTTCGTCGTGTACAGCACACCGTGGCGGGGGCCGCCCGCGTAGCGGCGCATCAAATTGAGCTGAATAGCGCCCAAATCGGGCGCGACGGTGGCGAGAAGATACTCCGTTATTGGCACGCGAAGCGTCACGACCCGAACGCCGCGAGGTCCTTCCATCGCGCGGATGCTGACTATGGAAAGGGCATCCTGGTACGCCCCGGACTCATCGGCTTCTGGTTGCTGTAACAGTCCGGCGAAGAAACTGCGGGGCGTGAGCTTGTGCAAGAGCGTGGCGTCGTTCGAGAATTCGATCTTCAGACCGGGAAGCTCGTGGTCGTGCACGGAATGCGATTGCGCGGCGAGGATGAGCTCCATCCCGCCCTCGGTCACACCCGGCGGAAGCGTCGCATGAGCGGCCGCGATGTGCTCCGCAATATCGGCCAGCATGTCTTTGCGGCGCTGAACGTCTTCGTAGAGAAGATAGGAAGCGAGCTGCGAATACAGAATACCGGCGGAACGGACGGCGAGGGTCACAAGCAACAAGACGGGAACAACGGCGATAAAGAGTCCCGCAACGATGAGGCGATTGCGCAAACTCCAGAGCAAGCGATTCCTTCCCCAAGCGAGCAGGCGATAGAGAAGATAAAGGGCGGCTAGCAGCGCAATGAATTTTAGATAGTTGAAGATACTGCCGCCGACGTCGAAGACGTACGCGAGGGCGCCGGCAAGCACGAGCAGCGACGCGACGAGGTCGAGGCGCGAGATGCGATCCCACAGGGTGCGAATATTGGCAGCAGCAGTCACACGTCCGCCTTGGACAGAAAGACTACTTTACCCGAAGATGGCGTGCGAGCCGAGGACAAGGCCAGAATACAGGGGCGATGGCACGACTGTGGATCGAGAGTTGCGAAGTTATTTTGTCTGTAAATTACGTACGCGGCTGTGCTTCACGCTGTAAGTGAAGTAAATGACGAGCCCAATGATCAGCCAGATGATCATACGCATCCAGGTAATGCCCTTTAGACCGGCCATCAGGCCCAGTGACACGATAATGCCCATGATCGGAACAAAGGGAACCCACGGGGTCTTGAAAGGGCGCTCGAGATCGGGTCTGCGTACACGGAGAAGCCACACTCCAGCACAGACGATCACGAAAGCGAGAAGAGTGCCGATGCTGACCAACTGACCGAGATCGCCAATTGGCACCAGAGCCCCAACGAATGCGACGCATACACCAACAATGGCGGTCGACTTCCAAGGTGTGCGGAAACGGGGATGGATATCGCCGGCCCATTTCCAGAGCAGACCGTCGTGTGCCATGGAGTAGAAAACGCGCGATTGCCCCAGCAGCATGACCAGCATTACGGTGCTCAGACCCGCGAGCGCGCCGGCATTTACGACGTAGCTGCCCCATTTAACACCAGTTTCCCGAATTGCTAGCGAGACCGGAGCGCCGATATTCAAGCGAGTGTAGTGCACTGTCATGGTTAGCAGCCCGGAAACGAGAATGTACAGGATCGTGCAGACCGCCAGAGATCCAAGAATGCCAATGGGCATGTCCTTTTGCGGTTCGCGGGCCTCTTGTGCCGCTGTTGAGACGGCATCGAAACCGATGTAGGCGAAGAACACGACGCCAGCTCCCCGCAAAATTCCAGACCATCCATAGGAGCCAAAGGTTCCGGTGTTCGGTGGAATAAAGACCTTCCAATTCTCATGCGCAATCTGTGGATGCTTCAACACAAAGGCGCCGGCTACGGCAATGAACGTCAATACTGCGGCGAGCTTCACGAAGACGATGCCCGTATTAAAGTTTGCCGATTCCTTAATCCCGATGATGAGAATCGTCGTGACAGCGAGAATGGCCAGGAACGCGATCAGGTTGAAAACAGCCGTCGCGTGGGGTAATCCTGCGAGTTGGTCGATGCTCAGACCAAGAGTGCCCGCCGGAGACCATCTGCCTTCATAAAGGACCCATTGTGCTCCTGGTACGTCGCAGATCTGGGGCGGCAGGTTGACGCCATAGTCTTGCAGGAAAGCCACCAGCGTGCTGCTCCAACCGCTCGCGACGGTCGCCGCGCCAAACGCGTATTCCAAAATGAGGTCCCAGCCGATTATCCAAGCAATGAACTCTCCCAGCGTGGCATAACCATAGGTATAAGCAGAGCCGGCGATGGGAATCAACGAAGCGAATTCCGCATAACATAGCCCGGCGAAAGCGCAGCCAACGCCCGCAAGCACATAGGATAGGACGATCGCAGGGCCCGCATAAA
>Ga0209526_10001378_pt1 | contig 16180 bp, 12 predicted proteins | sample JacPinW_OM2H0_M1_FD_188566 | JGI IMG/M metagenome (GOLD analysis project Ga0209526, IMG submission 188566) | Forest soil microbial communities from Algoma, Ontario, Canada - Jack Pine, Ontario site 1_JW_OM2H0_M1 (SPAdes) (version 2) | ecosystem: Environmental > Terrestrial > Soil > Boreal... | reverse complement strand
AAACCACTCGGCGCCGGCGGATAATCCACAGCCCTCGCCTGCGCGAGGGTGCCTCCACCGGCCCTCCGCCCGCCAGACGTCCATAGCAGTCTCTCCCCTGCGAAGTCGGGGGAATACCCGGCCGGTTCTGGCAGGACTATGCGGTTGAGCTGGATGACGACGCTTACGGCATCTACAACTTCAACTGGGGCTATTACCTTGAGAGCCTGCGCCTCTACTGCACCACCGGCCAAGCCAAGCCGTTCCCGGCTGCCCTTTGACGCTCGCGCCGGTTCGTGACCGAAGGCGCGAACCTCGCGCCCTCAGCCTCAGGAGCCCTCGGGGAGTGAGCTCAGCTGGACGCCCTCGATCTGCCAGCGATCGCCTGCTGTGATGTAGATCTGCGTAGCCCGAAGGCGGCCGTCGACCGGGTGTCCTCTGTACCTGGCGCGCTGTGTCTGCAGGCTGATCGCGACGGCGGCGCAGTCGTGAACGCGGACGTCGACGTCCTCCCAGGTGATCTCCTCGTAGACCAGGTCGCCAGACCTGTGCCGGTCCAACCACTGCTCCTTGGTCAGCGTGAAGCCCAGCGGACCGACGCCGACGAAGTCGTCCGCGAGCATGGTCGCGAGCGCCGAGACGTCGCCGCGAACCTCCGCGGCGGCCCACTCCCGGCCCAGCTCCTGCAATTCGTTCTGCATCTCGATAACTCCTCTCTTGATTGCCGTAGGGCTATGCGCCGGAGGCCATCCGGCCTCCGTCGACGCTGATGGCGGCACCCGTGACGAAGGTCGACCGATCCGAGAGCAGCCAGGCGACGGTTGCCGCCACCTCTTCGGGCTGCCCCAGACGGCCGACCGGGACGAATGCGGAAATGCGTTCGCGCTGGCTCTCATCGAGAGCCGCCAGCCGGTCGGTGAGGATCGGGCCAGGCGTGACCGCGTTGACCCGTATGCCCTGCTTGCCGTAATCGAGAGCGGCGACTTTGGTCAGGCCGAGGATGCCGTGCTTGGACGACACGTATCCCGCCAGTCCCAGCACGCCCCGCAAGCCGGCGGTCGACGACATGTTCACGATCGATCCGCCGCCGGTGGCGAGCATCGCGGGGATCTCGTACTTGAGGCAGAGGAACGTTCCTCGCAGGTTCACCGCGAGGGCATGGTCGAACCCCTCCACGGGCAGGTCGGCCAGGGGGGTCGGCGGGGGACCGTCGGCGGCGTTGTTGAAGGCTCCGTCGAGACGGCCGAAGGCATCGAGCGTCTGGCGCACCAATGACTCCACCGAGGCGGGCTCGCTGACGTCCACGGGCACCGCCAGCGCCTGCCCCCCGCGGGCGTCGATCTCCTCTGCTATCGACTGAAGCGACTCGGCGCTCCTGGCAGCCAGGACAACCGAGGCCCCTTCAGCGGCGAAGGCCCGGGCCGCGGCTGCGCCGATGCCGCGGCTGGCGCCTGTGACGATGGTGACCTTGCCCTCCAGGAGCCGACCGCGGTGGTCCCCGATCATCGTGGAGCCACCGGGGATTCGTTGTACATCATGCTCAAACATATTGTCTAATCTACCCGATTAGAATGCGCAGGGTCAAGTCGAGATGAGTCCTCGCCCCTACCGATTGGGTCAGCGCCAGGCGGCCAACCAGGCGACGCGCACCCGGATCGTCGCCGCGGCGCGGGATCTGCTGGCCTCGCCGGAGGGGCTGGGTGACTTCACGATGGAGTCAGTCGCCAGGCAGTCCGGTGTCGCCCGGATGACCGTCTACTACCAGTTCGGCTCGCGCGCGGGCCTGCTGGAGGCGATATTCGACGACCTCGCCGCCGGCGGGGGGATGCAAGAGCTGCAGAAGGCGTTCCAGCAGCCGGACGCGCGGGCTGCGCTGGACGAGTTCATATCGGTCTTCACGCGCTTTTGGGCTTCGGCGCGCCTGGCCAACCGCCGCCTCCAGGTCCTCACTGCCCTCGACCCTGAGCTCGAGAAAGTCTCCCGGGAGGAGTGGCGGCGCCAGGGACTACAGGTGATGGTCCAGCGCCTATCCGAGCAGCTTGGTCATCCCCCGGAGGAGTCCCTGGACGAGGCGGTCGACGTGCTGCACGTACTGACCAGCTTCCAGACCTTCGATCGCCTGGCCGACGCCAGGCGCAGCCCGGAAGAGGTGACAACTCTGATCCAGCGCCTGGCTCGCGCGGTAATCGGACTGCCCGGCTGACCGTCAGCTGCTTTCGGGGTCTGACTCTCGGGCCATGCGGCGCTTTGAATCCTCGGTCAGGCGCCTGCTCTGTTCGAGCAGGTCGACGCCGGGTGTTCTCGGACCCCCGGTGTCGGGAGGGGGAGCCGGCGGTGGCTCCGCCGCGTCAGGGCCGGCCTCGCCTGGAGGCCGCGAGAGACGAGTCTGCGCCTCCTGGGTGAGCCGCCTGTTGACGGCGAGCAGTTCGGCTATCAGCGCCTCATCAGAGCGCGCCACGGGTTCCGAGGTCTCGAGGCGAATCGGTCCCGCGCCGGCCGTCGCCGGCTCCGGACGCTCCGGCTCCGCCGCCGGTGGGGTCGGCGCCGACTCGGTGGAAGGTGGCTGCGGAGGACCGGCCGGCGCAGCTGCCGTCGAAGCGGCTACCTGGCTCGGATACGGCGACGATCGCGAATCGGCCGAGGCGGGTCGTCGAGAACGGCCCAAGAGCCAGCCCATCCAGAGCCCAAGGACGATGCCGATCAAGATGCCCACGAGCGCCGAGCCGAGGTGCATCCTGCACAGGATATCGTCTGGTTGCCGAAATCGAAGCGGTGACGGGTTTGGACCGCCCGCCGTAAGGCACCTATACTCGCTGCAGCAGGGGGCTGCCAGGGGATGGACCTAGCGGTGGGAGGGATTCGCTGCTTGCGGACGCCGAACGCATTCACGACCAGATCGGTCGTCGCACTGGCCGCCGCCGGCATCCTGCTCCTGGCTCAAACCGGTTCCGCCCTCGCCGCCACACCGACCTTCGGCAGCGGGTCTGACAGCGACCTGGCCAAGATGCTCTCGGACGTTGGCTTCAGCGGCGACAAGCTGGTCCTGGCGCTGGAGATCGTGTTCGCGGAGAGCGGCGCCAATCCCAGGGCGAAGAACCCGTCCGGTGCGCGCGGCATCTTCCAGTTCATGCCCAACACGCTGGCCGATGACAACTGTGCGTATGACCCCGTCTGTGCCTCCATGAAGGCGTACGAGATCACCAAAGGCGGTCTCGACTGGCGCAAGTGGGAGACGTTCACGACGGGGGTCTATCAGCGCTACAGCGCCCGGGCGCAGGCGGCCATTCGGGGCGCCAACATCACCTCGACCGCCACCGTCGCCGTCCTGCCCGGCCTCGATCTCCAGAAGATGGCCTACCAGACGACCGCGAACCTGCTCTACGGCGTGGACCAGCTGCTCATCTCTGAGATGGAAAAGCTCTGGAACCCGATGGTGACCGGCACCGACGACCTCACCGGCACCAGCAATTTCGGCGCCCTGCTGGTGGTCGACAACAGCCGCCTGCAGTCCATGTGGAGCATCTCGCTCGGCATCGCAACAGGGTCCCTGCTGGTGCTGATCCTCATGTTGACGGTGGTCATGTGGATGCTCCGGGCGGCAAGTGGGCTTCGCCACGACCTGCCCCGAAACCTCGTCTACTTCTTCGCCACGGTGATCGTGATGGCGACGAGCTTCTTCCTGATAACGCAGGTCATCGACGTCGACAACGCGCTTGTCAGCGCGGTCAGTGGACAGGTCGCGGTCGAGCTGCGCTCGCTGCCCGCCTTTCAGCACCTGGCGCTGCCCAATCCCAACACCATCCAGGCGGCCGACCAGCTCCTCACCGCGATCTCGATCCTGCTCCTCGGGCTGGTGATCGGGCTCGAGCTGCTCTTCCTCTTCGCCCTCTATTTCATGCGGCTGATCCTGATCTGGGTCCTGGTGGTGCTGGCGCCGTTCGCCCTCGCGGTGGGCATCCTGCCGGGCGCCCGCGGCATTGCCATCTACTGGGCGCGCCTGCTGATGGCTGTCATCTTCATGAAGTTCGTGAACGTCCTGATCTTCACGACCTTCGTGCTCATTGCGGCGGCCTCCTCCGCCGCGCTCTTCAACGTGATTCTGGTCTTCACGATGCTCTTTCTCATGATCCTGGTGCCCCTCACGCTTTTCCGGGCCATGGTCGATCCCGACCTCGCCACCGGCCTGGTGCACGAGAGCTGGAGCCGCACCACGCGCGCGGTCCCGCTGCGCGCTGTGGGCGGCCGTCTCTGGTCGCAGATCAGGCGCTGACCGTCGGGCGCGCGCCCCGGCCAATCTCAGAGTCCGGAGCTCTGGAGCCCGGAGAGCGCCTACCATCGGGGGAATCCATGGAGGCAATCCCGGCAACCCCGGCCTCGCCGACGCTGCGCGAGGCGCTGGCGGAACCCGGCGTTGCGCGCAGCCTGCTCGGCCTCTTCCTGGCTCAGGCCAGCTCGACCGGCGCGATCACGACCAGTGTGGCGCTCAGCAGCATCCTGGTCACCAGGATCACGGGGTCTGCCGCTTACTCCGGACTGCCGGCGACCCTCAACATGGTGGCGGCCTCCGGCTCGGCCTTCCTGGCCGGAATGGCCATGGCGCGCTTCGGTCGAAAGGCGGGGCTGTTCGGTGGCTACCTCCTGGGCGCCTGCGGCGCGGCAATCGGCTGCCTTTTCGCGCTGGCCGGCAACCTGCCGGGCTTCCTCCTCGGCAGCGTGCTGGTGGGAGCGGCCCAGGCTGTGATCCTGCAGGGCCGGTACGCCGCCGCCGACCTGGTGCCGGCACCGGCCAGGGGCCGGGTGGTGGGAACCATCCTCTTCGGCTCCGTGATCGGCGCGCTGCTGGCCGCCCTGCTCACCCCCTGGCTGCAACGTGTCGCCGACTCGCTGCGGGTGCCGGCAATCGAGCTGGGTTGGGCGCAGTCGGCGGTGCTGCTGGCGGTGGGCGCGACGCTGATCCTCACGCTGTTCAGAAATCCCGGCGCCCGGCAGGGGGCGGTGAGGGCAGGGCGGCTGGACATGGCTACCTTCCTCTCCACCGCGGCCCGCCCGGAGATCCGGTTCGGGATCGTCAACCTGGTCCTGGGCCAGTCGGTGATGGTCATGCTCATGAACCTCTTTCCCATCCACGCCGTCCACCACGGCCTGGGCCTGAGCACGATCTCAGGGATCATCACGGCGCACATCGCCGGCATGTTCGCCCTGGCCTGGCTCAGCGGCGGTCTCGTCGACCGCTTCGGCCCCTGGACGATCAGCGCCAGCGGCGGTGCCCTGCTGCTGAGCGGCGCCGTCGCCTCGGCCGCCAGCACCTCGGCGATCGGGCTCGGCGTGGCCCTGTACCTGATCGGGCTGGGCTGGAACCTCTGCTTCGTCGCCGGCTCCGGCCTGCTGGCCAAGAACGTCGACGCCTCGATCAGGACGCGATTCCAGGGCGCAACCGATGTGCTGGTCTGGCTCTGCGCCGGCGGAAGCACGCTGGGGGGCGGCTACCTGGTCGGTCTCTACGACTACCCGGCGGTGGGTGTGCTGGGAGGGCTGGCGGCGACCGGGCTGCTGCTCCTGCTGGCCGTCACCTGGGTCCGCCTACGCTCCGCCCAGGGTCGGGACCTGGCCTCCAGTTGATATAATCCCGGGCTTGGCCGTCAGGCCTTAGATCCGAGCTCACTGAGAGAGGTAGATGTCACAGGGCGGTCAGGTTCCGAAGTCGAAGCTTTCCAAAGGCAGGCGGGATCGCCGCCGTGGCTCGAACTGGAAGCCGTCGGTGATCATGCTTGTCCGCTGCCCTCGCTGCAGCCAGCCGACCACTCAGCACACCGTCTGCCGCAACTGCGGGCACTACCGGGGCCGCGAGGTTCTCAAGACCCAGTAGCGCCGGATGCGGCCGCGGCCTCGGCCTCGAGGGGCCCCGCGGCCGTCCAGGGCAGGCGACAGGACGCCCGGCCATGTGCTTTCCATTGCCGGGTCAGTCCCCGAGGGAGCAAAAACCACCCGGCTTGCGTTCTTAGGGGTGTGGGAGCGGTTTAGGTCTTGGCGACCCTCGGAATCGTCCTCGCGGTAATCGTGGCCCTGGGCCTGGTTCTTGTGGCAGGTGCCGTGATCGGCCTGATCTACCTGATCAACTTTCGGGTGGGACCCTCAGGCAGCATCTCCAACGCCGCCGCCTCCCTCGATGTCCGGGAGATACAAGGCGCCCTGGACGGAGCGGTCCGTATGACGAGCGGCCTGCCCTCTGGCGTCCAGGGTCAGGTCGCCGGGATCCGGCGCCAGATCCTCGAGCTGCTGCCCAGCACCGGCGCATTTCCGGTCGGATCTGAGGATCTCTACGTTATCCAGCGCACCGCCACCGACTACCTGCCCACCACCTTGAAGGCCTACCTGGCGCTGCCCCAGGAGGCGAACACGCAGGTGCTGCAGGACGGCAAGACGCCTCAGCAGATGCTCGGAGAACAGCTGCAGATGCTCGAGGAGCGGCTCGACGAGATCAGCACCGCGGTCCACGAGCAGGACTCCGCTGCGCTGGTTACAAACGGCCGCTTTCTGGAGGAACGGTTCGGGCGAGGGCCCGGCGGCCTGGCGCTGCCGCCTGAGAAGTAGGCCGCGGCCCGGCCGATCTCTCGTCTGGGAAGGAGACCCTCCCCAACCCTTCTCGCCAGGGAGGGAAAACAGGGGGGAACGAGCTAAAGTGGCGCGTTCTGCGTTTTCAAGGTGAATGAAGGAGAAGAGATAGGTCGTGGGCAGGATCCTTGGGCTGGTTCTGGCCGGGCTCCTTGCCGTGGGTGTCATAGCCGCGGTGGGCTACTCGGTAATCGGACGGTTCTCTCCGCAGCCGATTCAGACGGTCAGCGTCCGCGGCGCGATCGGCTCCGAGAAGGAGCCCTTCTTCCGCGACTCCCAGGTCCAGGCGGTCTTCCACAAGCACGGCCTGGACGTGCAGATCGACACCGCGGGCTCTCGTGAGATCGCGACCACCGTGGACCTGAGCCGCTACGACTTCGCCTTCCCGGCCGGCGTGCCGGCGGCCCAGAAGATCAAGGCGGACAAGAAGGCCGCGGCAACCTATTCGCCCTTCTATACGCCGATGGCGGTGGCGACCTTCAAGCCGATAGTGCAGCTGCTGGTGGCCAACAAGCTGGCGCGCGACGAGGGCGGCTACTACCAGCTGGACATGCAGCCCTACATGGACCTGGTGGCCAAGAACGCGCGCTGGTCGGACTTCCCCGCCAACACCGCCTACCCCGCCAGCAAGAGCGTGCTGATCACCTCGACCGACGTCCGCAAATCGAACTCGGCCGCGATGTACCTGGCGATCGCGTCCTATGTGGCCAACGGCAACAACGTCGTCCAGGACCAGGCCACGGCCACGGCGCTGGTACCCAAGGTGGCGCCGCTCTTCCTGCGCCAGGGCTTCACCGAGGCCTCCTCGGAAGCGCCCTTCGATGACTACCTGTCCATCGGCATCGGCAAGTCGCCGATGGTGATGATCTACGAAGCGCAGTTCCTTGCCCGGGCGACCGCACACGACCGGGCGATCACACCCGAGATGGTGCTCATGTACCCCAACCCCGTGGTCCTCTCCAAGCACACGCTGGTTCCGCTCAAGCCCAACGGCGACCGGGTCGGCCGCCTTCTGATGGACGATCCTGAACTCCAGCGGCTGGCGGTCAAGTACGGATTCCGCACCAACGACCAGGCCGCGTTCAGCAGCTACCTGAAGTCTCGGGGAGTGGCGCAACCGCCCCAGCTGGTCAACGTCATCGAGCCGCCGGCCTTCGAGCCGCTCGAGGCGATGATCGCTGGCATCGAACGACTGTATTAAGGAGCTTTCCGGATGAGCGACACAGAATCCACAGCAAGCGGCGAGGCCTCCCAGCAACTGGTCCTGGCCCCGCCGCGCCCGGTCCCCGCGGTCACCCCCGACCAGGCCGCCAGCTCCATCGACGTCCCGCCGGACACGGCCAAGCAGATCGCCGCGTCGGTGCAGGGCTTTGTCGATTCGCTGGCGGGGTTGGACGTTCACTCGCAGGATTTCGAACGCAAGGTGGAGTCCATTCACCAGCTCGGGAACCAGGAGATAAGGCGCTCAGCCGAGGTCTCGAACCGGTTCCTGGACCGTCCGGCGGCGTCGCTCGAGAACGGAGTGGGCGGCGGCTCCAATGTGTCCGGCTCGCTGGTCGCACTGCGGCGGCAGGTGGAAGACCTGGACCCCTCCAGGCACGACAACTTCGAGCACAAGCTGCTCGGCATCATCCCCTTCGGCCACGGCCTCCAGGACTATTTCCACAAGTACCAGTCGGCGCAGACGAACCTGGACGCGATCATCAACTCTCTCTATCGGGGCCAGGACGAGCTGCAGAAGGACAACGCCGCCATCGAGCAGGAGAAGGTGAACATCTGGTCCATGAAGGAGCGGCTCGAGCAGTACTCCTACATGGCAGGCAAGCTCGACGACGCGCTCACGGCGAAGATCCGTGAAGTTGAGCTGACCGACCCCGAGAAGGCCCGATCGCTGCAGGAGGACGTCCTCTTCTACGTGCGCCAGAAGCGCCAGGACCTGCTCACCCAGCTGGCCGTCAACGTGCAGGGCTACCTGGCTCTCGACCTGGTGCGCAAGAACAACCAGGAGCTGATCAAAGGTGTCGACAGAGCGACTACAACTACCGTCTCGGCGCTGCGCACGGCGATCATCGTCTCTGAAGCGCTCACCAACCAGAAGCTGGTCCTGGACCAGATCACCGCGGTCAACACGACCACGGGCAATCTCATCGAGTCGACGTCGGAGCTGCTCCGCCAGCAGAGTGGCGAGATACAGAGCCAGGCCGCCAGTGCGACGGTGAGCATCGAGAAGCTGCAGGCTGCCTTCAACAACATCTACGCGACCATCGACACGATCGACCAGTTCAAGGTCAGCGCGCTGGACAGCATGCAGCAGACGATCAACGCGCTCTCCGGTGAGGTCGACAAGGCCAAGGTATACGTCGACCGGACGCGCCAGGCCGAGGTCGGCCAGGGACAGGCGGCGGCGCTCACCAACGAGCTGACCCTGCCTGGTGGCGGAAGCCCCGGCACGTCGTGACACCCCGCCGCCTCCCGGCGATTCTGGCCGGCCTCCTGGCAGCTCTGCTGGCCGGGCTGGCCTGCAGCACCGGCGCGCCGACCTCTTCGGCGACCACGCTCACCGTGCTCGCGGGGTCAGAGCTGAAGGACCTGGAGCCGCTGCTCCCGGACCTGGAAAAGGCGACCGGCTACCACCTCTCACTGAACTACGTGGGATCGCTGGACGGCGCCGAGCGGATCGTCAACGGCGACCGCTCGCAGCTGGCCTGGTTCTCCAGCGGCAAATACTTGAACCTGCTCCAGGCCAACCGCAGCCGGGTCGTGGCTCAGGACCCGGTGATGCTCTCGCCGGTGGTCATCGGGGTGAAGCATTCGACGGCCGTGCGCCTGGGCTGGAGCGGCAATCCCGACGTGACCTGGGCGGACATCGGAGCGCGCTCCAAGGCGGGCGACTTCCATTTCGCGATGACCAATCCGACCGCCTCCAACAGCGGCTTCGTGGCCCTGGTGGGCGTAGCCTCGGCGCTCCAGCAGAGCGGCGGCGCGCTCGACCAGGGCAACATCAACGTGGCGGCGCTGAAAGACTTCTTCAGCGGGCAGGCGCTGACGGCCGGGAGCTCAGGCTGGCTGGCGGACTCGTATGTCCGGAGCCAGAGCTCGCTCGACGGGATCGTCAACTACGAGTCCGTCCTGCTTTCAATGAACCAGGGCAACCAGCTAAAGGAGAAGCTGGACCTCGTCTATCCCAAAGAGGGAATCGTCACCGCCGACTACCCTCTGATGCTTCTTGACCGCTCGCAGCGCGCGGGATACGACAAGGTCACCTCATACCTCCGGCGTCCGGACGTGCAGACCAGGATCATGAAGACGACCGGCCGGCGTCCGGCGGTGCCGGGGGTCACCCTCGACTCCCCCTTCCCCACGCAGGTGCTGATCGAGCTTCCCTTCCCCTCCAGCCTGGAGATCGTCAACAAGCTCCTCTTCACCTACCTCGACCAGATCCGGCGACCCGCGCACGCCGTGTTCGTGCTTGACACGAGCGGGTCGATGCAGGGCGACCGCCTCGATTCCCTGAAGCGCGCGCTGGTCGGCCTGACCGGAGCCGACAGCTCGATCACCGGGCAGTTCGCCAGCTTCCGGCAGCGGGAGCAGGTCACGATCCTGCTCTTCAACAGCCGCGTCTACCAGCAGCGAGACTTCGTCGTGAACGACGTCAGCTCCTCGAGCCCGGACCTGGCCGCCATCCGGGATTACGTCGCCTCACTGCAGGCGGGCGGTGGGACCGCCATCTACGACGCTCTGGAAAGCGCCTACCAGGTGACCGCTCGCGGCCAGCAGCAGGAGCCGGATCGCTATTTCTCGATAGTGCTCATGACCGACGGGCAGAACACCGCCGGCCACGACGCCAATCACTTCCTCTCCTACTACGGCCGGCAGACCGCCACTGCACGAGCTGTGAAGACCTTCCCGATCCTCTTCGGCGAGGGCGCGCCCAAAGAGCTCAACCAGGTCGCGGACACGACAGGCGGCCGGGTGTTCGACGGACGCTCCGCGTCGCTGAACTCGGTCTTCAAGGAGATTCGTGGCTACCAGTAGCCCGGGCGACCCCTCCTCCCCGCCTACGCCACGGCGAAGGGTCCTCGACTACATCGGCAGCGGGAAGAACATCGTCGGCTCCGCTCTCGCCCTGGGCGGACTCGGCCTCCACTTCGCAGGTCTGCTGGGAGGGGTCTGGCCGGCAGTGGTGGTCGCGCTCTACGCGATCGGAGTGCTGGTGGTGCCGTCGCGGCGTCCCGTCGGCGTGACCGCCAACCTGGACCTCGGCGAGATCCGAAAGTCCCTGGATGGAGCGGTGCGGATGAGTCGAACGCGGATGCCGCCCGACATCCAGGCCAAGATCGCCGAGATCAGGCAGGAGGTCCTCGACCTTCTCCCGAGCCTCAGCGCGTTTCCCGCCGGTTCGCAGGACCTCTACGTCATCCAGCGCACCGCCACCGACTATCTGCCCTCCACGCTGCGGGCATACCTGGCGCTTCCTGAGAGCTACGCGACCACACGGGTGCTGCAGGGCGGCAAGACGCCCCAGCAGCTGCTGCGAGAACAGGTCCAGCTGCTGGACGAGAAGCTGGACGAGATCGCCGACGCGGTCCATCAGCACGACACCGACCGACTCCTGGCCAACGGCCGCTTCCTCGAGGAGCGGTTCGGAAAGGACTCCGGCGGCCTCTCCCTGCCCCCCAAAGAATAGAAAGGCAAATCGCGTTCCCTTGCCGGAGGGAATCTTCTATTAAGACCATGACCCCCGGCAGCCTCCCCGCTGGAGTTTGCGGCTTGCGCCGGGAGCCTGAAACCGTCTCCATGAACCATGTGACGCGCGTAACCAGGCAATGAAGCTGACCGAGATCCTCGCCCTGGAATCGCTGGAGGAGGCTCGCGTGGTGGCCGGCCGCCGGGGACTGGAGAGCGATGTGCGCTGGGCGCACGTGGTCGAGATCCCCGATCCCCTGCCCTGGGTCAGGGAGGGGCAGCTGCTGCTGACCACCGGCTATGGCTGGCCGCGGACGGCAGCCGAACAGCGCAGCCTGGTGCGTGCCCTGGTGGAGAAGGGGCTGGCGGGGATCGCGCTGGCGGTGCCGAAGTACTTCGAGCGGTTTCCCGAGGTGGTCGTCAAGGAGGCGAACCGCCTCGGTCTGCCCCTCGTCGAGCTGCCGTGGGAGATGCCCTTTGCGCGCATCACCGAAGAGGTAAACGGCGCCGTCATCGCGGAGCAGTACCACGTCATCGAGCAGGCGACGGCGATCCACCACGCGTTGACGCGGGCCGCCCAGGAGGCGGAGAGCCTGCAGGACATCGCCGAGACGCTGGGCCGCCTGATCGTGCGGGCGGTCACCTTCGAAGACCCGGAGGGCAACGTGCTGGGCGCCTGGCAGCCGGATGACGACCTCGACCCCGTGCGCCGGGCGACCATCGAGCAGGGCCGAGCCCCGGCCGATGTGATGCAGCACCTGACCCGGCTTGGCTACTGGCAGGCGGTGCGCGACAGCGCAGGTCCGCTCAGGCTCCCGGCCATGCCCGACCTGGGCCTGCGCGGGCGGATCGCGTGTCCGGTACGCCTCAAGGACGAGCTGGTCGGCGTGGTCTGGATCATCGAGGGCGAGCAGCAGCTCAACCAGCTCGACCTCCAGGCGGCCGAGCACGCCGCCGTGGTGGCGGCCCTGCACGTGGCGCACCAGGGGCGGCTGGCGGCGGCGGAAGCGCGGCTGGGCGCCAGCTTCCTCGACACGCTCCTGGAGGGACGGTTCGAGGCGACCGGGCGCGCCCTCGAACGGGCCCGTCTGCTCGGCTTCTCTCCAGAAGCGACGCACCGGGCGGCGGTGGCGGTCCTCGACGAGCCCCTCCCGCTGGGCCGCGACGCTATCCAGAAGCGCGAGCGGCTGGCCGAACGGCTGCGCTGGCACCTGACCTCGCACGGCGCCATGGCGGTCACCTCCTCGCAGCTGCGCCACGTCACCTTTCTGCTCCCGGCCGAGCTCGACCCGGCCCGGATCTGGGCGCAGGTCAAGGGGCCCGGACTGTCCATGGCGGTGGGGCGCGCGCACCCCGGGCCCGAGGGGACTCCCAGGAGCTACCGCGAGGCGCTGAGCGTCGTCTCCTATGTGGCGCCCGGGGAGCTCCGGCGCTACGAGGACCTGCTCATCCCGCGAGTGCTCGACGGCGACCATGAGGCGCAGTCGGACTTCCTCGAACACCTCCTGGGCCCGCTGAAGGAGGCGCGTGGGGGCGGGGTGTTGGTCGACAGCGTTCTATGCTTCGCGCGGCATGGCTTCCGGCGAAACGAGGCGGCAGCGGCGCTGCACGTCCATCCCAACACCCTGCGCTACCGGCTGGAGCGGGTCGCCGACCTGGCGGCGCTGGACTTGAGGGACGCGGACACGCGGTTCAGGCTGCAGCTGGCGGCGCAGCTCTTGTCTCTGCCGAACAAATCACCGTCATGAGCCTGTCTCTGAGAAACGTGGTTCGGCTCGGCCACCCGGGCCTAGGATCGGTCGGGGACGCATGACACAGGTGACCGTCGATCATCCACTGGCGCCGCTGACCGCCGACGAGATCAGCCGCGCGACCGAGGTGCTGCGCCGCGAGGGCCGGCTCCAGGAGACGGTTCGCGTGCATGGGATGCTGCTTCAGGAGCCGTCGAAGGAGGAGGTCTTCAGCCATCAGCCGGGCGCTGAGCTGGACCGTCAGGTGCTGGTCGTCCTGAGGGACCGGGCGGAGAAGCGAAACCACGAGGCGGTCGTCTCGGTCAGCAGCGGCACGCTGGTCTCCTGGGAGGAGCTGCACGGCGTCCAGCCGCCGATGACCGGTGGAGAGGCGGTTGAGGCGGAGGAGACCATCAAGGCGGATCCCCGCTGGCAGGAGGCGATGCGCCAGCGCGGTGTCTACAACTTCGACCTGGCCGTCGTCGATCCCTGGGCTCCCGGTTACCACGACGTCGCCGATCACCCCGGGCAGGGCCGTTTCGCGATCGGCCTGACCTGGGTCCGGACGCGTCCCGGCGAATCCTGCTACGCCAGGCCGGTAGAGAACCTGCTGGTGCGCTTCGACCTCGACGCCATGCGGGTGGTCGACATCGAAGACCACGGTGTGGTGCCGCTGCCGCCGATGCGCGGCAATTACTCGGCCGACGCCCTTGACGATCCAGGCAACGTGCCCTACCTGCCCGAAGGGGTCAGGTCCGACGTGAAGCCGCTCGACGTGGTCCAGCCCGAGGGCTCCAGCTTCAAGGTCGTGGGCAACCTGGTCGAGTGGCAGAAGTGGCGCCTACGGGTCGGTTTCAACCAGCGCGAAGGCCTGGTCCTCCACACCGTCTCCTACAACGACCGGGGTCGCTGGCGGCCGGTGCTCTACCGGGCCTCGATCACTGAGATCTTCAACCCTTATGGCGACCCGGCGCCGACGCACTACAGGAAGAACGCCTTCGACGCCGGCGAGTACTGGCTCGGCACCTGCACCGACTCGCTGGAGCTCGGTTGCGACTGCCTGGGCGAGATCCTCTACTTCGACGCCGTGGTCGTCGAGGACGACGGCAGTCCAAGTGCCATCCGCAACGCGATCTGCATGCACGAAGAGGATGCCGGCATCCTCTGGAAGCACTACGAGTTTCGAAACGGGACCGCGGAGGTGAGGCGGGCGCGCCGCCTGGTCATCTCCTTAATCGCCACGATCAGCAACTACGACTACGGCTTTTACTGGTACCTCTACCAGGACGGCACCATCGAGTTCGAGGTCAAGCTGACCGGCATCATCTCGAACGGCGCGGTGCCGGAGGGAGTGCGGCCGACGCACGGAACCCTGGTGGCTCCCGGCCTCTACGGGCCCAACCACCAGCACTTCTTCAGCCTCCGCCTCGACATGATGGTGGATGGCTCCGAGAACTCGGTCTACGAGGTGAACGCGGTGCCTGATCCGCCGGGTCCCGCCAACCCGGCCGGCAGCGCCTGGCGGGCGGTCGCGACGCCGCTGCGGACCGAATCGGAGGCCCAGCGCAACGTCAACCCGGCCTCCGGGCGTTTCTGGAAGATCGTCAATCCCAACGTGCAGAACGCGCTGGGCGAGTCCGTGGCCTACAAGCTGGTGCCAGGCGAGAACGCCGGCACCTACTTCCATCCCGGGTCCCAGGGACTGGAAACCGGTGGCTTCATCACCAGGCATTTCTGGGCCACCGCCTTCCATCCCCAGGAGCTCTACGGGGCCGGTCCCTATCCCAACCAGCACCCGGGCCCGGAGGGGCTTGCGCACTACGCCAAAGCAGGCCGTCCGCTCGAGAACACCGATCTGGTGGTCTGGTACACCTTCGGCGTGCAGCACGTGGTCCGCCCGGAGGACTGGCCGGTGATGCCGGTCACCAGGGCGGGCTTCAACCTCAAGCCGGCCGGTTTCTTCGACTACAATCCCGCGGTCGACGTTCCGCCACCGCACGCTTGCCACCCCGCACACCACCCTCAGGAGCGGTGAAGGGCTATGCGGGCTACAGTTTCTGGCTCGAGACCTCTGGGGACGAGCTGACGCCCCGCCCTCCGCTGGAGGGCTCAGTGGACGCCGAGGTGGCCGTGCTGGGCGCCGGGTACACCGGTCTCTGGACCGCCTACTACCTGCTTCGACGGGATCCGGGTCTCAAGGTCATCGTGCTGGAGCGGGAGATCGCCGGCTTCGGCGCCTCCGGGCGCAACGGCGGCTGGTGCATAGGGCTCTTTCCACTCAGCGCTCAGCTGCTCGAGCAGCGGTTCGGGCGCGGGGCGGCCCGAGAGCTGCTGCTGGCCATGACCGCGACGGTCGACGAGGTGCAGCGGGTGGCCGTCGAGGAAGGTATCGACTGCCACTTCCGGAAGGGCGGCGTGTTGCGGGTGGCCCGCGGGACTCAGGAGCTGCCGGCGATCGAGCACGCCCACGCGCAGCTCGAGCGTCTCGGCCTGGGAGACCAGCTTCGCCTGCTCGATGCGGCCGGCGTGGAGGACCACGTCCGGATCGAGGGCGCCGCCGGCGGGCTCTATTCGCCGGCCTGCGCGGTCCTCCATCCCGGGCGGCTGGTCCGTGGGCTTGCCCGGGCCGCCGAGCACCGCGGCGCCGTCATCTACGAGCAGTCGCCTGTCGTCGGCTACCAGGCCGGCTCGTCGCCCCGGCTGCAGACGGTGGCAGGCGAGGTGCGAGCGCCGGTGTTGGTTCTCGCCGGTGAGGCGTATCTCTCCGAGCTCCCGGGGCTGCGCCGGCAGCTGATTCCGATTTACTCACAGATTGCGCTGACCGAGCCGCTCTCCGAGTCGCAGTGGCGGGAGATCGGCTGGAGCGGCCACGAGACCGTGTCCTCGATGCGGTTGAGCGTGGATTACCTGGCCCGCACGCTCGACGGCCGCCTCGTCTTCGGCAGCCGCGGCTCGCCCTACCGGTTCGGCTCGCGCATCGAAGACGCGCAGGACCGGGACCCGGCGGTCGACCGGTCCATCCGGCGAATGGTCGGCGAGTGGTTTCCGACCCTGCGAGACGTGCGCTTCAGCCACGGTTGGGGCGGGCCGATCGGCGTGCCGCGGGACTGGATGACCTCGGTGACGTTCGACAGGGAATCGGGGCTCGCCTCCGCCCGGGGCTACGGCGGCCG
>Ga0209526_10001377_pt1 | contig 16186 bp, 10 predicted proteins | sample JacPinW_OM2H0_M1_FD_188566 | JGI IMG/M metagenome (GOLD analysis project Ga0209526, IMG submission 188566) | Forest soil microbial communities from Algoma, Ontario, Canada - Jack Pine, Ontario site 1_JW_OM2H0_M1 (SPAdes) (version 2) | ecosystem: Environmental > Terrestrial > Soil > Boreal... | reverse complement strand
GGCAGCGGCTGTCCGCCCTTCGTTTCGGGGACGATCTGCTTCTGCCCTGGCGCTGGCGATGCCGTCGGCGAAGGAGTTGGCAACGGCTGTCCGCCTTTGGTTTCAGGGACCGTTTGCTTCGGTGCTTGGCCAGGAGCAGCCGGCGATGCCGTTGGCGAAGGCGTGGGCGACGGCTGACCCACGACGGGTGGCGTGCCATTTACTGGCGGCGTTCCGGTGGGCTGCGCCTGACCGGGAGCCGGGGTAGCTGACGGACTCGTACTCTGAACTGGAATCGCTTTCGGGGCGACCGATGGCGGAAGCGATGGCGCCAGCAAGGCAGCAGCGCCAGCGCCCGCGACGCCGGCGCCGACAACGGCAGCACCGGCAGGCGATGACTTTGCGCCAGCGGCTGGAGATTGGGGTTGGGACGCAGGCGACTGAACCGGCGGCGAGATCGTCTGAGTCTGCCCGGCCGGATTGGTCACCGTAACCGTATTGGTCGTGTTGTTGATGACGACGGTGTTGTGAATGTTGTTGTAGATGAAGTTGTTCGGCGGCGGCGCAACGTATTGCGGTGGATTTACGTACACAGGTACCGGCACATAAACCGGAACAGGAAGAACGTATTCATAGACCGGCGGCGGTGGCGGAGCCAAATCGATGAAGAAGACCGGCCGCGGCGGCAGGAAAAATATCGGCGGTGGCGGCGGTGGTTCAAATCCGAAATCCGGATCGTCGAAAACCAAGACCGGCCGTTCGACGTAAATCACCTCTTCCGGCGGCGGCGGCGGCACATCATAGTCGATGATCGTAAATCTCGGTGGTGGTTCGAAAGCGGCCGACAAATATGCAAGCCGACGCCGCGCATCATAGGCATGGGCGCCACGTGGGTAACGGCGCAAATACGACCAGTAAGCGGGCGGCGTATCGACGCTCCGGCTGCGACGCCACGTAATGGCTTCGCGGCGGGCCGCAACGATTGCTCGCACGCGCCGAGCCATTGGATCGTCGGGGTAAGCGGCGAGGAAGTTTTCATAGTCCTGCAGATTGTCGCGATCGAGAGCCGCGAGATAGGCCTCCTGCGCGTCAAAATCTCGGATCGGCCTCGATCGGATCGACGACGTCTGTTCAGGCGAAACCTGGGGCGGCGGCGCATCCGGCGCCCGCTCAAAGAAGTAGAATGGCGCCTGAAGCTTCGAAGCGTTCCACGGCACTTGCGCACCCTTGGTAATCTCGTTCACCCGAAGACGAACCCGGTTGAACACGTCCGTCACCGGAAGGCCGCCCTCGCGCGTCATCTCCGCGAGCGCCTGGGCGTAGGCCGAATAGGGACCTGCCTCGTCCGGCACCACCGTTCCCGGCGCAGCGTTGAAGGCGATCAAAGTCCCTGGGTCCGGCTCGACTAGCGCCAAACCGCCCGCAAGCGGGGAACCGGATTTGGCGAACGGGTTGGCTCGAGCCCCATCAAGAACGACCATGCTCGCTTTGATGCCGAGGGCCGCAAGCGGCCTGGTATAGTCGGAAAGGCGCAAGGCTTCGGAAGCAACGTTCACATCGCGTGCGATGTTTGCGTCCGTTGGTACGAAATAGTTTTCGCCTTCCAGCTGCAATCCGTAACCGCTGAGATAGACGAAAGCCACCGTATCAGGACCTGCCGCAGATACCTTGGCAACAAAATCCCGGAACGTCCGCCGCAGCGAATCCTGATCGAGATCGCGAACGCCGATCACATCGAAACCGGCCGCCTGAAGGGTTTGCGCGATCAGACCGGCGTCATTGGCAGGTGTCGGAAGAGCTCCGGTCGAATAGTTCGCATTGCCGACGACCAAAGCGATGCGCGTCTCCGCCGCCTGAGCACTGGCCAGGACCAAGCGTCCGAAAAGAAGCACCGAGAGCAAGGCCAATACGAAATTGCGTTGATGCTTCATGATAAACCCATGATGAGGGACCCGATCGAATCCTACTAGAGCCCGCGACTGAACGACGACTGAATGGAACAGGTCATAAGTGAGGCGGAAGGCTAACTGGTCATTTTGTCACAGCCAAAAGCAAGGTCGCCCCGCGACCTTCCCAAGTCACCCGCCAGCACGCGCCAGCGGAACAGCGGCGAGTTCGGTGGCGGCGAAAGCTCCGGCGTCCAGCCGGTCAGCTTTTCCAGCGCGTACGTATCCATCACGACGCCGCGCCAGCTCCGGTCGACCCGCTCCAGCGGCTCCCTCTTGGCCGTGGTGCCGGACCACATGCCGCTGCTCTCGTCCGGCTCGCGAGCAACATAGAGCCCGGTATGACCTGCGATCTCCTTCATGCCGGGATCGCGAAAGCCCTGAAACCGGCCGCGCTCGTTGATCTGGACCACCGGCACGCGGCCGTTGAAATACCAGCGCAGCATCGCGTAGGTGCGATAGTCCGTGGTCGCGATCCAGGTCGCGCCGGTGTTTTGCAGCTCGGCCTGCGCTCGCTCGACCAGGTTCTCATAGCCCGCCTCGCCGCCGACCGGATCGGTCCTGCCGATCAAATTCCAGGGTGCCGCGACATAGTACAAGAACACGACGACGACAAAGGCGATGCCGGAGACGACAGCCGCCTTTGCCCATCCAAGCGTCGATCTGATCATCCGCGCCGACCAGTTTTCGCGCGACATCTGCACAAGGTTGATCGCGGTGGCGGCAAAGCCGATCGGCCAGATAAACATCGGCCAGGTATCGCCAACCCGCAATGTCAGCGACTTCCAGAAGAAATAGAGGAAGGGAACGAGCACCGCGGTCGACAGCAGGATCGCGACCGGCTCGCGTTCGCGGTAGCCGCGCCAAGCGGTCAAGCCGACGCCGGTCAAGACCACCGGCAGCAGGATGAATCCGACCAGCCCGAATTGCAGGCTCAAGAATTCGCCCAACGTGCGGAGCGATAGTTCATGGGTCGCGGCGGCCCGCACGAACTGGAATCTGAACGAGGCCCAGTCGTGCCCGGCGTTCCAGATCATCACCGGGAGGAACAGCACCATAGCGATCAGCGCCGCGAGCCACGGATAGGGCGACAACAGCCAGCGCCTGCGCCAGTCCGGCACCAGCATGAAGGCTAAGACCGCCGGAAGCAGCATGATGGCGGTGAATTTCGACAGCAGCGAAAGCCCCGCGAAGACGCCGGCCGCGAGCCACCAGCGCGCGTCGTTGCTCTCAGTGAGCCGGACCAGCGCCCACGCCATCGCAACCGCAAACGGGATCAGCGCGGTGTCGGGCGAGACCTTGGCCATCAAGAGGCCGTAATAGAGCGCGGCTTCCGGCATCAGCACCGCGAACACGATCGCGCGCACATCATGGGTCACGCGGCGGACGATATCGGCGAGCAGCAATTGCATGACCAGCATCGCCAGCACGCCGGCAAACCTCACGCCGAAATTGGTGTCGCCGAAAATCAAGGTGCCGAAACGGATGAACCACGCAATCATCGGCGGATGATCGAGGAAGGAAAGCGCGCCCTCCTTCGACCAGGTCCAGTAATAGGCCTCGTCAGTGCGCAGTTCCGTCAGGCCTGCGTAGATAACCCGCAGCCCCGTCATTGCCGCGATCACCATGGAGGCGGCGATCAATTGCCGCGAGGCAACATGGTCCGGCCTGGTGCTATTGTCGGGCGGGGCTGTCGGCACGGCGCTTTCTCCCCGACTAAAGGTGGGGTGTCAACGTGCCGCGGGCGTCGAAGACGTAGAGCATTAAGGATGGTCGTGCCGGCGAAAGCCGGGACCCATCACCATCGATCGTGGTAAATGAAAACGACTCAAGGCTGCGGCGTCCAGGCCGCGGAGTACAGGTCCCAGAGCCTGCCATCGGGCCGGCGATAGCCGAACCCGTTGGTTCGCCGGGACGACACGCTAAAAGGTACTCGTCAATGGAATTAAACCCAACCATCGGCGATCTTTCTTCCATGGATCGCATGGCCCGCTTTCGGGACAGACTGGCAAGATCGATCCGCGGTATCGGCCTGCGGCAGGTCCGCTTTGTCTCCGGCGTCGTGCTGTTCACCTATCTGATCAGTCATTTCCTCAACCACGCGCTCGGCAATATCTCGATGGAGGCGCTCGCCACCGGGGTCTACCTCCACACCATGTTCTGGCAATTCCCTCCCGTTGGGATGGTGTTCTACGCCTCGATCCTGATCCATAGCGGTCTCGGGATCTGGGCGCTGTATCAGCGCCGCGAATTCCACTGGAAGGCGGTCGAGCCGCTGCAGCTCGCGCTCGGCTTGAGCGTTCCGGCGCTCGTCGCAGCTCACATCGTCGGTGCGCGTCTCGGCCAAGCCCTGTTCGGCCATGAGAAGCTCTATCCGCAGGAGCTCTATGTGTTCCTGGTCGTGTCGCCGTACCGGGCCTGGTTGATGTCCGCAGTGCTGACCATCGCCTGGGTCCATGGCTGCATCGGGCTGCATTTCTGGCTCCGGATGCGGGCGTTCTACAAGCGCGTGGCGCCGTTCCTGCTCGCGATCGCGGTCCTCATTCCGACACTGGCCCTGCTCGGCTTCTATCAGGCCGGACGAACCGTGATTGCCGACAGCGACGATCCCGACTGGCGGATCAACAATCTTTCGCAGAAGCAGGTCGGCACCCCGGCGCAGGCGCAAACACTGGACGCCATCACCGACTATTTCCTGATCGGCTATCTCGGCCTGATCGGCTTTGTGCTGCTGGCGAGGGGCGCGCGCGCCCTGAACGAACGGCGCGGCGGCATGATCGCGCTGTCCTACGGCAATGGCAGGACGATCCGGGTCCCGAAAGGCCTTTCCGTGCTCGAGGCAAGCCTGCGCTACAACGTCCCGCATGCCAGCGTCTGCGGCGGCCGCGCCCGCTGCTCGACCTGCCGCATCCGCGTGATCGGCGATTGCAGCGGATTGCCGGAGCCGTCGCAACGCGAGGCCTTCGTGCTTAGCCGGGTCGGCACCTCCGATCCGTCGATCCGCCTCGCCTGCCAACTGCGTCCCGCGGCCGATCTCTCGTTCTTCCAGCTGTTCACGCCGCATACGGTATCGGCCGATGCCCATACCTCACAGCCTTCCCGGATCGGCCAGGAGCGCTATCTCGTCAGCCTGTTCGTGGACATGCGCGGTTCGACGCAATTAGCGGAAAAGCGGCTGCCGTTCGACACCGTCTTCATCGTCAATCGCTTTCTCGGCGCGGTATCGCAGGCGGTGATCGACAATGGCGGGCAGCCGAACCAGTTCGTCGGCGACGGCATGCTGGCGCTGTTCGGGCTTGCGGCCGCTCCGCGCAACGCCTGCCGCCAGGCGCTCAAGGCGGCAGCCGCGATCGCCGCCAATGTCGACGAGCTCAATCAGTTCCTCAGCCATGATTTGCGCGAGCCGATCCGATTCGGCATCGGCATTCATGGCGGCGAAGTGATCGTCGGCGACATCGGCTACCGCGACCACATGGTGTTCACCGCGCTCGGCGACGCGGTCAATGTCGCGGCACGGCTGCAGGACATGACCAAGACGCTTGCATGCGAAGCAATCGTCTCTGAAGAGGTTCACATCACCGCAGCTCTTGCGGCCGATGATCTGCCGCAGCAGGAAGTCGCGATCCGCGGACGCGCCGAACCGATGAGTGTGCGCACGATCGCGAATGCGCGAACTTTGTCGACGATAGTGGACGGACAGGCTGTCGCTGCGGCCTGATCGAGGCTCCGCATTAACAAGCGTTCATAAAATTCTCCGCAAGCCATTGTTCGATTTGTCGAACCCGCTTTGCAAAGCACCCGACTGACGAGCGATGGGTAACAACTGCGCCAAGGTTAACAACACCGAGGCGCTCATTTTGGAGAACGACTATGCTACGTAAACTCACTCTTGCTTTTGTTGCCGCGGCCTCGCTGAGTGCCGTCGCGCTGGCTCCCTCTGCTGCTTCCGCCAAGCCGTGGGGCGGTGGATGGGGTGGCGGCTGGGGCTTCCATCATCACCACTTCGGCCCCGGCTTCGGCATCGGATATATCGGTGGTGGCTATGACGGCTGCTACGTGACGCGCCCGGTGATGACGCCGTTCGGCTATCGCCTGCGCACCATCAACGTCTGCGGTTACTGATCGAAGCCTGTTTGCTCGATCAAGGAGCCCCGGTCGCCTGGCGCGACCGGGGTTTTCTTCGTTGTTGCGGATGCCGACACTTCGCGGCCGAATCTGTCCGGTAGCCGACGTCAAATCATCGCGAAATCGGGCAAAAGCCGCAATTGTGCCGCGATATCGATCGTTTCCGGCCCAATCCCGCCATCCTTTAAGCTATCAAGGTTGCCTTAATCATCGTATCTTGCTTCCGCTGGACGTGCCGGTTGGCGGGGACCGGCGGTTGGCTTTTATTTTCGATCCCGCGGAGACGACGTAATGGCTAAAGGTACAGTTAAATGGTTCAACCCCACCAAAGGTTATGGCTTTATCCAACCCTCGGCTGGCGGCAAGGACGTATTCGTTCACATTTCAGCGGTTGAGAAGGCCGGCCTCTCCACGCTCAATGAAGGGCAGACCGTCGAGTACGAAGAGGTTGCCAATCGCGGCAAGACCTCGGCCGAGAACCTCAAGGTTTAGCTCGTTTAGCGTATCGGTTACGGCACGCTCTCGGACGGCGTCCGGGAGCGGGGCTTTCCGAAAAATCTCAGTAGATGAATTGCACTCAACAGGAGCGGAAAACCGCTCCTGCGAACATTTGCGGCTCGCTTTCGCCCCTCGCCGCTTTTGGCCTATCAGTCTTCCGTCACCCATTGGGTGATCGGCATGACGTCCGGCGGCTGCAAATAGCCGCGCGGCCAGAGATCAACGGCCCATTCGATCTTGGTGGCGCGATCGATCAGCACCGCCGTGTTGTGCGGCGTCTGCAACACCAGCGCGTTGCCGCGATAATGCGGATCTCCGACCACGTGATATTTGAACAAGTTCCATTCCTGCAGCACCAGCAACAGGCTCGTGGTGTTGCGCGTCGTATCCCAGCAATCGTAATTGTGCGGGGCGTCGAAATAGCGGAAATCCGCTTTCGCGACCCGCTTTTCGGTGCCGATGACCGGGCCCATCCGGTGATCGAACCAGATCACCGCCTTCTGCACTGCGGCGCGCTCGGCCACAGCCGAGGCCTTGCCCGTGGCGAGGATTTTGGTCAGCGCGGCGCGATCTGCCGCCGTGAAATCCAGTATCTCGCGGCGCCGGCATACAAAGCCGTAGCAAACCGTCATCCTTGTCGCGTCAGGCGGAAAAATCGATACCGTGGAATAAAGCGCCGCCTGTGGTTCGGTCAGCTCGACGGCGGATGCGGGGGCCGTGGCAGCAACGGTTATGCACAGGGCGAAGCAGCCGACTGCAAAGGCCGTAGCCGGCTTCGCTATTCGTTGTTTCCCGTTCATCAGCCCCGTTCGTCCCCGCCCTTTGCGAAAAGCGCTGCGGAAAATATCGCAGGGATATTGCAGTGCCAAGACCGACTTTTCTTGCCATATGAAGTTCGCTGGGGGCATCTCCCAGGGAACTTCAAATCGGCCAGCGCCGGCGGCATGATGGGGCTTCGAACCGGAAACAATCATGACGTCCGACCCCGCACCCGTTCCGCCCTTTAGCGCTCCTTACGCGCCGGACGATCGTGCGATCGCGGCGAGGCTGCTCAAGACCGCTGGTCTCGGCGCGGAACGGGAGGCGCGGATCGACCGCACCGCGGGACGCCTGATCGAGGCGATCCGCTCCAGCGACGACCGGCTCGGCGGCGTCGAGGACATGCTGCGCGAATTCGCGCTCTCGACCAAGGAGGGCCTCGCGCTGATGGTGCTTGCGGAAGCCCTGCTGCGTGTGCCGGACGCCCGCACTGCCGACCAGTTCATCGAGGACAAGCTCGGCGAAGGCGATTTCGTCCACCACGAAACCAAATCCAGCGCGTTCCTGGTCAATGCTTCGGCCTGGGCGCTCGGCATGTCGGCGCGGGTGATCCGGCCCGGCGAAACCCCGCAAGGCACGATCGGGCGGCTCGCCAAGCGGCTGGGCGCGCCGGCGGTGCGCGCCGCCACGCGGCAGGCGATGCGGCTGATGGGCAGCCATTTCGTGCTCGGTGAGACCATCGAGCAGGCGCTGGCGCGGGCGCATTCGACGGGCGGGCCGCGCTATTCGTTCGACATGCTCGGCGAAGGCGCGCGCACCGCACTCGATGCGGCCCGCTATTTCGATTCCTATGCGAGCGCGATCGACGCCATCGGCCGCGCGGCCGATGAGAGGCCGCTGCCCGATCGGCCCGGCATCTCGGTCAAACTGTCCGCGCTGCATCCGCGGTTTGAGGCCACAGGTCATGGCCGGGTGATGGCGGAGCTGGTGCCGCGGCTGATCGAGCTGGCGCGGCAGGCCAAGGCTTACGATCTGAATTTCACCGTCGACGCCGAGGAGGCCGACCGGCTGGAGCTGTCGCTCGACGTCATCGTGGCCGTGCTCGGCGATGCGTCGCTCGCAGGCTGGGACGGCTTTGGGCTCGCAATCCAGGCCTACCAGAAACGTGCTTCCGACGTGATCGATTACATCGACAATCTCGCCCGCGCGCTGAACCGCCGGCTGATGGTCCGCCTCGTCAAGGGCGCCTATTGGGACACCGAGATCAAGCGCGCGCAGGAGCGCGGCCTTGACGGCTATCCGGTATTCACCCGCAAGGCGATGACCGATCTCAACTACGTCGATTGCGCGCGAAAACTGCTGGGCTTGCGCCCGCGAATCTTTCCGCAATTCGCCACCCACAATGCGCTGACGGTGGCGACGGTTCTGGAATTGGCCGGCGGCAAAGACAGCGGATTCGAATTCCAGCGCCTGCACGGCATGGGCGAGGCATTATACGCACAACTTTCCGAAGATCGCCCAAAGCTCGCCTACCGCACCTATGCGCCGGTCGGCAGCCACCGCGATCTGCTCGCCTATCTGGTGCGGCGTCTGCTGGAAAACGGCGCCAACTCCTCGTTCGTGGCGCTTGCCGCCGATGACGCCGTGCCGGTTACGACATTGCTGCGGCGGCCGGCGGACGTTATCGGCAGGCCTGATGATGCAAACCATCCGAACATTCCGCTGCCCCGTGAGCTGTTCATGCCGCAACGGAAGAACTCGCGCGGCATCGAGTTCGGCGAGCGTATGGCGTTGCGCGCACTGGTCTCGGCGATCGCGACCGAAGCCGTGCCTGTTTCAAACGGCGTCGCCGGCGCGACGGCTGAACCGGTGAATGCGGCGGTCGCCGCCGCGCGCCAGGGATTTGTGGCCTGGAGTGCGACACCGGCCGAGGCGCGGGCAAGCGCGCTCGATAAGGCCGCGGAGCTTTTGGAAGACCGAAGGGCGCATTTCATCGCGTTCCTGCAACGCGAGGGCGGCAAGACGCTGGACGATGCGCTCTCCGAGGTGCGCGAGGCCGCCGATTTCTGCCGCTATTACGCAGCAGGGGGCCGCAAGCTGTTCGGTGCCGGCGAGGCGCTGCCCGGACCGACCGGCGAGAGCAATGTCTTACGCTTGCGCGGACGCGGCGTGTTCGTCGCGATCTCGCCGTGGAATTTTCCGCTCGCGATCTTTCTGGGCCAGGTGACGGCGGCGCTGATGGCCGGCAACAGCGTTGTCGCCAAGCCTGCCGAACAGACGCCGCTGATCGCGGCCGAAACCGTGGGCCTGCTGCATGAGGCCGGCATTCCGGAGGCGGCGCTGCATCTCGTTCAAGGCGACGGCCGGATCGGCGCCGCGCTGGTCGCGCATGCCGATATCGCCGGCGTGGTGTTCACCGGGTCGACGGAAGTCGCACGCTCGATCAACCGTACGCTTGCGGCAAAAGACGGCCCGATCGTGCCGCTGATCGCGGAGACCGGCGGCATCAACGCGATGATCGCGGATGCGACCGCCCTGCCCGAACAGGTCGCCGACGACGTCGTGACGTCGGCGTTTCGTTCGGCCGGTCAGCGCTGTTCGGCGCTGCGGCTGTTGTTCGTGCAGGACGACGTCGCCGACCGCATGATCGAGATGATCGCGGGCGCCGCGCGTGAGCTCAAGCTGGGTGACCCCGTTGATCCCGCAACGCATGTCGGACCGGTGATCGACAGCGAGGCGAAGCAAAAGCTGGACGCCCATATAGCGCGCATGAACCAACAGGCGCGCGTGCATTTCGCAGGCGTCGCGCCTGACGGCAACTACGTGGCGCCGCACATCTTCGAACTATCCGATGCCAGCGAACTGACCGAGGAAGTGTTCGGACCGATCCTGCATGTGGCGCGCTATGAAGCCGACCGGCTCGATCGCGTGCTGCAATCAATCGAAGCCACCGGTTACGGGCTGACGCTCGGCATCCATTCGCGGATCGACGATAGTGTTGAGGCGATCGTCGATGCCGTTCAGGTCGGCAATATCTATGTCAACCGCAACATGATCGGCGCCGTGGTCGGCGTGCAGCCGTTCGGCGGCCATGGCCTGTCGGGCACCGGGCCGAAGGCCGGCGGTCCGCATTACCTCCCGCGATTTGCGACCGAGCAGACGGTGACCGTCAATACGGCGGCTGCCGGCGGCAACGCCGCGTTGATGTCGGGCGAGGAGTAGCCGTCACAGGCAACTCCCTTCGCTGGGGGTCCGTGCCGAACTGCCGCACGGTATCCGCTTCGACAACTGCTGAATCTTCTGTTTCGACTCGGCTTGCGCGAGAACATCGAACACGGTGGTGGCCGTCAGCTGGGTGGCGCGGCGAAAATCACTCGTCGCCTTGTCAAAATTGCTCTGCGCCTCGTAGATTTTCGCCCGCGCAAAATAGCTCTCGACCGTTTCGCGCTGGGCGATGGCCTTGGTGAGATCGTCGAGCGCCTTGTCATATTCGTGCATCGCCGACCACGCGATACCCCGCAATCTGAGGGCATCGGCGTCGTTCGGGCGCGTGCCGAGCACGAGATTGAGATCGGCCATGGCGCCGGCGGTGTCTTTTCGCGCGAGATAGGCCCTGGCGCGAAGCGAGCGAGCGAGGGTGTCGAAAGCGACTGTCTTGCCGATCAGCTGATCGAACGCCACGATGGCGCGGTCGTATTGACCGGAAATCAGCATCGCCAGCCCCTGGCCGACCTGCGCGAGTTCATTATTGGGATTCCGATCCAGCGCATTCTTGATGTCAACCAGCCCTTCCGCGTTGTTACCCTTCATCAGCAAGGCGAGCCCGCGCGCCGTGCGCGCCAGATCGTTTGTCTGGTTGAGGACAAGCGACCGGTCGAAATCCACCAGGGCCTTGTCGAGCTGATTGAGCGACATGTAGGCGAGGCCGCGCTCGGCGTAGGCCGTGCCATCCTTCGGGTTGAGCGAGATCGAACGGTCGAAATCGGCGACAGCGTCCTGGTATTTTCCAGTCACTCTGTTGACCATACCCCGGTCGAGATAGGCCACCGCATTGTTCGGGTTCAAGGCGAGCGCGCGATTGATATCGCCCGTCGCCTGATCCATCTGCCGCATCGCGATCGACGCCATGGCACGGAGCGCCAATATTTCCGTGTCATCCGGCTTCAGCTTGAGCACCTCATCCATGTCGGCGCGGCTTTCGGGAAAGCGGCTCGACGCCAGCAGCGAAACCGCGCGAAGTCGAAGGGCGGCTTCGTTGTGCGGATCGGCCGTCAGTGCCAGATTGAGACGCGCAGCCGCGTCGCTGAACTTGCGCTGACCTATGAACAGCTTGGCCTGCTCGATCAATTGAGCGGAGGATGGCGGGACCGCCGATGGCGGTGGCGCAGGCGCCGCGGCGACCAGCTTGGGAGTTGTCCCCGGTGTCGGCTGTCCGTCTCGAACCTTGGCCAACTCCGACTGCATCGCGACCGCAGCCTGGCGCTGCTGCTGGGCTGACTTGTCGTCGGGTGCGATCGACAGCACCTTATCGAAATCGGCGATGGCCCGGGCGTAGTCGCCCTTGGCGCTGAAAACCTGACCCCGCGCAAAGTAAGACGCGCGGTCGGATTGCGGGTTTTGCACAATCGCACGCGAGAAATCATCGATCGCGCGGTCCATATCGCCCTTCCGGCGATAGACCTGGCCGCGCCAGAAGAACGCATTTTGCGCGTTCGAATTGATCGAAATCGCCGTATTGAGATCGCTCAGCGCCTGGTCGAGTTGTGCAGTCTCGACATAGGCGCGTGCTCGCGCAACATAGGCCAGGGCAAAGTCTTGGCGCAGCGCAATCGCCTGGTTCAAATCGGCCAGCGCCTCAGCCCAGGCCTTTTGGTCGTTCTTCAGGTTCCCGCGCGCAGCGAAGGCGAAGGGATTTTTTGGATCGAGCTCGACCGCCCGGTTCATATCGGCCAGCGCCGAATCGAAATTACCGATCCGCTGCCGCGCATATCCGCGCGCCAGCAACGCCGGAACAGACTGAGGATTGAGTTGAAGCGCCGCCTCCGCATCGGCCGCCGCGGCGTCGAGCTTGGAACGGCTCGCCAGGAGACGAGACCTGGTCACATAGGCCTTCAGCCGATCGTCCGGCGATCGCGACGCATCGTTGATGATCGCCGTGCAGGCAGGCTCGATCTTTTCGACCGCTGGGCCGGTGCAGTCTTCGAGATCGCCCGCCCAGGCCGGACTCTGCATCCAGCACAGCGCGACGAACAGTAGCGACGCCAACAGCCGAAGACAAGAGGACGACATCGTTGTCTCTTTCTTCGAGACCGAGGAGTATTGGGGCAGGCGGAGATCGCGCGGCTTGCCCGGCGCTGATCGGCGGCGACAAATCTTTACAACCAATGCGCGCGTTTTGCCACATTCCCATGGCGCAGCGCTGACGCGAGCGAAACGACGATCAAGAGGTTTCGAGGCGGGCGGGGATGGTTGCATCAGCGGCCAACATGGGTCAAATGGCATTTGATCCCGACCGTCCGCAGCGAAACGACGCGGGAACAACTCGAACCTACCTCACGGGAGCGGCGCCATTATGGAAAAGGGCATCTTCGAAGGGCTGAAAGTTCTCGATTGCGCGAGCTTTATCGCGGCGCCCGCGGCTGCGACGGTGCTGTCGGATTTCGGCGCCGACGTGATCAAGATCGAGCCGCCCGGATCTGGCGATCCCTATCGCAACCTGCCCAACCTGCCCGGCTATCCCGTGAGCGAGCACAATTTCGCCTGGCTCCTGGAGGCGCGCAACAAGAAGAGCCTCGCGCTCGACCTTTCCAAGCCCGAGGGGCAGGCCGTGCTGCATCGCCTCGCCGCCGAAGCCGACGTCTTCATCACCAACTTTCCGCCGGCGGTACGCGCGAAGCTCGGCATCACCTACGACCACCTCGCCCCGAACAATGACCGGCTTATCTATGCGTCTTTTACCGGCTACGGCGAGAAGGGCGCGGAAGCCAACAAGCCGGGTTTCGACAGCAATGCGTATTGGGCGCGTTCCGGCCTGATGGATCTGGTGCGCGCCGACACCAACACCACGCCGGCGCGGTCGGTCGCCGGCATGGGCGATCATCCCTGCGCCATGGCGTTCTATGGCGCCATCGTCACCGCACTCTACAAGCGCGAGCGCACCGGCAAGGGCTCGCATGTCAGCACGAACCTGATGGCCAACGGCGTCTGGGCTTCCGGCGTGCTGGCGCAAGCCAAATTATGCGGCGCGAAATTCGGCGAGCGGCGTCCGCGCGAGCATGCGCTGAACGCGGTGACCAACCATTACAAATGCAAGGACGGGCGCTGGATCATCCTTTCGCTGCTCAACGAGGAGCGGCAATGGCCGACCTTGGCCCGCTGCCTCGAGCGGGAAGAATTGATCAATGACATCAGGTTCGCCACCAAACCCGACCGGCACGCGCGCTCGATCGAGCTGATCAAGATTTTTGACGAGATTTTCGCCACCAAGGATCTGGCCGAATGGCGAAAAATCCTCGACGGCAACGGGCTGGTGTTCGGCGTGGTCGGCATCCTCGACGATATCCCGCACGACCAGCAGATGCTGGACAACGAGGTGCTCGTTCCGTTCGAGAACGACACCATGCTGACGATCAACAGCCCGATCTGGGTCGACGGTGCCAGGAAAGTCCAGCCGCGCCGGCCGCCCGGCATCGGCGAGCACAGCGACGAGATCTTGCGGAAGGCGGGCTACGACGAGGCCTCGATCCGGAAATTACGCGCCTCTGGCGCGGTGGCCTGAGAGCGAGCCATGCCCACCTATCGCCTGCATTATTTTCCGGAATCGGGAAACAGCTACAAGCTCGCGCTGATGCTGACCCTGTGCGGCGAAAAGTTTGAGCCGATCTGGACCGACTTCGCGGGCGGGGTGACGCGGACGGCTGAGTGGCGCCGAACCGTGAATGAAATGGGTGAAATTCCGGTGCTGGAAGAAGATGGCGTGCGCCTCACCCAAACCGCGCCAATCCTTTTAAAGCTCACTGAGCGATATGGCCGGTTTGGCGGAGAAACGGCTGAGGAGAAATTCGAGCTGTTACGCTGGCTGTTCTGGGACAATCACAAGCTGACCGGCTACATGGCGACGTACCGGTTCCATCGGTCATTCACGCCTTCTCCCGACCCGCATGTGCTGGCTTACTTCCGCAGGCGCCTCGACGATTTTCTGTCCATCCTCGATCAGCATCTGGAGCGGAACGCATTCGCGATCGGCGAGCGGCCGAGCATCGCCGACATTTCGATGATGGCCTATCTGCACTATCCCGCGGACGAGACCGGCTACGATTTCGCAACCAGCCATCCGGCCATCAGCGCCTGGCTTGGCCGCATCGCCAAGCTGCCGGGCTGGCAGTCGGCCTACGACCTCTTACCCGGCAAGCGCCTCACGCACTACGCCCGGGAAGTCGGCCCATCTAGCGGCTGAGCCAGGCCCAGACGATCGCAAAAACGATGACGCCGGCAATCACGGCGAACGCAATGGTCCAGGCGCTGACGCGGATGTCGCCCGTGGTCTGACGCTCGGCTTCGTTTTGCGCGATCTCGCGATTGCGCTCTTTGTCGGCATCGTCCATCCGCCGCCCCCGCTATGGCCTCTCAACTCCCGGTCGTCGGTGCAGGGCGAAGCTTAGCATCAAAAGATGTCGGTTGCTCGACGGTGCTTTCGCCGCCGCCGAGGCCTGCGAGCCGGCTCAGGTAAAATGCCGCCAGCGCCGCGCAAAACGCAGCCGTCGCGGCCGCGAGGAACACGGCCCCCGCGCTCCATTTCATGGTCAGCAACGCGCCGCCGACCAAGGGGCCGATGATCGAGCCGATCCGGCCGATCCCGAGCGCCCAGCCGACACCGGTGGCCCTGATCGAGGTCGGATAGAACCCCGCCGCCAGCGCATTGGCGGCGATCTGGCCGCCGACCATGCAAAACCCGGCGACAAAGATCGCGATCGCAACCAAAGCCGCGGCGTGGCCGAGCTGGCCGATCGCACCGACCGCGAAGATCGCGATGAAATAAACCAGCGCCAGCGCGCGGAACGAGAAACGATCGATGACGCTGCCGAGCGCGAAAGCGCCGACCACGCCGCCGACCTGCAGCATCGATCCGATCAGCGCTGCTTCCGACACCGAGGCGCCGAGATCATTGAGTACGGTCGGCAGCCAGTTCGACAGGAAATAGAGATCGAGCAGGCTCATGAAGAACACCACCCATAACAGCAGCGTGACCAGGCTTCGCCCGTCCCGGAACAGCTGCAGCACCGGCATTCCAGCCAGCCCCGGCTCGTGCACCACGAACTGCGCCGCCGCGGGGAACCCCGCCTTCGGGTTGATCAAGCCGAGCAACTCGGCGACGCGCGCGTTGGCGCGGCCGGTGAGTGCGAGGAACCGCACTGACTCGGGCAGCCGCAGCGCCAGGATCGGGACCAGCAACAGCGGCGCAACGCCGCCGACGACAAACACCGCGCGCCAGCCGAATGGCGCCATCAACGCAGCGGCGAGGAAGCCGCCCAGCGCCGCGCCCAGCGAGAAGCCGCAGAACATGATCATGACCATGGTGGCGCGGCGTCGCTTCGGATTGAACTCGGAGGTCATCGCAATGGTGTTCGGCATCGCGCCGCCAAGACCAAGACCGGTTGCGAAGCGGACCGCGAGCAGCGTATTGACGTCCTGGACGAACGCGGTGGCGAGCGCGCCGAGGCCGAAGGCAAGCGTGGAGAAGATGATGATCTTCTTGCGTCCGATGCGGTCGGCAAGCGGTCCCAGCACCAGCGCGCCGATCATCAGGCCGAACAGCCCTGCCGAGAATACCGGGCCGAGCGCGCCCTTGGTCAGGCCCCATTCCTTGGCGAGCGCGGGTG
>Ga0209526_10001376_pt1 | contig 16186 bp, 11 predicted proteins | sample JacPinW_OM2H0_M1_FD_188566 | JGI IMG/M metagenome (GOLD analysis project Ga0209526, IMG submission 188566) | Forest soil microbial communities from Algoma, Ontario, Canada - Jack Pine, Ontario site 1_JW_OM2H0_M1 (SPAdes) (version 2) | ecosystem: Environmental > Terrestrial > Soil > Boreal... | reverse complement strand
GGAAAGGTCGGCATCGAGCTTGCGCTTGGGCTTGGCGGAGGTTGCGTCGGTTTTTGGGTCCTGCTTGGTGCCAGCCGGGGGTTGCTGAGCTGAAGCTCCGGCCACGACCAAGAACATCAACACGCACAAACAGAAGGCATGCTTCATGGGTGCACCTCGATGGGAGTTTGCGACTCCACGGTGTAGAGCGGAATGGAGTTTGTGAATCCTCGAACTTGGGCGTCACCTAAGGATACGGTGGGAAATTGTTCCTGGATGTGTTCCCAGGTGGCGGGACTCAGGACGAGCGAGGTCTTGAATTCTTTGGTGAGCGCCTCGAGCCGGGAGGCGAGATTGACGGTCTCTCCGATTACAGAATATTCGAGGCGGTCCGGCGAACCTACATTGCCGGCAGTGACTTGGCCGGTGTGGATGCCAATCCCGATTTTGAGATGCGGCTCGCCAGCGGGTTTCGTGGCATTCCAGTGCTCGACGCGGGCGAGCATTTCGAGCGCGCAGCGGACAGCGCGGCGAGCGTCCTCGCGAGGGCCTTCGCTGAGGGGCGCGCCGAAGACGACCATGATGCCGTCTCCGATGAACTTGTTGAGAAACCCGCGGTTCTGCTTAACGACTTCGCCCATGGCGGTAAGGTAGCGGTTGAGCCAGGTCAGCACCTGCTGTGAGGGCACGCCCGCGGTCATGGCAGTGAAGCTGCGAATATCGGAGAACAGAATGGTTGCTACGCGCTCTTCGCCGGCGAGAACGATGGCGTCGCGATTCTTCCAGATTTCCGCGGCGACGTCGGCGGAGACGTAACGCTCGAAAAGACCCATGAGCTGACGCCGCTCGGCTTCCATCTGATCTCTCCCGCGGCGTTCTTCGACGGAACGGTAGCCGAGGCCAGCGGGGAGGGCAACCAGAAGGCCGGCCTCGATGGAGGTGAAAGGCATCCAGAAGTGATAGCGCGAGAAGAGCAGGGCGGCGGCCAGGAATGTGCACGCTGCAAGCGCTGCGTAAGTGGCGACCGCGACATACCAACGTTTACGGAAGGCCAGAACGATAACGACGAAGCCCAGCAAAAAGGCGACAACCGCGCGCGGAAAAGGCTGCATGGTGCGAAGGATATTTCCACTGAGGAGCGACTCGACGGCGGCGCCGTGAATTTCGGTGCCGGAAAGCATGGTTCGTCGGGCAACCGTGGCCTTGGCGCGTGTAAACGGGCTGGCGAAGAGATCCTTGCCCATTTCACTGGATTGGCCGACGAGAACGATTTTTCCGTGAAAGATGGAAGTGTCAAAGTTACCGGAGAGAAGCATCTTCACGGGGATGATGGTGGTGGGAGCGGAAGGGTGAAAGTGGATCCACGCCGTGTCGGGCTGCGTGCTAGCGAGTGGAACTTTCATAGCGCCGAAGAACAGAAAATTGGGACCGCCGGGGCGGAGATGCCGGTCCGAGAAGTAATCCGCGAGCGCGACCGGCAGAGACAAAGCTTTGTATTTGTTCGTGGTGACTTTCAAAAACATGCGGCGGACCGAGCCATCTTCATCCGTCGGGAGATCCCCGAACGCCACACCGGCAGCGGCCGTTTGAAAAATCGGGAGCGGGTCGTTGCGCGGGTGAGTGTCAAAGCCATACTCGCTGACCAGGATGACGTTGCCCGCGCTATCAATTGTGCTGGCCAGACGAAGGTCGTCTGCCTCCGGAAGGCGGGCTCGGTCGAGAATGATATCAATGCCCACGACGGCAGGCTTGCCGGAGCTAATTTTCTCGATCACCTCGGCGAGAAGAAGACGTGGAATGGGAAACGCGTGGTATTGCTCAACGGACTCTTCGTCAAAATCGATGTTGAAGATCCTGGTGCTCGGAGGTTCCGGGCTCTGGACGGCAACGAGTAGGTCGTACCCCTGCAGGTTCAGACTATCGAGGGATCCGCGCCGTTCCAGCGTGGTGATGAGCGTGCCGATCAGCAGTGACAGTGCGACAATCACCAGCCAACCGCGGAAACCATGTCCTGCTTGCGTTTCCGCGGGACGCGCAGGGCGGGTTTGGGTCGCCGTTTTTTCCGTCATCAGAAAGAGCCCACACAAACTCCAGACCTGGTACAGCCATCGATGAACGCTCGCTCACCGAAGGGACGCAGCCGACGCCTTGCCGAAGAATCCGAGTACAGTCGACGCGGCGGCATGGGCAGACTTGCGCAGGCCGACGCCTGACAGCGGAAGACGCTCGGCCAGACCGGGAAGCGCCATGGGGCTCTGGTTGCCTCCGGTGGCTTGGTCCACATTGTCGTGGATGTAGGCAAAGAGTTCGCCGGCTGTGACCGTGCCGTCCTTGTTGAAGTCGGCTTCGCCGCGCAGCCCCTTCAGCAGGAAATAGGTGAACACGCCGTGGCCGCCGCCCCATTTGTCGGATTCATAGGAAAGCTGGCTAATATCGCTGGCGGTAATCACGGCGCGATCGGAATCATTGGCGAAGCGCGAGAGATATTGATTGACCAGGTTGTTGGGTTTCTTGCCGCGGTTGCGCTCGCCGCTAAAGCCGTAGCTATGGCAAGTGTCGGCAAAGGTGACAACGCGCTTGGCCTTGAGAACCCGGGTAAAAACATCCTGCAATTGCCACATGGGGAAGGCCGTGCCGCCCATGTCTTCGAGCTTGGTGTCGTAGGTGAGGAGATACAAGTTACGCGGATCGTTGGGATCGGGGGCACCGTGGCCGGCGATATAGAGGACTACTTCATCTTGCGGCTGGGCTTTGGTGAGAAAAGTGAAGAGCGCGCTGCGGACGTTCTGGACGGTCGCTTCCTCGTTCAGGAGAACTCGAATATTTTCCTTCGGGAAGGAGCCGCCGTCGGGCGAGAGAAGAAAATCGCGAAATTCCTGCGCGTCCCGGTCAGCAAACTGGAGACTCGTGAGGCCGCCCGCAGAATCGGAATAGCGGGAGATGCCGACGATTGCCGCGTATTTTTCAACGGCAGCGCGATCGGGAGTGATGGACGGCCGTTTGCTGGTACCCCGAGGGGCGTCGGAGGCCTGCAAGAGAAACGAAGCGTAGTGAACGCGTTGCATCGAATCAGTAAAAGAAACTTCCACTGAATTGCGACCCGGACGAAGTTGAAAACCCGCGCGATGACCGAGATCCAACTTGCAGAGAATTCCGTCAGCCAGGCTGGTGGTGGTCATGATGATGTTGGCGGATTCGGTGTTGATCTTGGTGAAGATGCTGCCAGAACTCACCTGACCAGGACGCTTTCCAACGTGAACAAGCAATTGATCGACATCGGCGGAGGCCATGACGGCGGCGCTATCCGGCTCGAGCTGCAATTGCAGTTGGGGGATCTCCAGCGTGATGGGCTCACTGTTGTCGGCGGCCGTGGCCGGCAGCAGAAGCAGAATCGCCAGCAGCGCGAGCCAGAGGCCGGAAAAGCAGCGCATGCAGTTCACCGGATTCGGCAAATGGTAGTGGAACATTGGGTTGGTGTCATTGTGCAATAGGAGCATTTCTCTTGACAATCCGATGGTGCGGTATTAGTACCATGATAGCCTCTTCGTAGAGTTTCTTGCGAAAATTCCAGGAAACGAACGACACTCCGCAGCACAGTTTTCTCGAAGGAAGACAGGAGGGATCATGATTCGGCCTTCGGCTCTCGCTCGATTTACGACCTTGGTCTGCACGCTGTTGTGGGCGGTTTCGCCACTTCTCGCGCAAACAGCCACCGAGTTCAACGACAAAGACAAAAAGAAATTGGCGGAGATTGCCCAGCGCCCCGAGGTCATTCGCAGAATCCAGGACACCTGGGACGCACACCGGCGGGCGGATATGGAGTTCGCATTTAACGTGAACCAGTCCTCGCGAATCGGAGAACTGTCGCTGACCGAACTGGCGACGTTCCGCCAGAATTTCGGTGAACTCTATAACAACCCGATCCTACTGCGTTACGTCAATTCGCTGGGACAGAAGATCGTTCCGCAGGGCTCGCCGAACTTGTATTCTTTCCGGCTCTTGCTCGACCCGGTTCCCCGAGCGGAAGCACTTTCGACGGGAACAATCTACATTTCGACGGGACTTGTCTCCATGCTCGACAGTGAGGCCCAGCTGGCCTACGTGATGGGCCATGAGATCGCCCACGTCGAGAAAAGACACACGTACAACACCATCCGCAACGAAATCCTCGAGGAAGAGTTTGACCGGGAAAAGCAAGCGGAGGTGGGCAAGAAGAAAGCGATTTTCGGCGCGGTGGCGACGATTGGCGGCGCGGCGGCTGGCGGGGCCCTCGGCGGCTACTCGGGAGCCTTGATCGGAGCTGGTATTGGTGCCGCCGGAGGAATAGCCGGCGGGCTGTTGTTCCGCAACAAGTTCCAACCCACGGAATGGTCAACGGTCTTCGAGGACGAAGCGGACGAAGCCGGTCTCAAGTACATGCTCGAACAAAACTATGACGCGCGGGAGATCCCGCGAATGTACGCGCGGCTGGACAACCTGGTGGGGCGTGACAGTCGCGTCGGTCTGGGGTTCATTGGGAAGCCGGAGCGGACCCGGGAGCGCCAGGCGCAGATTACCCGGCTGATCACCACGGCCTACAAAGCCGACCTTGAAACAAGGGCGAAGAAAGGTCTCGTGAGTTCCGGACCGGAGTTTCAGTTGCTCATGTCCGCCCTCAAGCGTGACAACGGCGTCATCGCGCTCGACTACGATTTGTACGACGAGGCCAGGGACGACCTCGATCAAGCTGTTAAAATGCGCTCGAACGATCCCCGCGCGCACTACTATCTCGGACAGGTCATGATCGCTACGGGCCGCACGCAAGAGGAAAAGCAGCAGGCCATGGGAGAATTCCTGCAAGCGATTCAATACGATGCGGAACGCGGAGCTTATGCCGAGCCGCATCTGGAACAGGCTTTGTTCCAAATCTCGCAAAACGATCCTAGCCTGCAGGATCAGATCAAGAAGGAACTGAAAACCTACGTGGCGCTATACCAGCGGCAACACACCGGTCAGTTGCCTGGAAACATGTACATCATCTATGACTACTTCTTGCTCATCGGAGACAAGAGTTGGTACACGCCGCCTGCAGGGGTGGTGAGCACGAAGAACGTCGACTCGCTGAACGTAACACAAGGGCCGATCACGCCGGCGGCCAGCGCGGCGGAGGTGATCGCCCGCGCGACCGGCAGCGCGGAAGGCAGCAGGTCAGTGCCGGCTGCCGATCCGGTGAAAGCCGCTGCAAAGCCGCCGGTGAAAAAGACGGCGGCGCCAGCGCCGCACTAGAGTCCGTCAGAAACCAGGAGGTGCGCGTGAGTGCGCACCTCCTGCATATTTTTTGGGGGGATGGCGATGAGATTTGTCCGGATCTTTTTCTCGTGCGCGCTGTTGGTCTGCAGCGCTCGCTTTGTCAAGGCTCAGGAAAATCCTGGGAAGAGAGTCGTTGGCATCATGCCGGTCTTTGATACTTCGGGAGATTCCTACGGCCAGCAGTTCGCGCAAAATCTGACGGCCATGGTGTATGAAAAGTTAGAAGGGGCGCCGTTTCAAGTGATGCTCTTGAATCCGGGCGGGCTGTACAGCCCTTTGATCCCGGAATCCATGCTGGAGTACGCGCAATCGGCCGGCGTAGATACCGTTCTGGTCACCACCTTGCAGCCCACGGACAAGCCTCAAAAAGGCGATTTTATCTTACACGTAGAAGCCAAGTTAATGGACGCGCAGAGCGCCAAGGAGATGGCGCCATCCACCTACAGCGCGAAGGTCAGCCACAACGATGCGCTCCTCGATGCCGCGAAGGGCGGACTAGACTTCGGCAGCTCAACGTCCAACACCGTGCGACATAGCCAAAATCTCTATTCTGCGATGGTCAGAACGAACGGCAGCCGACCCTTTGAGAAACAGCCTTTGGGAAAGGCGGCGCTTGGGATGGCGGACTCGATCCGTTCCCAAGTGTTGACGCAGGCCGCCAGAGCAGACAAGGCAGACGCTCCGAAGGGCGGCGCTTGTACAATCACCGTACGTGTACAGTATCTTGCGAAGAAGGCCTCTTCGAGGGCCTTCGACATCATTGTGAATGGGGAAAGCCAATCTCTCTGGACCAAAGACGGCGTGACGACCCTTGAGAACCTAAAGGCGGGTCCCGTTTTCTTGCAGGTCAGTGTTGCCGACCCGCCGTACCGTACACCGGTGCAGGACCTCTATCAAGCCAATACGATTCTCGATTGCTCTCACCCGGAACGGCAGTTGTCTCTCGACATCGGACCGGTGGGAGATGCGCTCCTGCATTGGCGCTGATTCGCTGCTACTTCAACTGGTCGGCCACTTTGGCAAGACCTGCAGTCGCGCAAGCTTCATCTTTGTCACCGCCCGGCGCACCGCCTACTCCGATAGCGCCGAGTGTGTCATCACCGACTTTTACCGGTAGACCACCAGCCACTCCAAACGTGCCCGGAATGATGCGTCCCGGAGACATCGTCGCCCAAGCTTTCTCCATGTCGGCCGAAGGGCGCTTGTAGGTGAGCGCCGTGTATGCCTTGCGCCGGCTTACGTCGTAGTTCACTTCCGTCGTCGCGCGCCGACGCTTTGACCTGACCGTCACCATCAAGCACATGTACGCTGATGCGGTAGTTGTCCGCCCGGCATTTAGCGATCGCCGCTTGGACCATGGCCTGCGCCATGTCCAGGGAAATCGCTTTAAGAGTGAGAAGGCCTTGCGACTGCGACCGCGCAGTGGAAGAGCTTGCGACCAGCGAGACAACCAGCACGGCGGTGATCACGACGAAACGGTTACGCGACATGTGCGCATCCTCCGAGTATCGATGGCGAGAAAGCGGGGATGTTACGCGTATGGCCGAACACAAGTCAATCAGGGTCGACTGCAAATTGTAAATTCGCTCTCCGGATCCTGAGTACGCGTGTCACGTGCGGGTGAATTTCTCTCAGACACAGCCGCTTGAGCTCGCCTGCAAGCAACGGAATAGTCTATTCCCGGGAGGGCCTTCAGACGAGTGAAGCTGGATGTTTGCAGCTGAAAGGAAGCGAGGACGCAGCAGCAGCGATCCTAGATTCGGGGCAAATCGAAACACAGAGAAACAAGTCAGCGAGTTTCCTAGTGCCGTACGCCCGGCTCGTCCGAGCATTTCCCGGTCGGCCTAGAAGTACACCTGAATCAACTCCCTGACGTAGTGACAAGCAGCGGATACGCCGAATTCGGCATGGCGAAAAAGAAATCTCTTCTGAGGGTGAACGCCGCGTTGGCCGTCGACTCCGGCGTAGTCGCACTCACCGCAGGGAAGCAGCGTGCACTTATGGATATTCATTCGAACACTCGCTGGAGGGGCCGTTCCAACCCCAGGGTCAGGATTTCTGACAATTTATTGCCGTCGAATCAGCGGGTGAATAACGCGCAAGCAGTTCGGCCAATTCCTGCGACCGAATCGGTTTCGTAATGTAGTCATCCATTCCAGCCTCAAGACAGCGCTCTCTGTCCCCGAGCATCGCGTGAGCGGTCATAGCGATGACGGGTAGGTGATTACGACCAGACCTTTTCTCTTTCTCCCGGATCACCGCTGTCGCTTCAAAGCCGTCCATCTCGGGCATCTGAACGTCCATAAGCACCAAGTCAAATGAGTCTTTTTCCAACGCCACCAATGCTTCTTTGCCGTTCCCTGCTACGGTCACGTTGTGCCCGCGCTTTTCCAGTAACCGGACGGCCAGCAGTTGGTTCACCGCGTTGTCCTCAACGAGTAGAACCCGGAGGTGGCCGCCATTCTCGCGGAGAGAATGACGGGTAACCAAAACACGCAGAGGCTCCTTGGTAGGTCTCGTCCCCAATGCCGTCAAAATAGCGTCCAATAGTTCTCCCTGCCGGACAGGTTTCGTCAGATAGGCGTCGACTCCGAGGTCACGACAGCGCTTCGCGTCCCCGCGTTGGCCTGCGGAGCTTAACATCATGATGGTGGCAGTTTTCCAGTCCGGGTTCCTCTTAATGTACTCGGCTAATGCAAACCCGTCCATTTCAGGCATTTGGGCATCGAGCAGAATGAGGGGGTAATTCCTTCCCAAGCCCTGTGCTTCTCTCAGGGTAGTTATCGCTGCTGCTCCACTTTCAACTGCCGTCGGATTGGTATGCCAGGTGGTGAGCATCTTTAATAGGATTTGTCGGTTTGTCGCGTTGTCGTCTACGACCAGCACCCGCATGTCGCGCAAAGTTACGGGATCCCTGGGTACAATGGTTCTGGCAGGACCCTTCTGCAACCCAAAGTGGGCGGTGAAATGAAAACGGCTGCCCGTGCCCAGTTCACTTTCCACCCAAATTCGCCCTTGCATGAATCCGACGAGCCGAGACGAAATGGTGAGACCCAATCCCGTGCCTCCATAAGTGCGACTCATAGATCCGTCGGCCTGTGTGAAAGCCTCGAAAATCGCCGATTGCTTTTCGGCGGGAATTCCAATACCCGTGTCTGCGATTGTAAAATGGAGTTTGATGTCGTTCTTGGTCCGCGAGTCTACTTGGACATAAACAATCACTTCGCCTTTCTCCGTGAACTTGATGGCGTTTCCCACCAGATTCACAATGATTTGCCGTAAGCGCCCGGGATCGCCTACCAGAGCATCCGGGACGTCGGGTTGAAGGTCGTAGGCGAGTTCCAGTTCTTTCTGGTGAGCCCGAAGGCTGAGTGTTTTCATAGTGTCACCCAGGCTGTCGCCAAGATTGAAATCGATCGCATCGATTTCCAGCTTGCCGGCTTCGATCTTGGAATAATCCAGAATGTCATTGATCAAAGAAAGCAAGGAGTCGGCGGACAGCTTCGCCATGTTTAAGTACTCGCGCTGTTCGGAGTCGAGTTCGGTGTCAAGAACCAGTTCCGTCATTCCCATGATTCCATTCATTGGCGTGCGAATTTCATGGCTCATGTTGGCAAGGAACTCGCTCTTGGCCCGGCTGGCAGCTTCCGCCGCCTCCTTCGCGTGCTGCATGGCTTCTTCAGCACGTTTCCGGACGGAAATGTCCTGGTAGATGACCAAGGATCCTTGCAATTCGGCGTTCACCAGCAGACCCACGGTGTGAAGTTCAACATCCACCAAGGTTAGATCTTTCCGCCGGCGGCGGGTCACCAAGCTGACGACTCTATCGCTGCGTGCCTGAAGGGAAATGCTCTGGGCTTCCAACAACAAATCACCGTCGGCAAGCAGCCCATCCACTGGTTTGCCAATCACTTCCTGGCGGGTGTACTGAAAGAGGTGTTCAAATGCAGGATTGCACAATTGTACTTTCCGTTCGGCATCTAAAACCATGACGGCGAGCGGGTTATTTTCGATGAGGGCATTGAGGTACGCGGTTCGCTCTTCGACTCTTTTCTCGAGGCCATCGTGCGCTTTCTGTATGGCGACATCCCGCTGTTGTATGCGGTCGAGCATACTGTTGAACTGGTCAAACAAAACTCCTATTTCGTCCTGGCTTCTCTTTACAGCGCGGATAGAATAGTTTTGATGCACGGAAACCGATGATGCTGTCTCAGCCAACTCGCGGATCGGTTCTGAAATGACACGCTGCAACCGGTAGGACACCAGAAAAGCGACTGCCAGAGAACCCAGCAACACAACGAAATCGATGAATACGAATCGCTGTAGTCGGTCATGAAGGTCGCTCAAGTCCGCCTCGAGGTAAATCGTGCCGATGGAATCACCATGCAGAACGATGTTCTCGAACAAGACCATGTGCTGTGCGGCAACGGCAGTTCCATCTCCTTGGACCGGCGGAGGAGAGAAGCCGGCCTGGGTCGGGTCTCGGCTATATTTTGCGAAAACCTTGCCAGCCGAGTCGTAGATGCAGGCATTCATGATGTGTTGTTTGGCCTGCAGCGCACTCAGGATCTCACGGGCTGAATTCGGATCGCCGAAGGCAAGTGCAGCCGTACTGTTCGCTCCGATCAGTCTTGCGGAGGAAACCAGATCATCGGTCTTCGCGCTGAGGAAAGTGGCCCGATCGTAGAAAGTAAACACGGCGGTCGCTACCACTAGGGCTGCCCCACAGGTGGCCATGACAATGCCTTGCAGCTTCTGACGGATCGATAGATTGTGACGCCAAAGCATCTCAGGCTCCCTTCGGATGATCTTTGTCGTGGACGATTCTGGCCAGCGCGAGGAGTTTGGAACTGACCGTCAGGCGGGCTCTTTGAACCGCATCCACGTTGACTGCGAAACGCATTCTTTTATTTTCGATAAAGAATTGAACACAGCCCCCGCGCTCCGCAAAATCCTCGCCCTCCCCGACCAGGAGCGCACTCGTCTCCTTCACACTGTTCAATATTTCTGGCAGATGCTTTTCTTCTCTCTCACCCACGAAAACAAGCTGACATGTCTTCAACTCCGTAAGTTCATTGATCCTGCGGGCCAGAAGCTCGCGACTATTGATGTTTTGTCTCCGGATGATTTCATCGAGTGCGCTACCAAACGGGTCGTATCCAAATACGCAGACAGCAATTGGAGTTTTTTCACTCTGAAAAACAGTTGACGGCCATTCGATGAATTTTGCAAAGTTCAGAAGAAACGCGGCTTTGACTTGATACTCGACCGACGAACTGGCTTGGGTCCCCATGGCGGTCGCGCCAGTGAGGGCTAACAGAGCCGCGAGAGTCACGGCGCAGAATTGCACACGACAGGACGCGGCCTGCCGTGACCGGGTCCTCCGTATCCTCTGCCGCAAACTGGCTCGCAATCGGTTTGTATGGTGCAAAGCCATTTGCTCCACGTTCAGAATTGCCAAGTCAATTTGACGTAAGCGCTGCGCTTGGCTTGTGTCGAACCAAAGTCTCCCGCCGACTCCAAGAATTCTACGTGATGGTCTCTGAGGAGATTCTGGCCCACCACGCTGAGCGTAAGCCCCTCCCTAGTCTTCCAGGAAAGCCCGGTATCCAGCCTTGTGTAGGAGGGTACTTTCTGGAAAATCACTCTGTCCACGAAATAGGCGGCAGCGTCCCATGCGAGCTGTCGCGACAATTCGAGGTGCGATCGAAGCTGGGCATGCACATGTGCATCCGTTCCCTCCGCACCAGCCACAGATTCTGTGTCCCGGCTCGCACCAGTCACGTGCATGTGAAGTCGTTCGAAAGCATATCCGGGGCTCAAGCTCCAACGGTCGGTCAGCCTCCAGTTCACGGCAATCTCAAGCCCGTGCGCCTCTCCATACATTAGGTTTTGGATGGTTGTCGGTCGGACAAAATGAGCTGGCAGCGGCGTTGTCTCCAAAAAAGGCGTGGATGGCTCGTTTGTTGTCAGCTGCTTGAATTGACTGTTATAGGCAGTGAAATCGATCGAGAGTCGGTCGGAAACGGTGGTTCGATAACCCGCCTCGTAGGCCACCAGGTTTTCGTTCTCTAAGCGAGGATTGCCGAAAAGGCTTACGAGGGTGGGATGGCCATCGGGGGCGGGAGGGCCAGGAAAATTGCTGCGCATCGCAGTGTCTACACCGGTTGGCGTACTGAGCGCTTTGGATATGGCCATCCAGAACATGTGTTGCTTCCCGGGCGTATAAGTAGCGCGGACGCTCGGCATAATGTTGAACGCCGTATAATAGTTGTGCTCCAATTTGGTCCCTACGGTTAAGTAGAAACGTTCCGGCACCAGAGCAATTTCATCTTGGATGAAGGAACTGAATACCTGAATGTCCAGGTCAGCGGGAATCAACGAGACCGTGAGACTGCCTTCGGATTGAGATGCCGAACGGCTATAGCCCAATCCCCAGACGATGTCTTGCCGCTCGCCCCAGGCGATGTGATGCTGGAACTCCACATTGAACGTGTGACGCTGCTCGCTGATAGGGCCAAAGATGTCGGCGATGTCATAATAGTCATAGGAAAAATTCAGCGTCGAGTCCGAGCCGTTCGAGTAAGCATGGTTCCAAACGGATTGGAGGAAACCTCCCGATTGCCCTGAATCGACAATAATGTTCAGCAGCACTGGCGACGCGACAGAAGGTAGAAACGCCACGAAATTACGTTCCCGCCCAGTGAACAAGTCCCCCTGAATCATCAAAGTATCCTTAGAAGAAAGGGTGCTATCCGTCCGAAAGCCGCCCCTTAACAGATGCGAGCCATCCCTTCCTTTTTGGCCGCTCAGATTGGGCAGTTCATCGTGATTGAAAAACTTCGAATACACGCGGTAGTCCGTACCCTTTCCTAGCTGGCCGCCGTACTGAGAAGTTCCAAACGCTTGGTCGACGTTACCCCCTCCGGCCACGACCATGGCTCCGCGCGTTTCGCCCGCTTTCTTCGTGATGATGTTGATCACTCCGTTGACAGCATTGGCTCCCCAGATAGATCCTCCGGGACCCCGGATCACTTCGATTCTTTCAATATCCTCGAAGGGACAATCCAGTAATTCCCAGAAGACACCGCCAAAAGTGAGTGTGTAAACATTCCGTCCGTCAACCAGCACCAACACCTCATCGTTGAACGCGTCGTTTAAGCCGCGCGCGCTGATGGCCCATGAGTTGCCATTGACTTGCGTCACATCCACTCCCGGAACCATTCGCAGCAGATCGGGGATGTTCAGGGCTCCTGATCGGCGAATGTCTTCGTGCGTAATGACAAAAATCGCCGCAGCTGTTCGCGAAAGTTTCTGCTCTTTTTTCGAGACCGAAGTCACCTCAATGTTCATCAGGTCTTCGATGGTCTTACTTCCTAGGTCTTTTGGCGCTCCTTGCGGTCAGGCAGGAATCGTCATCAGCCCAGCGAGCGCCAAACTAAGACAACCGCGTCTAACAACCTGACGGATTTCAGACCTGAGCGATTCGCGCGCGGGGCGACCTGCGCTATTGATCCATACCCCTCGAACGCCCATTCTTCTACCTCCAAGACTGCGCAAACTCATTTCAAGAGCCGTTTTTCATTTTGTTGTTCTCTAGTCGTCGAGTGGTCTTCCGCAAGGACGGGTAATCACAATCTGAAGCCGGCGGCGCTACTCCTATCAGTCTCTCGACGTCGGAGAGACAAACAGAGCGCTATCTGGTTCCCTCTAGTGGTTTCCAGCAGGCGGGCAAACGAAAAATACAACTGCCTGCATTGTTACGAGAAAAGCCACTTTACAGTCTTGGCGTACTTTCGTCGGAAGGGGGATTATTCTGAGATGATCCACAGCATAGTCAGAACTCAGATGCCCGAGGCTGTGAATCGAGAGGGGGGCCAAACCTTATTCTTGCAACAGCCAATCTGAACTTTACCGCATCGCGTGAAGCAAGGAAGCCGAGGAAAACTTGCGGGTGCCTTATGAGTTACAGGAAAGCGTTTAATGATTCCTTTTAGGGACGCTCGTTCCCCAATCTGTCCGCGTGGCCCGCTTCGAAAGTTACGGAAAACTGTGTAGGTTTTCGCATCGGGGCCATTAGAAAAAACTCCTGAAGGGCGAGCCCAGGCGGAACTCTTTACATACCGCTGCCGTGCTCACAAAGACTAGATTTTGGCACAAATCCTGAACGGTCTGGTGTTTACGAGGAGTGGCGAACAGCATGCTAGATATGTGGCGTCATACGTCATACAAGGTAGTAGCGCCTTCACTCGTGTTGTCTAGGAGTCGGCTATGGTCGCCACAGTAGCAATTATCGGCGTGACTGTTTTATTCCTTTATCCTGCTTTTGCGGCATGTCTCCTTTCCTTAATGTATGAATCGCCGAATCGCGGCCGTCGCTCGCCATGACAGTAAATGTGCTCCTTGCAGCCTGATCGGTTTTGCAAACAGGTCGTGGATGATCAGAGTTCAGGCACCGCGGCCTCCTCTACGAAAATTGCCTCTCACTCTACATAAGCGTGTTCTGCGCGGCGCCACATTTTCGGCGCTTCTTTTGACGAGCGAATACTGTCCCAGTTCTTTGGCCCGGTCGGTTTAGCCTCGTTTCCGCGTCCCGGGTCGGCTGTCGTTCGTTTCTACGCCTATCGAGCAGGGGACAGAAGCGGGTGGGTCGAGGAACTACCAGGGTTGGAAGGTGGGCAAATAGCTGGTTGCACTCATCTATCAGGGAGGGGAATCGCGCGTGGCGATGGGAGTATGCGCCAGCTCAACTGATCCAACCGATCGCCGTACTAACTAGCTCTCCGAATCTTCGAAGCCTTTGCGTGGCCAGCATGTCGCACCTGGCGCCCTATTTCAAAGACGCAGAACGGTAGCCGTCTCCTGTTACAAGTTCAGCTGCGTGTTGAAGACTCGTGCTTTCCGGGACGAGTCGAAAATCTGAGTAGGTCTCATCGTCTTGGATTGCTATGGTCTTGAAGAACAGCGCCTTACCGTTCATCTGAACACGCATCAACGTTGTCTGCCAATATCCGGGGCCTACTTCCTGCTGTTGCACTGTGAAGGTGCCACCCTTGTCCAAGTGACCGAGCAAACCGCCGACAAACTTCACCTCGCGCGTGAGTTTGCCGTTGATCGCAACCAATCGCCTCGCCCGCCCATCGAGAAGCAAAGTTCCCTCTAAAGAATGGAAGACCTGTTCGGGGCGTCCCGAGGGCCGGAACTTGGGATTCGGTCTGAACTTCAATCTCACCAGACTTCCTTCCGTACCGTCGTACTGAAACCGAAAAGCCTCTGGAAAAACTCTTAGGAGATTGCGCCCCTGTTCGGCATCCTCGTGTTGTTTCTTTTGTTTTTGCCACATTTGGTTTGGATGCCCTACGAGATTCTGGACACGCTGATCCTCGGCTTGAACCTCTTGCCCGCTTAACGGCTTGCCGTTGATGGCAACGAGCCGCTCGATTTCGCCTTCCTTGGTCTGACACACAGTGAAGAGTTTTTCCCTACCTTCCTCTACCTTACGTACTTGGTAGCTCCAAAGAGATTGATCATGAATTTCAGCATCCACTTCGTTGTGGAGTACGTCTCGGACAAACTTGTCGGCATCATTGGGCGGCTGGGCGGCGGAACCTGGAGTTTGAGACGGGTCTGAAAAACTCTTTCCATGCAGCGGCAAACCTAAAATGATAGACACGATCCAGAACAAGCATGCACGAAATCGGGCGAGTGCGAAGTGCTCCAGGACTCGGTTTGCTTCCATCAGCGGCTCCGGGGGTTTATCCCAATAGGTTCCAATGCGTCAGCGATAGAACAAAGGCTATCTACCGTTCGTCGTCGGTGTCTGTTTGCCCGAACCGTCACTCAAATGAATCACGCACGAGGCGGCGGTATAGCGCACATCGTCCTTGGTATCGTCCAGCGAAAAAATCACCCTCGACAAGAGGGACATGTCTCCCCGTTGGGCGATCGCTTCCAAGGCGGCGGCCCGCACTATCCAACTACCATCTTGCGTGGCAGCAACCAGCGCATCGGCGCTGACCGGATCTGGGTCGTGTGCCAACTTCTTCGCAGCCGCCGCGCGAACTGGCGAAGCGTCAGATTCAGACTTCATCACGGTCTTAAGAACGCCGTACCCGAACCCGGCGAACGGAACAAACCCTATCCCTTCCTCAAAACCGAGTTCGGCCATCTTCTTGGTGTCGTGAAGGGTCTTCAACTGTTCATGGACGAGACCTCTGCTTGGGCGCATAGTGCCGGTCAGAACGCCGTAGTAGATGTCGTACGCCGAGCTAGCATTCTTCAGGAGCAGCAACGAATTTGCGGATGCCAGAACAACCGTCGGCTCTTGGTCTTCAAGAGCAGCCTCGAGCTGCGGTATCGAACGCACTGCGTGCATTGAGCCGAGCGCGGTTGCTGCAGCCACCCGTACGTTGTATTTGTCATCTTTTAGCGCTTCGCGGGCTGCTTTTTCTCCCTCCGTATTCCCGGAAAGCAATCCCAGGGCGTTGACCGCCTTCGCACGCTTATCTGCGCTCTTTTCAGCAAGTCCTTCATGCAAGTTTTGCCAAGCCCGTTGTCTGAGGGTTTGGGGCTTTTTAGAGGACTCGCGACTTGTGGCGGCTTGTTGCAGTCGAATCGGATCCCGACGAGCACTTGCGCCGGCTGGCGGCTGTTGTGTTTGCGCCGCTGCTCTTCCACCTGCAACCAACAAACTGCATGCGACCAGAATCGAGATTTCGCACACCATGGCCTTAATCACTTTTAGTCGCCATAGTTTGGTCATAAACCCGCCTTTGGGGGGACACCCAGCAGTTAGGTGTTTAGCGGAAAAGAGGGTCAGTGGGCATACAGTGAAACACGTAGAAGTCGAGATTTGTTGAATTAGAAGACCGTGCCGGGCGTGGAACTGGCGGGGCTGAATCGCCTCGGTCGATCAGCT
>Ga0209526_10001375_pt1 | contig 16197 bp, 12 predicted proteins | sample JacPinW_OM2H0_M1_FD_188566 | JGI IMG/M metagenome (GOLD analysis project Ga0209526, IMG submission 188566) | Forest soil microbial communities from Algoma, Ontario, Canada - Jack Pine, Ontario site 1_JW_OM2H0_M1 (SPAdes) (version 2) | ecosystem: Environmental > Terrestrial > Soil > Boreal... | reverse complement strand
AAAGGGCGAACGCCCACGCAGTGCCGCGCAGGAGCGCCAAAGTCGCTGCCGGAAGGCCACCTAGCTGCCATGCCAATATCGCCGCGAATAGATAAAACACGCCGACAGAGAATCCGGCCGCCGCAAAGAGGTCCCAATACGTGCGGTTGAACCCCTGCACGTCAAAGTGAATTGACCGCATTGAGCCAAGAAGGGCATCAACTCCCCATTTGGGATCAGACTGGCGAAAGCCGAGTGTATGCCCTACCGCGAAAAGCAGCAGAAGAACAGCAGCGATTCGATAAAACATAGATGCTTTCATTCTTGCCTCCGGAGATCAGGGGCAGCGGGCACCACTATCCTGCCGCGTAGGTTCAAACTGTACCACTACCGAAAGGACACGGTGGAGGGTAGCTGCGGGAGCAGCCACAAGAAAGGGATGTGATAAAGAATAGACGAGGAAAGGATAGCCGAATGTGGCGTGCCTACGACTAGCCTCTTGACAATAGTCGTCATAACGAGTATTGTAGAGGCGTTCGAATGGGAGGCAAGCCATGATTGAGATTCGGAAGGGCGAAGAACGCGGCCACGCGGACCACGGCTGGCTGAATACGAGGTTCACCTTTTCTTTTGCGGAGTATCACGATCCGAAGCACGTTCATTTCCGGACGCTTCGCGTCATGAATGACGATCGAGTTGCGGGCGGGGCAGGATTCCCAACCCACCCTCACCAGGATATGGAAATTGTGACTTACGTGCTGGAAGGCGCGCTGCAACACAAGGACAGCATGGGCAATGGCTCGCTGATCCGGCCCGGCGACGTCCAGTACATGAGCGCCGGAACGGGAGTGGCGCACAGCGAGTTTAACGCTTCGGATAAAGAGCCGGTGCACCTGTACCAAATATGGATGTTCCCGGATAAGAAGGGCTACAAGCCGGCGTACGACCAGAAGCATTTTGACGATGCCGAAAAGCGCGGCAAGCTGCGGCTGGTAGCTTCACCGGACGGCAGAGATGGTTCAGTGAAAATTCGGCAGGACAACCAGTTGTATGTGACCGTACTGGGGCCCGGTGACACGGTGAAGCATGGCCTGATTAAAGAGCGGCATGCGTATGTGCAGGTCGCTCGCGGCAGCGTGACTCTCAATGGCAAGAAGCTGGAGACTGGCGACGGCGCAGCAATTTCCGCCGAGAAAGCGTTGGAGTTGACGGGAGTAAAAGACGCGGAAGTGCTTTTATTCGATCTAGCGTGATGGGCTGAATGACGAGCCGCGATTGCCGAGGTAAATTTTCAGCGATCAGAAACAATGCGGTGAACGACGGGCGGGAGTAATCCCGCCCGTCGCTATTTGGCACGAATCGCGAATAAGCAGGTGTACGGGAATTATTGCTTGATCCTAGGTGTCGCCGGAAAATTAAATTTGTGAAGAAGAGCCTTGAACCTCGGTTCTTGACGTATTGGGTCCACCCTCACTCCGGCGTAGATCCAGACTACGACCCAATCGTGGTGCTGATAGGCCTCTTCCAGAAGCTCGAGCGCACGGCCATAATCGTGCAGCCCGACATAAATGGAGGCAAAAAAGAAGGGCGAAACGTAACGATGCGAGGATCTTTCACGCAGACGCCGCAGGATCTGTTCGGTCGCGTCACGACGCCCGGATTCCGCGTAGGCGCCGCCCAGAGCGGAAAGAATTGCAGCAGAATCGTTGAGCTGCGCGGCACGTTCGAACTCAGCAATGGCACGCGGCAGGTCCCCTTTCGCTTGGAGAGCCCAGCCCAGGTCGCAATGCGCGAGGCTGAAGTTGGGATCCAACTCAAGCGCCCTCTGAAACCGCGGAATGGCGTCGTCAAAACGGTGCTGAAAATAATAAGGCAGACCGGATTCCATGACGATGATTCGCGACACAGGATCGAGTGCGAGAGCCTTTTGATTTTCGGCGATGGCTTCTTCTTCCCTGCCCATCAAGGCGAGGAACATGGAATACCATTGGTGAGCCATTGCATAGCCCGGGTTCAAATCAAGGGCGCGTTTGAATTCAATTTCAGCGGCTTGCCAATTCCAGTCATACCAAAATAGGATGTTTGCTAAAGAGTTGTGGGCTTCGGCGAGGTATTCGTCGAGGTCCAGTGCTTTGCTTGCAGCAGCCTTTGCTTTGGGAAAAACCTCGGCGGGCGATACGTCTGCGATCAAGCATTGGGAAGAGTAGGCATCGGCAAGGCCAGAATACGCCAAGGCGTAACTTGGATCGAGTCGAATTGCTCGTTGAAATCGGAGGATGGCCAGTTCCAAGGCTTGCGGAGATCGTTGATTCCAATAGTAGCGGCCCTCAAGGTACGCAAGATAGGCATCGGGTACCAGCGGGCGGACCGTAGGGGGACCGACGCTGGAGTTTTGTGCGAGTTCGACGCGAACTTGAAGAGCGATCGCCTGGGCAATTTCATCCTGCAGGGAGATCAAGTTGGACTGCGAGCGAGTGAATTCGGCGGACCACAGCGGGGATTGGTTCTGGACTTCCACGAGTTGCACGGTGATGCGAAACGCTCCGTTCGCTTCGCGCATGCTGCTTTCCACTAAGTAGCCGGCGTGGAGTTCTGAGCCGATCTGTTGGGCTGTCTTGCCAGTTGTCTTGTAGGCCATCGAAGAAGTGCGGGCGATGACGCTCAGTCGGTGCGGGTTGAATCGAGAGAGCTGGGCGATAATTTCTTCTGTGAGGCCGTCGGCCATGTACTCCCTGGCTGGATCGCCCGTAAGGTTTTGCACCGGGAGCACTGCGACCGTGATGCGTTCTTGAGGGCTTGCGGTACGAGAGCGGGAATGACGCCAGACCAGCAGCGAGCCAAATAGCAACGCCAACGCCGCGGTGGCTGCCCAAGCAATAGGAAGAAGGCGTTGTGCTGGCGGATCTTGCGGAGCTGGAGCGAGGAGCTGACCGGCTGAACTCGGTGACGATTCAGGCGCGGCCGCGATGAAACGGTAGCCACGCTTCGGAATCGTTTCGATGTACGCGCAGCCTTCCGAATTTGTACCCAGCGTCTTACGCAATATCGAGATGTTGGAAGTCAGACTGCTCTCATCGACGAAGGTGTCTGGCCAGACGGATTTCATCAGATCGTTTTTGGAGACGAGGCGCCCATCCGCAGCCACGAGAGCCTGAAGGGTTTCCATAACTTTGGGGGTCAGTGCGACACGCTGCCCGTCACGGTACAGCACCCCTTCGCTAAGAAGGAATGCGCCGAAGGAATAGGACGGAGCGAGGCTCACGCGGTACGGCCTTTCGGGCAGGGAATCTCCAAGAAAAATACAGGCTTTTTACAAGGACTTCCAGCTGAAATCTGGCGTAAGAGCATTCAGGAACTGAGAAGTTCAACACTGTTTCTGAGGTCGACCTGCGATTGGCCGCGAATTCGCGGCCAATCGTCTAGCTAGCCTCGGATGATTGCAGATCTATGGAGGAAAAGAAACAATGTTCAAGAGAGTCCTGTTGTTGGCGTGCTGTTTCTCGGCAAGTTTGACCGCGCAGGAAATCAAGGTCCCAACACCTGCTGCTGGTTACACGGTTCACGTTTCGGCGCCACACGTGGTCGACGGCAAAGTCATGGGGCCGTTTCATCATTACTGCAAAGTGATGTCCCCTGAGCCAGTTATCGCGTGCTTGATCTACGATTCCCCCGACCCGGATGCCATGTTGATCCAGGTGGAGTACATCATCGCCAAGAAACTCACCCGTCCAGCGGTTTCGCTAGAGAATTGGAACAAGTACTGGCACGATCACCAGCAGGAAATCTCCACCGGCCGCGTGCAGGTCCACGACCTGCCGCCGGACAAGGCCAAAGAAGTGGCGGATCTTGTGGCAACAACCGACGGGATCATCTTCAGCTTTGACTTCGAGGGCAAATTGCCCACTGGGCACGTGACGCATGCCCAATCGGTGGGACACAAATCCCTCAGCGCAGCCGAATACGCAAATAGCAAGAAAACTGTCGTCGCAGCGAGTGCTAAGTAAGAAGCGCTTCAAATGCGATGAGTGCGCCGAAAGCTAGATCAGCAAAGGTCGTTCGGGGCGACAAGCGTTAGGATTTGCTTGGGGTCGGTCGGGACCAGGAGGGCGCCGAAACGACGACCCCTACGACCATGGCACCCAGGAGGATGAGGAAGGATGTGTGCAAGGGAGTTTTCGCGGTCATGAGGTAGACGATGCCGAGGGCCAGGAAAAAGCGGACGCGAACGAGTGTGGCGAAAGCAGGTTGTTGAAGACGGGAAAGCGCTTCGCTGGGAAGAGGTGCGTTGCCTTCCGGGAGAGCGCCGCGAATTCCCTTTACGCGGGGAAGAATTAGACCGAAGCCGATGATGAGTGCGATGAGGATGCCGATCCAGGAAGCGATGATCCAACCTTGTTTCATGCCGCCTGACTGCGAGGCGAGGTAGCCACCGGAAAGAATCAGGAGCAGAAGCCCGGGTCCGGAGATGGGCAGAGAGAAACGATAGACCCGCAGCCAGCTACGGGCCTGTTCCGTGGTTGCGGCGCAGCGGAGCAGGGAAGACGCGACCCATTCCAGGCCGTAACCGACGAAAAGACCGATCAAACCAAGGAAATGGAGATAGAGAACGGCGGCGTAGGTTGTCATGGTGCGCTCATTCTATAGCGCTGGTGGCGCATATCCGCAAACGAATTAGAAAGCGCGCGCATGGGAATTAAGGTTTGGTGCGCTGGAATTCGCGCATGAAGGAGACCAGGGATTCGACGGCATCCTGGCCGACGGCGTTGTAAAGAGAGATGCGCATGCCGCCGACCGAACGGTGGCCGGGAGTGCCAATCAGGTTCGCCTCAGCGGCCTGTTTGCCGAATTGTTTTTCGAGCGCTTCATCGCCCGGCGCGGCCGAAGTGCCGCCCACGCGGAACACCACGTTCATCAAGGACCGCGAAGATTTTTCTACCGGGCAGTGATAGAAGCCGTTGCTAGAGTCAATCGTATCGTACAAAAGCTTGCCTTTGGCTTCGTTGCGTTTTTGAATCCCGGGGAGACCACCTTCGGCAGCGATCCATTCGGTAACCAGGCCGAGCGTATACACCGCGAAAGTCGGCGGGGTGTGATACAGGGACTTTTCCTTTATGTGGGTGCGATATTGCAGCAGCGTCGGCAGATTTTTGTCGGCGCGTTCGGCGAGATCCTTGCGCACGATGACCACAGTGACTCCGCTGGGGCCAAGATTTTTCTGCGCACCGGCGAAGATCAGTCCGAATTTGGAGATGTCCACCGGGCGCGAGCACATATCCGAGGACATGTCCGCAACCAGCGGGGCAACGGAAGCGGGAAGCGAATGGTACTGCGTGCCTTCGATGGTGTTGTTGGTGCAGAAGTAAGTGTAGGAAGGATCGGTAGAGTGCCGGATCTCTTCGGCGCGCGGCACGCGCGTGAATTTTTCGTCTTCCGTGGAAGCGGCGATGTGGTGGGGCACGCCCTTTTTCAGTTCGCCGATGGCTTTGGCGGTCCATGCGCCGGTATGGAGCACGTCCACGGGTTTCTCGGGGAGGCAGAGATTCATCGGCACCATGGTGAACTGCATGCTGCCGCCGCCCTGGACAAAGAGGACGGCGTAATCGTCGGGAATGGCAAGCAGCTTGCGCAGATTCTGCTCGGCGGCGTTGTTGATGGCTTCAAACTCGGGGGAGCGGTGGGAAAGCTCCATAACCGACATTCCGGTGCCGCGGTAGTCGAGGAGCTCTTCACGGATGCGCTCGAGGACCGGGAGAGGCAGAGCAGCTGGTCCGGCGTTGAAATTGAATGCTCGCTTGGTGCGTTTAGCTGTGGTCGTGGAGCTCAAGGGTTTAAAAGCCTTTCGAGGAGAATTAGGTAGCCTTCCATAGGATAGCAGAGAGTTCACAGTCGACAGTTGACAGTTCAAAATGAGAATCAGAGGCCGCAACCCGCCCTTAAAATCCTCACTAACCCAAAAGCGCGTTTTTCCAGCCAGATTTACTCTGTAGTTGACCCGAGTTGCCAGGTTTAAGCCCGAGGTCTACAAAGGGCCCTACACGGGCAAGTCGCTAGCGTGCTGGGCCTGAACGGTACGCGCCCATCAATCTGGCGATCAGGACCGCGAGGTAGAGTACGCCGAGGATGGCTTCGAGGATGGAGAACGAACGTGCCTGCGGCGAGACCGCGGTAATGCCAGCCACGCCGAGCGAGGTTATGGTGCCAAAACTGTAATAAATGAAGTCAAAGCGGTTGGGAACTGTGTGTAGGTTGGTGGCCGGATCCAGATAAAAAGCGTTTGGATGGAAGGTGGCCAGCAGGTGGTAGACGGTGGCGAAGCTGAATCCCAACAACAGATAGATACACAAGGCTCCAAAGATGGTTTCCGAATTGGGCTGGCTCCTGGTGAAGACGTGGCGGAAAAAGACCACCACAATGAATATGTCAAAAACAAAACTGAGGAGAATGCTTGCTACCGGAAGCCAACCTCGATCAGTTGTCGGAAGCAGCAGGCGTTGAAGCAAAGCCGGGAGCGCAAGGACCAGAGCCAAGAGGAGAAGGCTGTGCCGGAAGCCGGCGGCGTAGACGCTGAGTAGAATAACCGCGCTACCGAGTACACGAAGTGTGAAATAGCTGAAGCGGCCTTCTTCGGCGAAGGGATAGAGAATGAGTGTCGCCAATAGAAAAAGGAAGAGCAGAAAGAATCTGTGTTCTGCGAGAGCTGACACATGCTTGGACCGAATTGCGCGCAACATCCCTCCCGGTAGAGGAAGCATCATTCAACTACGGAGAATCGGATGGATGCAAGTTGTCGAGGCTAGCTACTGAGTGACACAGTTTGGGGGACGAGCGAGAATTCCACGCGGCGGCGGATGGGGTCGATGCGTTCGGCGCGGACGCGGACTTGGTCGCCGAGTTTCCAGGTGAGCGGAGTGGAGTGCTTACCTCGACTAGAAGCTGGACGGGCTGAGCTGCCGCGGTGACGACGCGGACCGCTGGATTCGGCCATGGCTACAATGGCGTGGTCGTGTTCGCGATAGACGACCCGGGTGCCGGCGGCTTCTTCTAGGGCGGTGATGGGCAAGAGGCCCTCGACGAATACTTCAAAGAGTTCCACGAAGCAGCCGAATTTTTGGACTGAGATGATCAGGGCATCGTATTCGTCGCCGAGGTGCTGCTCCATGTATTGTGCGGTCTTCCAATCGACGAGTTCGCGCTCGGCGCCAGCTGCGCGACGCTCGGTCTCTGACGTTTCCTGGGCAATTTCTTCCAAGTGTGGCAGGGAGTACAGAACGGCTTCTGCGCCGACTACTGGCTTGATCTGCGCGGGAGGCGGTGTGTGCGGATGCGCAATGGCCCATTTGAGGATGCGATGGACGATGAGGTCTGGGTAGCGGCGGATGGGCGAGGTGAAATGGGTGTACTCATCGAACCCGAGGGCGAAGTGGCCGAGTGGTTCAGCGGCGTAACGCGCTTGCTTCAGCGAGCGGAGCATGAGGTAGGAAAGGATGCGCTCTTCGGGCTTGCCGGCGATTTTTTGGACCAGGCGCTGGTAATGCTGCGGAGTGAGGCGAAGATCGGCACCGGGAAGCGCGATGCGCATCTGGCGTTCGCGACCGTGGCCGTAGGAATCGGGGCGTCCGGCTTTTGCGGGAGCGGGAACACTACCGTGGCGCACGGCGACTTCGCGCTGGTGGAGATTTTCGACGCCGAGCGAATAGCCGAAGGCGCGGGCGAGTTCCTCGAATTCGAGAACTTTGCGGGCGTCGGGCTTTTCGTGAACGCGATGGAGCGCTTTGATACCGCGTTGAATCAGGTAATGCGCGACGGCTCGATTGGCGGCGAGCATGAACTCTTCGATGAGGCGATGGGCGATGTTCCGTTCGCTGCGGGAGATGGTTTGGATCTGCTGCTGGTCGTTAAATTCGACGACGGGAGCGGGGAGATCGAAATCGATGGAGCCGTTTTCGCGGCGGCGGGCGTTGAGGAGCAGGGCAAGCTCGCGCATGTCCTGAAAATGGTGCACGAGGCTAGCGTAACGCTGCGTGGCTGCGGCGTCGCCTTGCAGGACTTTGTTGACGTTGGTGTAGGTCATGCGCTCGGCGGAGCGGATTACGCCCTGCACCATGCGGGCGCTGGTGATGTGGCCCGCGGGATCGAACTGCATGAGGGCGCTCATGACCAGGCGGTCTTCGCGGGGATTGAGCGAACAGATGCCGTTGGAGAGGGCTTCGGGGAGCATGGGAATGGCACGGTCGATGAAATAAACGGAGTTGCCGCGGAGACGGGCTTCGCGGTCGAGGGAGGCTTCGGTGCGAACATAGTGGGCTACATCGGCGATGTGAACGTGGAGCTGCCAGCCGCCATCGGCGCGGCGCTCGACGTAGACGGCGTCGTCGAAATCACGCGCGGTTTCGCCGTCGATGGTGACGATGGGTAGATCGCGGAAGTCTTCGCGACCGGAGCGATCGAGTTCGGCCACCGGAAGAGCGAGGCGTTTGGCTTCGTGGAAGACGTCTTCGGGAAAGACGTGCGGAAGATGATGCTTGCGAATGATGATTTCGGTGTCGACGCCGAGGTCCCCTGGACGGCCGAGAATTTCGATGACGCGGCCGGTGGGAGAAGAGCCGCCGCGAGGGAAATGCAGGAGTTCGACGTTGACGACCGCGCCGTCGAGCTTGGCGACGTGCGGAAGGCGTTTGCCGCGCGCCGGGGCAGGAAGTGCGAGTTGTTCACGGAGAGCGGGTGCGAGTTCGTCGCCCGACGTGAGTTCGATTTCGGTTTGCACGCGCGAGTCGTAGGGAATCACGACCGGACCGCGGGAGACGTAGCGAAATTGTCCGACGATGGTGGGATGTGCGCGATCGAGGATGCGAACGATGCGGCCTTCGGCGCGGCGCGCACCGCTTTGGCCGCTGAGGCGCGCGATCCTGGCGACGACGTGGTCACCGTGCATGGCGTCGTCGACATAATCGCGGGGGATGAAGAGGTCGCCGTCGAGATTGGGAATAGGTACGTCGGGAACGACGAAGCCATAGCCATCGTGGTGGAGAACGAGGCGGCCAGGAATTTCGTCGCGCGAAGAGGTTTGATGTTGCACTGGCTTTTCGGAAGTGGCCGGATCGTTATGGACGGCGTCAGTGTGCTTGCTGGAGGTGCGAAGCCGGAAGCGGGAGCGGGAAAGTTCTTCGACAAGGCCACGCTTCTTGAGCTTGGCGAGCATTTTAAGGAGTGCGCTGCGATTGGACCTTTGGATCTGCAGGCCTCGAGCGAGGTCGTCGAGGGAAACGGGATTGTTCTTAAGTTTAAGAAAACGAAGGATGTTATCGGGGCTGAGCTGAGAAGGCCGAGGCATGGCAGAGACCCCTTTCCGGGGAATGCGAGAAGTCCGTTGAGATTCTATTCATTTTTTTTCCACTGGCTGTAACTTTTTTTGAGTTTCATCAGTTTCATATGCAGTCAATACAAGACCGACTGGCCCTCCTCCGTCAGGCTGGTCGGATTCCCCGAGAGGGGAATAATAGGGAGGCGGGAAGACCTGGCCCGCCTCCCTTTCTTTTTTTCGGATTCCGACATAATTTTTGAAATTCGCCGTAGCGGTTTCTCCCCGGCTCGGACAAAAATTCTTGCCAGTCGCGAGCGATTCTCGAACTACACGAAATGTGCCGCGCCTAGCGTTGGTGAGTCGCGATAAAGAAGTGTGGGATTGTCGGGGAGAGAAGATTCGGATATGTTGCTGAGTCTGAGCTTCTTGGGAGAATACGGTGAAGAGCGTTTGGTGCGTCGCATTGGTGGTGCTGCTTGGCACAGGGATTCCTGTGAAGGCATCGGCACAGGTGCCGATGGAAGAGGCGGGGCACGAGTGGCAGGTTTGGACCGGCGGGGGACACGGGATCAGTGGAAGCCAATCCGGAACGGGCGTATGGAACTTGGGTTTGCGATATGGGCTACTACTGACCGCTCCACATGGGCCGGGATTTTTGCGGGGGCGGCTGGAGTACGCCCTGGACGCGGTGCCGGCGTGGGTGATTGTGCAGAAGACGAACACAGCCTATGGAGCGGGAGTGAATCCGTTCGCGTTCAAGTGGATCCTGACGACGCCAAGAAAAGTGAAGCCGTATTTTGAAATTGAGGGCGGAACGCTGTTCACGAATACGAAGGTGCCGGAAGGAACTTCCCAAGTGAACTTCACGACGAGCGGTGCGCTGGGAATGCACTTTCCCGGGGAGAACCACACCTGGAGCGTGGAAGTGCGATTCATGCATATATCGAACGCGGGATTGTCCAACCCGAACCCGGGGATCAACACGATTCAGGTGCGGTTAGGCTGGGGCGCGTTCCGGCGGTAAGGTTTCCCTTGTGCATTGCAATAAAACCGCACCGTGGAAGGCGCAGAATCTCGGTGGCGCGCCTCTTACGCAGAGGCGGTAAGCCGCGAAAGCAGCAGGTGGAAGAATTTCTCGGCATCCACCTCCACGGCTACCTTGGAATTTGGATTGAATGCCTGCTCGGGAATATCCAGGGGAACTGCGCCTGTGTCCAGCGGAGGTGAGCGCCGAATCGGAGAGGCGCCGGAGTAGCCGACCGATTCGCCGGCCGTGAGCTCGCCAGAAGTTTCGATTTGCACGTAGTAGTCCTTGAGCGTGAGGATGCTGGGATCGATCAAGTGGGCGACGGTGAGCGGGTCGTGCATGGCGACCACGGTGGTATCGCGGCCCTTGCGCATGCGTTCGAAGGTTGCGCGCATAATTCTCGCAGCCGCCTGACTGACAGGGGTATGCGCTGCTTCGAGAATTCGGAGTTGCTCTTCGCGCAGAAGTACCCTGTGGGTGACGTCGAGACCCACCATGGTGATCGGAACGCCGGAATCGAAAACGATACGGGCGGCCTCCGGGTCTACATAAAAATTGAATTCGGCGGACGGGGTGATGTTGCCGCCGCTGAGAGAGCCGCCCATGAGAACGATCGCCTTGATGAGGGCTGCGATCGAAGGATCGGCCTTCAATAGAGTCGCGATGTTTGTGAGCGGGCCTACAGCGACGATAGTGATTTCACCGGGATTCTTACGAACAATACTGCGGATAATCTCTACGGCAGATTCAGCGACCGGCTGGATTTGCGGTTCTGGAAATTCCACACCGCCAAGACCGTTGTTGCCGTGAACGTATTTTGCGGTGATCAGTCGGCGAACCAGAGGAGTGGAGGCGCCCGCAGCGACGGGAATGTCCGTGCGTCCGGCAATTTCGAGCAGCCGCAGGGCATTCGGCAGCGTGAGCGCCAGCGGGACATTGCCAGATACGGGCGTGATGGCTTCAACCTTGAGTTCCGGTGAGCGAAGGGCGAGAAAAATGGCCATGGCGTCGTCAACGCCGGGGTCGGTATCGAGAATGATGCGCCGAGGAGTCGAAGGCGAATCTGCGGACAGAAACGCAGCTGAACCTCTTGCAGGGAGAAAAGAATCAAATCGAATTTGGGAGAAAGACGAAGCGACAAAAGCGCCCCCGCAACTCTCGAGGAACCGGCGGCGAGACGAGCGAAAGTGGTCGGCGGACATAGAACTCCTTCGTTGACGCGACGATCGATTGGAGATTGCAATTACGAAGCGCGATTGTATAGCAAAGAGGGAGGAACAAAAAAAGAAAAGCAGAAATCGGATTACCAGCGATGGCGGAGAATCAGGCAGAAGCCAGGGCTACTTCTTTGGCTTCGCGAGAGCCTTCGTTGGTCATGTCGCGGTCGGCAAAGCCGATGCCGACTTTTTTCAGGAAAGCGGTGGGGGGTTCACCACCGGCGAAGATCCACACAAAGTCGTTGGGAATGGTGCGCTGGGTGCTGTTCATTTCGAGGACAACGGAGTCGGAGCGGAACTCGATGGGACTGGAGTTGAAAAGAACGGTGAGTTTTCCTTTGCGAAGGAACTCCTGAATACGCTGCTGATTGCGGTCCTTGATTCGGGAGAACTCGGCTTGGCGATAAGAGAGGGTGACGGTGTTGCCGACCTGACTGGCGAGGCCCATGGCGGCTTCGACGGCGGAGTCTCCGCCGCCTACAACGAGAATCTTCTTGTTGACGTAGTGATCCGCTTCGATCAGGCGGTACATCACTTTGGGAAGTTCCTCGCCTTTGACGCCTAGCTTGCGCGGGCTGCCCGATTTACCCAGGGCGAGGATGACGAAGCGGGCGCGATAGTGAGCCTTGGAAGTCGAGACGTTGAAGAATCCGTCGGCGTCCTTGCTGATGTTTTCGACTTTTTCGCCACTGCGGCATTTGAAATCCGCACGCTTGAGGACCTGTTGCCAAAACTGGAGCAGTTCTTCCTTGGAGAGTTCGGTCTTCTTGAACTTGCCATGCATAGGAAATTGCACCGGGCTGGTCATCACCAGTTTTTGCCGCGGATATTTGGCAACGGTACCGCCAATTTCTGATTCTTCGATGGTCAAGTAATGGAGTTTTTTTTCAGCGGCGCGGAGAGAAGCGCTGATGCCGGCGGGCCCGGCGCCAACCACGAGAAGATCGTAAACGCCCGGAGATGGGGATGGCGGGTTGGAGGAAATGCGGGAGGCGATGGTGTCGGTGCAATCGCGCCCCTGATTGACCGCATTCTTGATGAGAGCAAGGCCGCCGAGTTCCCCGACGATAAACATGTTCTTGATGGTGGTTTCATACTGCGAGGATAGTGTGGCCAAACTTGCGCCCACGCTGGGATTGGCCAGGACCATGGTGATGGCGCCGACCGGACAGGCATCAGCACAGAGGCTGTGGCCAATGCACTTGTAGCCATTGATGATCATGGCTTTGCCCCCGATCATGCCGAGGACGTCGCCCTCCGGGCAGACCATGGTGCAGGTGGCGCAGCCGATACAGTAGTTGTTGTCGATGTGCGGGTGCTGAGACTGCGGACCGTCGGAACGCAGCTTGCCGCGTTCCGCAGCTTCGAGGGCTTTGGCGGCTTTTTTCTTCTCCTTGCGGAGATGATAGAAAAGAAATCCACCGATGATGGCGACAGCGATCAAGAAAGAGAAAAAGTTATCCATTCGTCAAACTTTCCTACAGCCGATAGCCCATGTACAGAGCCAGACCGATATGAACCAGTGCGAGAATCGCGAAGGCATAGCTAAAGGGGCGATGCACCACGTGCCACAAATTGAAAACCTGCTGGGTGCGCGAAAGGAACAGAATGCGTTTGGACAGCGCGGCTTGCTTTCGCGCCACGGCAATGGCGTGCTCGAGGCTGCGGTCATCGGTACGCCGCAAGCCGAAAATGGAAACGAGCCAGGAAGCAAAGCTGGTGGCTTGCAAGCGGAGTAACGAGACCTGGAAAGGGCGTTTGAGGTCAATGAGGATCATGTACAGCAGGGCCAGGAGCATAGTCATGTGCTCGACATCGTCCGGAGTGGGCAAATCATAGAGCGCTTCCAGACGTTTGCCGAAAGCCAGTTTTTGCGCAGCGAGTTCCTGGCGAAGAGAGGATTCGACGTCTTGCAATTCTTTCATGGAGAATTCGGCAGCATTGAGGTTGCGAGGAATCTGGGAATAGAGATAGCGGCCGATGAAGCCGGAAAGGGTGACACAAAGCATGCTCCAGAAGGCCATGCCGGCGATGTTTCCGAATTTAAAGGATGCGTGAAACGCGATGATGAGGGGAGCAGCCGATCCGAGCACCACGTGAAAATCGAGCCAATGGCGGGAATTACCCTGGCGTGCGAGCCAGCCCCACTTCTTGCGGAGGGGATAGAGATAGATGAGGAAAAAGAGAAAGACCCCGAACATGCCGAGCTTGATGCCAATGGTGCCGCTGGGCTTGAGCTGATCAAACTTGGGGGAATAAGGGCGATCCACGTAACCCAGGGTGTAGTAATCGAAGCCGTAGCCGGCAATAACCAGGACGACGGCCAGAGCCAGCAGCCACGCAAGCCGCACCCGAAGGCGATGTCCGCGCTCGGCATCTTCGCGGGCTATAAGAGCAGTTTGCACGCCGGCATCGGCACTCATGGTTTCTCCCCAAAATCTACCTGGATGGTGGCGCGGAACCTGCGGTAGTCCGTGAAACGATGCACGTTTCGCCAGTGCTGTTTTGGTGTTTCCACATCAATGATAGCGGAGGCGGGCATCCAGTAGGCTTCCTCCGGATTGTGAAACTGAACGATGGAGTAGTGAATCTCGCTGCGAAGATTGTGCAGGCCCAGATCGTCCATGTTGGACTCGAGCGAGGAGACCAGTTTGACGACGGAGCCGCTTTGGCGATCGATCCAGATATCCCCGGTTAGCGGAAGCGGGTAGTTGCGATTGCGCAGTTGAATCGCAGCGGGAGAGGAAGAGCCGGCGACGGGCTTGAAATGAATCTTCACGAGCGAGCGGCCATCGATGGTTTCCTCGGTCAACGGGGTGAAGACATAACTCGGCTCGTAATTCTGGTGCAGGATGAGCAGCATACTGGCAAAGCCGTTGGTGATGAGCAGGGTTTTCGTTGGATCGCGGAACGCGGCTTTGTGTGCTTCGCGTGATTCAACCAGGCGGAGCGAGCCGGTGCGATTGTTGGCCAGCAGCTGGTACTCGAAGACGGATTCTTCGCGATACATCGGCTTGCTATTTTTGCCGACCAGAGTCTGCGCGACATCTTCGTTGCAGACGACGTTGGAAGTCTGCTCGAAGAATTTGTCAACGAGAACCCGGGCGCGAAGCAGGGTGTCATTGGAGCGCGAGAGAAATGTGGGGTCGGATGAACTTGCTTCTCGCGGCACCGCGGGATCGTCGTGAGTTATTTGTGCGCGGAGAAGCGCGGCGCAGGCAAGGATAGCTGCCAGCAAGCCGAACAGCGCGAGAGCAATGGAGCGGCGGGAGGAGGAGACGATCATTTGCGGAGTCCTCCGAAGCGGTAGCCGAAGATCGTTGACCACTGGTTGTAGCTCAGGGTGCTGCCGTTGTACCAACCGAAGGTGCCCTCCACGAAGTAGCGGCGGCCGATGGACCAATCCACAGTAGCATTCACGAATTTGGCGTTGCTGTTGGTGGAGAGTGGAGAATTGAATTTTTGATCGCCACCCAGGAGCTGTACACGCAGGGTGTCCGAGAGGCTCTTGGAAAGAGAGATGGATTCGTACTGGCCGTTGCCGAAGGCACTGTCAAATTTGGAATAGTGCATATCCAGGAACAGGCCGGTGTTGGCGATATTGGCGAAGGTGATCCCATAGGCTTGATTGAGAGAATTCTTCCGATCGGTGGATGCTTTGCTGCGGCCCAGGCTGGTGGAAAAGCTGATGTGCTTGGGGAGATCCAGATGCACATCGCCGCTAAAACCCTGGAAGAGATACTGGTCGACAAGGCCGGTGCTGATGAGCCGGGGATCAAAGGTCGGAAGATTGCGGAAGTAGTTGTAGTTGACACCGAACCCGATCAGATGAATCGGCTGAAAGTGAATGGAGTTGTAACTCTGAGAAACACCGGTCGGATTGCTGCCGCCATTTGGAAGAGGCGAGGTCCGCGCAGCGTCTGCTTGCAGGGAACTGTAAAGCGAAATATAGCGTTTCCAATTGAGGGTATTTTCGAAGAACGCGAACTGCCGGGCGACGCGCCATTGAATGCTGGTCAAGGCCATGCCGGCAGTGCTCAGGACATGGAGATGATCGAAATCGCCGCTTTCAAAATTAACAAACGTGCCAGCGATCTTTTGATTCGGGTTGTAACTCCAGGAGGCAGGATCGGGCTGGGAGCCGGCAAAGGCTCCGGCGGTAAAGGAGCGGCCGATGCGGCGGCCAAAGTAGCCACCGTCAATGGTGCTGAGGCTGGGCGCCCAGGGTAAATAGAGACGGCCAACGCCGAGGGTGACAGGCGAATAGGGACTCCGATAGGTAAAGCCGAGCGTGTAGGTGCGGTTGATGAGGTCGGTCAGCGTGGCCGTGCTAGTGCCAGGTAAAGTCGACGAGTTTTTGTTCAGATTGCCGCGCCAGAAGCCGTTGAAATTCCAGTAAGTGCCGGCGATGTGGGTCATGTCGGCTTCGATCATCATGCCGATTTGCGTGGAGTTAAGGCCGGATTCCTGAATGCCACCATAGCTGAAGCCGAAACGCCCGCGCAGAACGCCCACCGGGGATTCGTAGATGTGTTGTTCGACTTTCGTGGAACGCAATTCTTCGTCAATGGGATCGCCGGAAGTGAAGGCCACGATGATCGGATAGTTGTCCGTTTCGCGGGCGGTTTCGGCGAGTTGGCGAGTTTCCGCGCTTTGCGGAGCGAGAAATGCGA
>Ga0209526_10001374_pt1 | contig 16203 bp, 16 predicted proteins | sample JacPinW_OM2H0_M1_FD_188566 | JGI IMG/M metagenome (GOLD analysis project Ga0209526, IMG submission 188566) | Forest soil microbial communities from Algoma, Ontario, Canada - Jack Pine, Ontario site 1_JW_OM2H0_M1 (SPAdes) (version 2) | ecosystem: Environmental > Terrestrial > Soil > Boreal... | reverse complement strand
GATCGACAATGTTCGTTGTCGATCTTGCAAATCGCCTTCGACGAAGTCGGCACGCGGATCAACCGCGCTGCGATGTCCTTCGGAGAGATTATCGAAGATGGCGACCTTGTGCCCCTCATCGAGCAATTGCTCCGCGCAAATGCTCCCGATATAACCGGCGCCTCCGACGACGAGAATTTTCATTCCCGGAAAAGTCGCGAGACAGGACGGTTAATCAATCCAAAGTGTGGAGCGAAGCTTTTCGAGCTGACGCCTGCGCGGAATTCGAAGCTTCGGCGCCAGGCGAGGATTTGAACGGACTCTTTTTCTGCAAGCCCGCGATCATCTGCCGGACGGTCCGATGTTTGATGCGCGGACCGAGAACTTTCAAACTTTGTTCGTCGGACCCCCATTGCAAAATGTCGATATCGACGTGACGCACGCCCCAGCGTTTCATTTCAAGACGGGTCGACTTGTAGAGGTCAATCGTGTTCGTCCCAATCAAGGCCGTCCCATAATCGTCGATCATGTATTCTTCCTTTGTATCGACAATGCGAAAGCGCGTGCCGAGCGGAAAGCGCGACCAATCGGCCGCTGCGCTCATGACGTGACGCCCGGAGAGATAACTGCCAAGAGCATTGCGGCGCCCGCCTTTTTCGGTTCGCGTGTAAGCAGTGGTTCGCACCTGCTGCATACGACGCAGATTGCTGTTGGCGGCGGCGACTTTGGTAACTATCGGTTGCTCTTGTGCGCAACCGACGAGAAAACCAAGAATAACAAGACTGATTGTAAGGTTAAGATATTTTAACATTTGCAACACCAGCGGCCTCAATACCATCGATGCCTCCCCAGGCAAGCGATATTTACGCTTTGTCGATCTTATCGTTTGAGGCCGTTTCTCCTCTGACATCGGCCGATTATTGCACAAACAACTCCTAATCCGCAAAACTTATTCACACTTATTCACTGCCTCAGCGCGCCGAGCCGGACAACTCGGTTGTGCAATGCGGACAGCGTGTTGCCTTGATAGGTATGGTCATCGCGCAGGCCGGACATTCTTTCGAGACCGGCTCTTTTGAGTCTCGCTTTAGATTGTTGATCGCGCGGACGAGCAGGAAAACGGCTCCTGCCACGATGAGAAAATTGATCGCGAGCGTAATAAAGTTGCCGTAATTCAATGTAATTGCACCGGCCTTGGCCGCGTCTGCCGGCGTGTGGAAGTTCATGCTGCCGTCTTTGGCCGCGCGCAGAATGATAAACTTGTTCGAGAAATCGAGGCCGCCGGTAAACAAGCTCAATGGCGGCATGATCATATCTTTGACCAGGGAATTGATGATGCCGGTAAAAGCCGCGCCGATAATCACGCCGACGGCCAGATCGATCGCATTTCCTTTGACTGCGAATTCTCTGAATTCCTTCCAGACGCGCTTGAACCAGTTCATATCACAATGTTCACCAGTTTCTTCGGAACGGTGACGGTTTTGCGGACGGTCTGGCCTGCGATCAGTTGCTGAATTTTCGGATTGGCCAGCGCTGCTACTTTCATCTCCTCTTCGCTCGCCAAGATTGACATCTTCATTCGGTCGCGCACTTTGCCGTTTATCTGAACGACGATCTCAACTTCGTCTTCAATCAGCAGGCTCTCGTCGTAATCGGGCCATTTTTGTTCGGTGATATCGCCGCCGACATTTTTGAACTTGGCGCCTAATGTTTCCCAGAGCTCGGACGCGAGGTGCGGCGCAAATGGGTTGAGCAGAACGAGAAATGTCCGCATTGCCGAAACGGGAATCGCTTCCGTCCCGCGCTGCGGGATAAACGCGTTCACAAAAATCATCATCTGCGAAATGGCCGTGTTAAACGAGAGCGTCTCGATGTCTCCGGTCACTTTCTTGATCGTGGCATGCGTGATTTTTTGTTGCTCCTTGGTTGGATCGACATCTTGCACCGCGGCGGAAAGTTCCCAAGCGCCGGCTTGATTCTCATTCATCATCAATCGCCAAGCCCGCGCCAGAAAACGAGAGACGCCTTCGACGCCGCGCATGCTCCACGGTTTCATCTGTTCGAGCGGCCCCATAAACATTTCGTAGCAACGAAACGCATCCGCGCCGTATTGCTCGATCACGTCGTCGGGGTTGACGATGTTCCCGCGCGACTTCGACATCTTCTGGTTGTCTTCGCCGAGAATGATCCCCTGATTCACCAAACGCTGAAACGGCTCCGGCTTCGACAAATAGCCGAGATCGAACAACACCTTGTGCCAGAAGCGCGCGTAAAGCAGATGCAACACGGCGTGCTCCGTTCCGCCGACGTAAAGATCGACACCGCCAGGTTTGTTCCCGCCCATCCAATATTTTTCGGCTTTCGCGCCAACGAAACGCTTGTCGTTCTGCGGGTCGCAGAATCGCAAGTAGTACCAACACGAACCGGCCCATTGCGGCATCACGTTGGTTTCGCGCGTCGCTTTTTCGGAATATCGAACCCAATCTTTCGCTTTCGCCAACGGTGGCTCGCCGGTGCCCGTCGGTTTGTAATCATCGAGCGGCGGCGGCACGACCGGCAATTCCGATTCATCCAGCGCGCGGTGATGTCGATGCTGCCCGTCCGGCTCGGACTCCCAAACGACCGGAAACGGCTCGCCCCAATAACGCTGCCGCGAAAATAACCAGTCGCGCAATTTGTAATTGATCGCGCCCTTGCCGAGACCGCGCTCTTCCAGCCATTGCGTGATCTTGCGGATCGCTTCTCGCGAAGGCAGGCCATCGATCACCGGCGAATTGATCGCGATTCCTTCGCCGATGAAGCCGATTGGATCTTCGCCGCCCAATGGCTGGACAACTTGTCGAATCGGCAGATCGAATTTTCGCGCGAACTCGAGATCGCGGTTGTCGTGCGCGGGCACGCCCATGATCGCGCCCGTGCCGTAACCGAGCAGCACATAGTCCGCGATCCAAATCGGAATTTTCTCATTGGTTGCCGGATTGATTGCATAGGCGCCGGTGAAGACGCCGGTTTTTTCCTTGGCCAACTCGGTTCGTTCCAAATCGCTCTTGCGCGCGGTGCGCTCGCGGTACTCGCGCACGGCCGGCCATTGCTCTTCGGTTACGACTAGATCGACAAGCGAATGCTCGGGCGCGACCACCATGTAGGTCGCGCCATAAAGCGTGTCCGGGCGCGTCGTGAACACGCGGATTTTCCGCCCGTCCGGCTCGGACTTGTCGATCTTGAAATCGACTTCGGCGCCTTCGCTCCGGCCGATCCAATTGCGCTGAAGTAGTTTTATTCCTTCGGGCCAATCGAGTCCCTCGAGTTCATTGAGCAAACGCTCGGCGTAAGCGGTAATCCGCAACATCCACTGGCGCATCGGCCTGCGGACAACCGGAAATCCACCAACCTCACTTTTTCCATCGACAACTTCTTCGTTGGCCAAAACGGTTCCCAGCTGCGGACACCAGTTCACCGCCACATCCGCAACATAGGCGAGCCGAACTTCATCCGGATTTTTGCCGCGATAAGTTTTGATTGGCTCGGCTTTGTTCGTCTTTGGATTGAACCAGGAGTTGTAGAGCTGGAGAAAAATCCACTGCGTCCATTTGTAGTAACGCGAATCGGTGGTGTTGATCTCGCGCTGCCAGTCGTAGGAAAAACCGATGCGCTTCAGTTGCGATTTGAACTTGGCCACGTTCTCGCGCGTGGTAAGCGCGGGATGCTGACCGCTTTTGATCGCGTATTGCTCGGCCGGCAAACCGAACGCGTCCCAGCCCATCGGATGCAAAACGTTGAAACCTCGCATCCGTTTGTAGCGCGCAACGATGTCGGTGGCGGTGTAACCTTCCGGATGGCCCACGTGCAGACCGGCGCCGCTCGGATACGGAAACATGTCGAGGATGTAAAATTTCGGCTTAGCCGGATCGAAATCTTTCTCGCCAGGATTGGGCGCGTGAAAAATTTGGCGCTCGTCCCAGATTGATTGCCACTTCGGCTCGATCCGATCGAAGGGATAAGGTTTGCGGCGCTCGCTGCTCATTGGACTATCTCTTAGGAAAGCAGGAAAGCCGGAAAAGAAAATGGATTTGCTGATGGCCACGCACAACGCGCATAAGACGCGCGAAATCCAACGGATACTTGGAACGGAGTTCGCAGTGCGCGATTTGTCCGAGCATCCCGATATTTCGAAACCGTTGGAAAACGGAAAAACGTTCGAAGAGAATGCGATTCTCAAAGCGATCGCCGCGTCGAGAGAATTGCCGAGCCTCGTGATCGCAGACGATTCCGGTCTGGAAGTGGACGCTCTCGGCGGCGCGCCGGGAATTTATTCCGCGCGTTACGCCAGCGAAAACGCGACCGACAAAGCGAACATCGACAAGTTGCTCCGCGAGCTTGCCCGGCAAAATGTCCCGACTGATCAGCGGACCGCGCGATTTCGCTGCGTCGTCGCTGCTGCGCGCAATGGCACGTTGCTCAGAACATTCGAAGGAGTAGTGGAAGGAACGATTGTCGATCTTCCCCGCGGATCACACGGTTTCGGTTACGATCCGGTATTTCAACCGAAAGGATTCGATCAGACCTTCGGGGAAATGGCGTCGCAGTTGAAAAACAAGATCAGCCACCGCGCCAAGGCGATCGTGGCATTGCGAGAAGCGCTCCGCGCCGGAGAAATTGCCGACGCAGCGGCGGCGGACTAGTGCGGTGGCGGCGGGGGAGGCGCCGGCCCTGCTCCTGTCAGAGCGGCCCCGCCAGGGGCCGCGCGGATTTGGTAGCCGACCTTCGTGATCCCGGCTCGGCGCACTTTGTCGAGCACGGTGATCACATCGCCATGCATGGCCATCATTTCCGCGCTGATGGAAACTTTGATCCCGGAATTGGTTTCGTGGTATTGATAAAGGCGCGGCAGGATCTGGTCATCGGGAACGTAAACATTGTCGAAGAAAACCGCGTTGCCTCCTCGCACCTGAATGGCCACGTAATCTTTTTGCGTTTGCGGCGGCGGTGCTTGCGCCGATGGCAACGCCACCTTGATGCCTTTCATGTGCGTCTGGCTAAGGCTCACCATCATGAAACTGGCGAGCAGAAAGAACATGATGTCGATCAACGGGATGATCTCGATTCGCGCTCTTTTTTTCGGGATCGGTGAAGTGACTTTCATAAAGAGTCCGAATCAGTAGGACGCTCCAGTCATGGTATAGGTGATCGGAATTTTTACTTTCGAAACTGTCCCCGGTTTAAATCGCCATCGTCTAAATGCACTTACGGTTGAGTTATCCAAAATCGGATTGCCAATACTTTGAGCCATGCTGGCATCGGTGACATTGCCGCTTGCCGTATCGACAGAGACGACAGCAACGCCGCTGCCGGTAACGTGACGGCTGCGCGCTTCGTAAGGGTATTCCGGTTTCGGGGCAAAAATAGCCAGAGCTTTAGCACCGGAAATCGACATCGTGCCGGGATGACCGGTTGCCTGGGGGGCTTTGATCGGAGCAGCTGTTTGCGGCCGACGCGGCGGCGGTGTGGTTTCTTCATGGAACTCCTGGACCTGCGGCTCAGGTGGAGGTGGCGGCATTGGAATATCTTCCGGAGGCGGAGTCGGTTCTTCGGTTGCCTCCAGGGTCGCGACCACTTCCGCTGACGGAATTTGAGAGAGATCGATCGTGGGCGGTTCCCAGTGGATCGCATAAGCGCCCACAGCAGCGAGATGAATCGCGACTGCCCCGCCGAGCGCGGCCCAGACATGCCATCTTGGTGGAGGATTATAGAGCAGCGGTTTGGGCATAACTACTTAGATCCCATCGAGGGCACTCCTTTCGCGGCCTCGCTCTTAATTTCGAATGCGACTTTGTAAAAACCAACCGACCTCAGGCTATCGAGCACCCGGATAATGTTTCCGTGAACCGTGTTCGAATCGCCGCGAACGAAGACCTTTGCTTCCGGATTCTCGTCGTGGACTTTCTTTAGAATCGTCGTCAGCTGGTCATAATCCTTCATCTCCTCCTTGTCGAAATACGCATGCCCGTTTGAATCGACCGACACGCTGATGTAATCGCGCTTCGCCTGGGTTTCGCCGGATTGACCCGTAGGAAGGTTCACCTTGATGCCTTTCATGTGCACCTGGCTCAAACTCACCATCATGAAGCTGGCGAGGAGAAAGAACATGATGTCGATCAACGGGATGATCTCGATCCGCGCTTTCTTCTTGGGAATGGGCGAGGTGACATTCATGGCAAATTCAGGCCAAAATCTTTAGATCGACGAGCGGGTCGCGGAGCTCGGAGTTGCCTTCGAGATTTCTACTTCTCGGCCCTTGGTTTGCGCCTGCAACATCACCTCTAGGTTCGTGGCAGCCGTCTGCAGTTCGAACTCTAAGTTAGACACTCGGGAAGTGAAAAAGTTAAACGGAATCAGTGCGAAGATAGCGATACCGAGACCGCAAGCCGTGGCGATAAGCGCTTCCGCGATACCGCCGGTGACCGCTTGTACCGCCAGTTCTTCGTTTCCGAGAAAGCTGAACGAGCGAATCAGACCAGTGATCGTGCCGAGCAGACCGAGCAACGGGGCCAGAGTCACCAGCGTGTCCATCACCACCAGGAACCGCCCGGCGCGTTTGATCTCGATACCGGCGGCGACCTGGAGCGCGCCTTGCAACGAAGTGTGCTGGTGATTCAACCCGTTCCACATCATGCGCAGAACCGGATCGCGCGAATCCCGCGACAGCCGCGATGCTTCCGCCACATCGCCTACCTCAATCGCGGTGAAAACTTTCTCGATCCGTTTCGGATCGCGCCGGAACCAACGGCCGCTCCACCAAAAGATTCGCTCGATCACCACGGTCAACCCGACGATTGAAACGATGAGAATCGGCCACATGATCGGGCCGCCCTTCCTGAAGTTATCGATCAAGAAGTTGCCGCTCAGATGCACCTCGCCCCCGGGTGAAGCAGCTGATGCCGACGGACTCGCACTTGCGGCTGGACTTAAAGTTGCAGTGACACTTGTCCCCGGCACGGCCGGACCCGCCGGTGCGCCGATTGGACCAGCAGGAGAAGTTCCCGGAGGCATCCCGCCAGGAGGTGCCGGAATTGGAGCGCCCGGCTGCGCTGGTGCTCCCGGCGGCGGCTGTGCAGGGGCGCCCGGCTGTCCCGGTGCCTGATTCGCTGGCGCGGTGGCAGGTGGCGGCGCATTCGTCGGCGGCGGCGGTTGTTGCGCGGGCCGCTGTTGAGCAAATGCAGTCAGCGCGATCAGACTAAGGCAGAGAGTAAGCAATGTTTTCATAGTTACGGCGGAGTTAAATTAACTGCTCGGTACATCTCACTTATCCCAAAAGGGTTGGACGCGAGTCGAGCAAAACTTTTCACTTTTCTTTTCTATGACGCTCCGCTGTCGAACGTCATTTATATTCGAATTAGCCGAGCCCGCGGGATGTAGGCAAGCTTATGAAATTGCGCGAGCGCAAATTCGCCCGGGCGGATTGATTACAAATTATTGCGCATTCACCACCCTGTTTTGCAGGGGTGGCCAATTGTCGATCTTTGCTTCCAACTCGTCCCCAGCACGGATCGGTCCCACGCCCGATGGCGTTCCGGTCAGGATCACGTCGCCCGGCAGCAGCGTCAGCGAGCGACTGGCAAAGGAAACAATTTCCGCGACCGAATAAATCATCTGGCTGGTGTGCGCGCGTTGCCGCACCTCGCCGTTTTGACGGAGTTCAAGGGCTAGGTCCCTGACATCGACATCGGAATAAACGAATGGCCCGAGCGGCGTGTAGGTGTCGAACGACTTGCAGCGGCCGAATTGTTTTTCGGATTTCTGCAAATCGCGGTCGCTGATGTCGAGGCCGACGGTGTAACCGAAAACAAAATCGAGCGCGCGCTCCGCGAGAACATTTTTCGCGGCCGCCCCGATCACTATCGCAAGCTCCACTTCGAAATCGGTTTGATGTTCTCGAAAAGCGATCTCGATCTGGCCGTTATGCGGCAAGAGCGACGTTGGCGCTTTAAACCAAATCAGCGGGGTGCCGAGCGGCGTGCGCTTCATCTCCGCGATGTGATCGGCGTAATTCAAGCCGACCGCGATCAACTTCGAGGGCGCAACAGCAAGATCGACGTCGACAAGCGAGAGCTTCGTTGTTTCGCCAGTTGGTTCGAGGCCGATCCAGTACGGATTTTCCAGAATGTGGACTTCGTCGCCTATGACCTCACCGTAGAAAAACTTTCCACGTGATCTAAATCCACCAAATGTACGCATTAGCTTGTCATCCCGAACGAAGTGAGGGATCTCACAACCGAAGCAAAGATTACACAAGCTAAGAAGTGTGATCCATCAGCCAGTGAGAGATTCCTCGCTCCGCTCGGAATGACAGCACGCTTTATTTTGGCACGACGCCAACAAAATCACGCACCGGTTTCTGCTCGGAAATTGAAAGCGCGCTTCCGTCTTTGCGTTTTAGCCAGAACGCGCTGGATGAGCCACCATCGAGATTGAGTGCACGCTGAATTTTGAAATCGCCAAGCGGTATCGCCAAAAGTTTTCCGAGATCAGCCAGCGTCGCTTCCGGGCAAAATCCCAACGCCGCGCGATCATTTGATCCAATCGCGGCGAAAGTTCGACGGGCGGCGCGCGTCGCTTCGAGGCCGCGCACGGGCCGCCCAACATCGACAAGGAATGGTCCGCATTCGACCGCGGCATTCCATTTGCGACGTAAAGAAAATTCTCCGACACGAAAAATTTGAATGGTGTTATCGGAAGCGAGCACGCCGCTCATCAATCGGCCGCGCGTTAATCGCGAAACAACTTTACCGTCAACAATGCGCAGGCCGAGCGGCGCAAACGCGGGATCGAAATAGCCGCCGTTTACTCCCGCGAGAAAATCCGCGCGACGCATGGCCGCAGCCAGATTGCTCAAGCCGTTCGCATTGTCGATGACTCGCAACTTGCACGACTTCGTGGAAAATAGCGCAAGATCGACAATCGCCGCGTCGCCCGTTTCAGACTCCCTGAGATCGACATGTCGATGAATTAGACCAGGCGCTGGGGAGATTTCATTGCTCGCCGAAAGGACGCGCCATTCCCCCGACGCGATTTGTGCTGTCGCGACGAGGAAAAGAAGAAGCGCGGCGCTAGGCTTTCGCACCGTACTTGTCGATCAAAGCTTGAAAGCGCGGATCTTTGCGCAGCCCGTCCCACGCCGGACCGAGTTTGAGAAGCGGCACGGTGACGGGACTTGGCCGGCTTAACAAACCATCCAAAAGCTCGATTGCTCGGGCGTTTTCGCCAACGATGGCACAAACTTCGGCGACGCCCTCCGTGATTTCCGGACCACCAAAGGCGTCTTTGCTCTCCGGAAGTATTTCGGTGGCGCGCCGCGCTTCGGTGAGAGCGGCATCTTTTTCTCCGAGATAAGCCAGAACTTTCGCGAGCTGGATACGCAGGTCCGGCGAATCGGGACTCTGTTTCAGTTGCGCTTCGAGAAGGTCTTTTGCTTTCAGGAAGGCGGCGCGCGCGCCGGCTTCGTCGTGGAGCGCTTTTCGCACAAACCCGAGGAGATAATATTTGCCGCACAAGGCTGCAGGAATCCCAGCGAGGAGACCATCCGACAGACTTTCCGCTTCGTGCAATGCTTCCTGGTATTTCCGTTCCAGAAGGAAAACCTCCAGGCGCCCGCCGGCAATCCTGAGTTTCTCCTCATTATTCATCGGGATCGATTTCGCCGCTTGAAACGCTTTTTCCGAAACGCTCAGATCGCCTTTTTCGGCGATGGCCAGCTTGGATTTGATCTCCCAAAGTCCAAGGCCGTCTGGATTTACTTTCAGCCCGCGGTCGATCGTTTTGTTAGCGGCATCGAAATCGCGCAGCGTCTGGTAACTGAGAGCGAGATTTTGAAGCACCCAACTGTCTTTCGGATCGAGACTGGCTGCTTTCTCCAAACTGGCGTTGGATTCCGGCCATTTTCCCAGGCGGCGCTGAATCGACCCCAGGGCTAGATAACCTTCGGCCTCGTTAGGCAAATCGTGCTGTGCGATTTCGAATTCCTTCAGGGCCGCCCCGAAATCGTTGTCGCCGTAATACAGCGAAAATCCCATTGCTAGATGCGCCTCCGGCAGGTCTGGCTGCAATTGCAACGCCTGCTGCGCGAGCGCGCGGGCTTTTTCGCGGCGTTCGATGGTGCGCTCGAAAGTATGGACGATCCAACTTTCCAACTGTGAATAGCGCGCAATAGCGAGCGCAAATTTCGGATCGAGCTCGATGGCCCGCGCATAAAGTTGCTCGCTTTGTTTGAGTTTCCCGATGTCCTCAACGGCGCTCTGGAGATTGTGCGCCTGGACAAAAGCGAGATAGGCCTCGCCGTTCTCCGTGGGCTTGCGTTCCATTCGCGATTTTTCGGAGGGAGACAGCTTTGCCTCGAGAGCGGACGCGATTTCATGCGCAAGGTCGGTTTGGAGCGCGAAAACGTCGGTCAGATCCCGATCGTAATTGTTGGCCCAAAGATGCTCGTCGTTCGTGGCGTTGATCAGCTGGACATTGACCCGAACACGTTTGCCTTCACGCCGCACGCTGCCTTCGAGAACGGTGGACACTCCCAGCGCTTTCGCGATCTCCCGAATGTTCGGCGTCTTTCCGCGGTACGACATAACCGATGTGCGTGAGATCACCTTTAGGTCGCCGATCTTTGACAAGTTGGTGAGGATATCGTCCTGGATGCCGTCCGCGAAAAAGGCGTTCTCTTTTTCGTCGCTTAAATTTTCGAACGGCAACACCGCTATCGACTTGTCGATCTTGCGCGCGGACGCACGAGGCAGAAGGAAGAATCCGGCAGCAATGGAAATGATCACGCCCGTTGCAACAAGCATGATGACGTTGCGACGGCGATGTGTTCCCGGCACGGAAACGGTGGGCGTTGTCTTTATCCCTTCGGGAGTTACGTCAAAGGCCCAGGCGAGAATCAGCGCGATCGGAAAACCGGTGAGCAGCAACACGATCACCAAACGCAACGCCCAGCTCGGCAATTCCCACGCCGGGAATGCCGCCGAAGCGAGCTGGATAATGCCGCCGGCCGCGATCACGTAGGCAACCGCCACCCGATAAACTTTCCGCCGCTTCACTTCCTCAAAGAAGCCGCTCATAACGAGAGATTTGGAGTCGTCGGGATTATAGTTCAACGGCAAAGTTTAGACAGGAAAACAGAGCCTGCCGTTCACTTCACTCCTGTGGCAAAGACGGTCTGAAAATGCGGGCTCTGCTTTTCCCGCGCCACGACGCTGATTTCGATCTCGCGAAAACCGGCTTTTTCCAAAAGTTCGTGCAAACGTACCTCGCTGAAGCCGAGCCAATGGTCGGCGTAAAGTTCGCGCGCCTTCTCAAACCGATGACTAAGCAGATCGAGCACGACGATGCGTCCATTCTTTTTCAAGATGCGATGCGCCGATTTGATCGCGCGTTCCGGTTTGATGGCGTGATGCAAGGCCTGACTCAAAATGGCAAGATCGACACTGTCCTTGGCAATTGGCGGGTCCTCGATATCGCCGAGCCGATACTCCAGGTTCTTGAAGCCGTGTTTGCGCGAAAGTTTAGCGCCGAACTCGACCATCTTTGGCGAATTGTCGATCGCGATCACTTTTCGCGCGCGTTTGGCCAGCAACTGTGAAAGCGTTCCCTCTCCGGCGCCCAAGTCGGCCACCGTTAATGGCGGCAACAAAGTGATGAGGGTGTGGGCGAGCGCTTTCCACGAGCGCCCCGGAACATAACTGCGGCCAAATTTTCCGGCCAGCTCATCGAAGTATTCGCGCGCCTTGTCCTGGCGCTTGCGCAACGCGAGCTTGAGCGCGGTACGATCACGGGATGTTTCCGGCAATTCCCGCGCGAGGGTTTGAACGATCTCGCCCACGCGGGTTCGCGCGCCATTTCGTTGAAAGGCCTTTCCCGCGCCGTAATAAACATTTTTCCCGGCGCGCCGGTCTGCCACGACGCCGGCACGCTTCAATTGCGCGAGATGACTGGAGATGCGCGATTGGCCCATGCCCAGAATGTCCTGCAACTCGGCCACCGAAAGTTCCGCTTCCTCGAGCAAAAGGAGCAGGCGCAGCCGCGTCGGATCGGCCAGGAGCCGGAGTAAATTAATGGTTGACGTCATTCTACAGCCAAACGATATATCTACGCATCATGATTCGTCAATATGATGGAATCTGACGGATCGACAATCTGAGTTTTCTACTTTAAAATTTCTACTTTCGACTTTCTCTTTCTCCATGTCGCACCGCTACATCTTTTCCTCCGAATCGGTCACCGAAGGTCATCCCGATAAAGTTTGCGATACCATCAGCGATTACATTCTCGACGCCTGTCTCGAACAGGACCCGTTGAGTCGTGTCGCTTGCGAGACGCTTGCCAAAGGCAACCTCGTTGTCCTCGCCGGCGAGATCACCAGCAACGCCAAGTTCGATTTTGAAGAGCGTGTTCGCGATGCCATCCGCGGCATCGGTTACGTGAATGGCGATTGCATTTTTCACGCCGACACCTGCCGCGTGATTTGCGAAATGAGCGAGCAGTCGCGCGACATCAAACAAGGCGTCGACAGTGCCGCTGCCGAGGGAAAAGCAACCGCCGAACAAGGCGCGGGTGATCAGGGCCTCATGTTCGGTTTTGCCTGTAACGAGACGCCGGAGCTCATGCCGGCGCCGATTTCGTTCGCGCACAAACTCGGCCGCGAGCTGACACGCTTGCGCAAAGCGGGCGAAATTCCATGGCTCCGCCCCGACGCGAAGACGCAGGTCTCGATCGAATACGATGGCTACAAGCCGATGCGGGTTTCGACAGTGGTCGTTTCTTCGCAGCACGCCGCGGATGTGAAACAAAAAGAGGTCCGCGAAACTTTGGTCGAACTTCTCATTAAAAAAGTCATGCCGCCCGAGTGGCTCGACGAAAAAACGGCGTATCTGATCAATCCGACCGGCCGTTTTGTGATCGGCGGACCGGAAGGCGATGCCGGAATCACGGGCCGAACAATTATTTGCGATACTTATGGTGGAATGGGACGCCACGGTGGCGGCGCTTTCTCCGGCAAAGATCCGAGCAAAGTGGATCGCAGCGCGGCTTACATGGGCCGATGGGTCGCAAAAAATGTGGTCGCTGCGGGGTTGGCTGATCGCTGCGAAGTGCAATTCGCCTACGCCATCGGCCATCCCGATCCAGTTAGCGTCAGCATCGACACGTTTTGCACGGGCAAGGTGGATGACGAGAAAATCGAACGTGCGGTTCGCGAAGTTTTCAATTTTAAGCCGGCCGAAATCGTCAAGCAGTTGAATTTGCTCCGGCCGATTTATCGCAAGACAACAAATTACGGACATTTTGGCCGCATCGATGATCTCGATGCCTTGACTTGGGAGCGCACCAATAAAGCGGACGCGCTAAAGAAAGCGGTGAAGTAGATTTTATGATCGGCACGAAAACGAACACGAAACAGGATTACAAAGTAGCCGACATTTCGCTGGCGGACTTTGGGCGGAAAGAAATTTCGATCGCGGAAAAGGAAATGCCGGGATTGATGGCGATCCGCGAGAAGTATGCGCCGCAGAAACCGCTCGCCGGCGTGCGCGTAACCGGTTCGTTGCACATGACAATCCAGACAGCGGTGTTGATCGAGACACTTGTCGATCTTGGCGCGAGCGTGCGCTGGGCTTCATGCAACATTTTTTCAACGCAAGACCACGCTGCCGCGGCAATCGCGAAGACGGACATCTCGGTGTTCGCCTGGAAAGGCGAAAGCCTGGAAGAATATTGGTGGTGCACTTATCAGGCGATCTCGCATCCCGACGGCAAAGGTCCGCAACTCGTCGTCGATGATGGCGGCGACGCCACGCTTCTCATTCACAAAGGTTATGAGCTCGAAGAGGGTGGCGATTGGGCGAAAACGAAATCGGCGAACAAAGAAGAACAAGTCATCAAAGATCTCTTGCTGGAGATCCAGCGCGAGAACCCGTATCGCTGGCACGAGATCGTGAAGGAGTGGCGCGGCGTTTCCGAGGAAACGACCACCGGCGTGCATCGCCTTTACAAGATGCACCAGGAAAACAAGCTTCTCGTTCCCGCGATCAACGTGAACGACTCAGTCACGAAATCGAAGTTCGACAATCTTTACGGCTGCCGGCATTCGTTAGTCGATGGATTGAATCGCGCGCTCGATGTCATGATCGCCGGCAAGGTCGCGGTCGTGTGCGGCTATGGCGACGTCGGCAAAGGTTGCGCGCAATCACTCCGCGGACAGGGCGCGCGCGTCGTTATCACTGAGATCGATCCGATCAACGCGCTGCAAGCCGCGATGGAAGGTTACGAAGTCACGACCATCGAGGACACGTTAGGCCGCGGCGATATTTACATCGCCGCCACCGGCAACTTCGACATCATCAAGCTCGATCACATGGAACGGATGAAAGACCAGGCCATTGTCGCGAACATCGGCCACTTCGATAACGAAGTTCAGGTCGATGCGCTCAATTCCGGCAAAGGCGTCAAGCGCACCAACATCAAGCCGCAGGTAGATAAGTACACCTTTCCTGACGGCCACGAAATTTTCCTGCTGTCCGAGGGCCGGCTCGTGAACCTCGGCAACGCGACTGGTCATCCGAGCTTCGTCATGTCGAATTCGTTTTCTAATCAGGTCCTCGCGCAGCTCGATCTCTGGAAAAACAAAGACACTTACAAGGTCGGCGTTTACGTTTTGTCGAAGAAACTCGACGAAGAAGTCGCACGCCTGCACTTGCAAAAAATCGGCGTCAAACTCACCAAGCTCACGAAAGAACAAGCCGATTACCTCGGCGTCCCGGTCGAGGGACCGTTCAAGTCCGAGCATTACCGCTATTAACGGATCGCGCTGAAGTGGCGCGCCCGGTGGTCTCTACCAAAACCACTTCTGCATTTCCACTTGCGTGACTTCCACGTAATAGCAGCCCTGCATTTTCGCGTGCCGCCATTTTCCGGTTATATGAACTCGGCGCTGATGCTTCGCCGCCTCGGTCAGGATCTTTGTTTCGGGCATCGGCGCAGCGAGCCAGACCGCCGATGTCGATCTTGCCGCATGAAAGACAAACATGATTTGCGACGTACACGGTTGTCCGACATAAAACGTGACTTTGCCAATCTGATCGAATGAAGACCCGGCTGGAGCGGCTTTGACTGCGGCCGCCACCTTTTGCGGTTGCGCGCAACTGACGAACACTGTGGCAATCGCCAGGATCGGGAACGAACGGAAGATCGAACTCATAATTTCTCCTCCTGAAACTTTTCGCCGTTCCAGCTGATCTTGCGCAGAACTTTTCCGCTTTTTTGACTGCGGACGAGAATCGTGCGGCCTTGTCGCGGCAACTCAAATTGAAAGTCTTCATATTTTGATTCGTATTCCCCAGAACTCCACCTGTCGCCGATCGGAAAAACTCTTCGAGATGCTTTCTGCATGTTGCCGTCCGCTCCGAGCTCGAAAAAGTCCAGGGTCACCGAATCGTCGCCTTCAAGTTCACCGGAGCAAAGCGCGAGGAGCGGACGTCCGTCTCGATAACGAAACAGCGCGACCTGAAACGACGGCTGAGCGCCATCGCCGGTGATGCTGATGTAGCCGTTTTGCTTGTCGATCACTTGCGCGTTGCCTAGCCAGGCGCGCGGCGGAGCTTCCAAAGTCTTGTCCGGCAGCAACAGAAAATAATCGACCACTGTCATTTTCTTTTCGTCCGCGCCGTGCGATGACAGCGGAGGAAAACTTCCAGCGAAAAATAAAACGACGAGCGATAGCGTCTTCATCGGTGCGAAGATCGACAATCAGGCCACTGCCACCGTCACCGCGTCGCTCGCCTGCCCGATTTCTTTTCCGTTAATCACTGCGCGCGCAGTGTAAGTAAGCTGACCGGACTTGCCCGGCGCGGTATCGATGGCCGGTGTGCGCATGAAAAATCCGACGAGCTGCGGCGAGCCTTCGCCTTTGTGCTGACGATAGAGATTGATCCCGGCGACGTCGCCGCCGGCTTTGCGGAACGGAATGGTGACGTAGTTGCCGGTGGGGCGCGCCCGGCCGAGCTCGGCTCGATAATTGTTGGCATCGAAATTCGCGCCGGTGTCGATCCGCAATTGTTTGCCCATCATATCGTTGTATTTGTTGTGTCGTTTGATGCGTTCGACGCGCGCCTGCCGGCGAGTGTCGATGCCGGGGGGAACAGCGGCCGGCGCACCCGAACCGGCCGGAAGATCGACATA
>Ga0209526_10001373_pt1 | contig 16204 bp, 13 predicted proteins | sample JacPinW_OM2H0_M1_FD_188566 | JGI IMG/M metagenome (GOLD analysis project Ga0209526, IMG submission 188566) | Forest soil microbial communities from Algoma, Ontario, Canada - Jack Pine, Ontario site 1_JW_OM2H0_M1 (SPAdes) (version 2) | ecosystem: Environmental > Terrestrial > Soil > Boreal... | reverse complement strand
GATCCAGCGCCAGACCAACAGCCCGCCCAGCCACACCACCAGTGCGATCACGTAGAAATAGGCCTTGTCGGGAAATTGCAGCGCGTACCAGGAGTGGCCGATGCTCCTGGGCGTCATGCCGAGCGAGCCGCCGGTGATATCACGCGCCGCCACGATCGAGAGCAGCACCACCTGGCCCAACGCCAGCGTGACGAGCGCGAAGTAATGGCCCACGACTTTGAGGCGGAAACACGGATAGCCGATGATCACGCCCAGCAACGCCGACAGAACGATGCCGAGAGGGATGCCGAGCCACGGCGTGACATCGAAATAGTTCCACAGCAGCGCCGGCACGTAGGCGCCGACGCCCATGAAGGCGCCATGGCCGAGCGAGACCAACCCGAAGCGCCCCATCGTCGACCAGGCGGTATAGATGAACCCCCACAGCAGGATTTGGATCAGCAGGTGGAGAAAGTAAGCAGGCGTGACGAAAGGCAGCGCGATCAGGACGCCCAAGCCGGCGATCGACCCTATGCGAGCCGCCTTCATCGGCGCACGATCCCTTGCGGGCGGACGAACATGAGCACGATGAACAGCATGAACGCGAGCACGTACGAGAGCTCGGTCGAGAAATAGTAGCCGCCGATCGCGATGATCTGGCTGATGATGAACGCGGCGATGAAGCCGCCGATCATGTTGCCGAGCCCGCCCAACACGCAAATCATGAAGATCAGCGGACCGAACGTGTTGCCGATGAAAGGATGCACGTCGTATTGCAGCGCCAGCAGACAGGCGCCGAGGCCGGCGAGCGCACCGCCGATCGCCGACGTGACGAGGTAGATGCGCCGCTGATCGACGCCCATGAGTCCGATGATCTCGCGGTCTTGAGCGATGGCGCGAATGGCGGTGCCGATATAGGTGCGTTTGAGGAAGAGGTAGAGCGCGGTCGCTCCCACCAGCGCCACAGCGAAGGCCAGCAGACGCGAGTAACTCATATAGATGCCACCGATCTCGATGATCGGCAGCCGCACCCCGATATTGCGGAAGTCGGTGGTGAAAAGGAGCGTAGCGAAGCTTTGCAGAAAATACAGCAGACCGCCGGTGGCGAGGAGCTGGTTGATCGGCGCCGAGCTCAGGATCGGCGCGATGATCAACAGGTGAACGATCACCCCCAGCGCCGCCACGCCGAGAACCGAGGCCGCAAATGCGAGGGGGAGCGGCCAGCCGAATACGGCAAAGAGCCAGTAGACCGCGTACATGCCGCACATGACGAGATCGGCGTAAGCAATCCAGACCACGTCGATCACGCCGAAGATCAGGTTCAGGCCGAGAGTGAGCAACGCCAGGACGCCCGCAAGCAGCAGGCCGTTGATCGCCGCTTCGAGCAGGAAGATGTCCATGCCCGCTACAACCCCATATAGGCCTTGCGGATGAATTCGTTGTTTTTGAGCTCGGTCGAGGTGCCCGACAGGCGAATGCTGCCGACCTCGAGGAGATAGGCGCGGTCCACGACCTCGAGCACCTGCTGGACGTTCTGCTCGACGATGAGGACCGTGAGCCCTTCCGCGCGAATGCGGCGGATCAGGTCGAACACCTGCTGCACGACCAGCGGAGCGAGACCCGCGGACGGCTCATCCATCAAGAGGAGCCGGGGCCGCGACATCAGCGCGCGACCGATGGCGCACATCTGCTGCTCGCCGCCCGAGAGCGTGCCGGCGGGCTGGCCTCGCCGCTCGCGCAGCTGCGGAAAAAGCTGATAGACCCATGCAAGCTGCTCGGCAAAATGGCGGCGCGCGGCGGGGATGAAGGCGCCGATCCGCAGGTTGTCCTCGACGCTGAGCCGCGGAAACAGCCGCCGATTTTCCGGAACATGGGCAATTCCGTGCTCGACGATGCGGTGCGCGGGCGCGCCGACGATCGAGCGCCCGTCGAGCGTGATGGCGCCGGCGAAGGCGGCGACGAGGCCCGATATGACCCGCATCAGCGTGGTCTTGCCGGCCCCGTTCGGGCCGATCACGCCGACCGTTTCGCCGGCCGCAACCTCGAGCGATACGCCGAACAGCGCGCGCAACGAGTCGTAGCCGGCGGAAACCTCGACGAGCGACAGCATCTGTTTCGTCCTAAAGAACGTTCGTTTTGTGCTTGAAGCAGGTTAGCGCCGTTCGCCGCTCAGGCTGATTCCACTCCTCGCGAACATGCATTAAGCCCGGCGGCCGAGATAGACTTCCGCCACGCGCGCATCGCGCGCGGCCTCGCCGGGCAGCCCGTCGAAAATCTTCTCGCCGTGGTCCAGAACGATGACGCGCTCGACCACCCGCATCAGCACGCCCATGATGTGCTCGACCCAGACGATCGTGATGCCCATGCGGTTGCGGATGCGCGCGAGCAGGTCGGCGGCGCGTTCCATCTCGGCCGTATCGAGGCCGCCCAGGCTTTCGTCCGCCAACAGGAGTTTCGGCTGCGTGGCGAGCGCGCGCGCCAATTCCAGCTTCTTGAGCGCGGCCGCCCCAAGGCTCGCGGTGGTGGCTGTGCCGCTCGCGAGCCCGACGAGGCCGAGCGCTTCCTCCGCCCGCCTGCGCGCCTCGTCACGGCCGATCCTGCCGGCCTCGCCGTAATAGGCCGCGAGCGTCACGTTGTCGATAAGCGACAGCTTGCGAAAGGGACGCGGGATTTGGAATGTGCGCGCGATCCCACGATGGCAGATCTCGTGCGCCGGCAGCCCGGTAATGTCTTCGTCGCGGAACCGAATCGCGCCGGCCGTCGGGCGCAGCGTACCGGCGATCAGGTTGAAGGTCGTGCTCTTGCCCGATCCATTCGGCCCGATGAGACCGACGAGTTCGCCTTCTCGGACTTCGAAGGACACCCGGTTGACCGCCAGGAATCCGCCGAAGCGTTTGGAAAGGTCGGTCGCGACCAGCATCGTTCAGCGCATGGCGTAGATCGACGACGCGGGCAAGGGCAGGACCGGCTCCTGGGTCTTGATGTTGGCGGGCCAAACCACGCTGATATGCTCGCCGGCATTCTGCATCACCACCGGCGTCGAGCGCTCGTTCTGGCCGGAGAGCTGCGTTCCCGGCGGGTAGAACCTCACGCCGTAGCCCTGAATGGTGCCGCCAGGCGCGATGTCGACGTCGAGCGCGGCCTTGCGCACCGCCTCCGCGTCGAAGCCGCCATATTTCTCCTTGGCGATGGGCAGCACGTTGTTGAGCAGGATCCAGGTCTGATTGAAGCCCATCGAGCAATGCGGCGGCACATCCGTCGCACTGGTTTTCGCCTTGTAGCGCTCGACCATCATCTTGATGAGATCGCCGAGGCCCGGCGCCAGCGACGCGGGATTGAGCAATTGCGCCGGAACCGGATCGATGTTGCAGAAATTGTCGACGTCCTTGCCGAAGGTGCCGCGCAGCTTGTCGAGCTGGCTGTAGCCGGCGCCGTTGCCGACCAGGATCTTGAAGCGCAGCCCGGCCTCGCGCCCCTGCCGGAGGAACAGGGTGATATCCGGGTTGTACCCGCAATGGGAAATGACGTCGGCGCCGGCGCGCTTGAGCTTCGTCACCAGCGAAGAGAGGTCAGGCGCGCTCGCCGAATAACCCTCCCGCAGCACGATCTGCAGGCCGCGCTCCTTGGCGAATTGCTCCGTCGCCTGCGCCACCCCCACCCCATAGGGCCCATCCTCGTGGACGATCGCGACCTTCACATCCTTCGGCTCGAGCGCGAGCTTCGCCTTGGCGTTTTCCGCGAGAAACGCGGCGAATGCCTGGCCATATTGATCGGAGTGGATCTGCGCGCGGAACACGTATTGACGGTTTTGGTCCTTGAACACCGAGGTTGCGATTGCGGTGGTGATCCAAAGAATCTTCTTCTGCGCCTCGACTTTCGCGGCGAGCGGCACGGCGTGCGCGCTCGCATACACGCCGAGCACGATTTCGACCTTCTCCTGGTTGATCAGCCGCTCGACCTCGTTGATGGCGGCATCCGCTTTGCTTTGCGAATCGGCATTGATCGGCTGGACCTTGTATTTGCCGGCGACCCCGCCACGTTCGTTGACGATGTCGATGGCGATCTGCGCGCCGATCGCGCAGGGGACCGAGCCTGCCGCCGCAAACGGCCCCGAAAGGTCATAGATGACGCCGATCCGGATCGGCGCGTCCTGGGCGCGAACGAGCTTGTCGCCGAGGCCGAGCGCGGCGACGGTCGCCGCCGAGTTCCGCAGAAGCGATCTGCGCGACGTTATCGTTTTCATGGTTCCTCCCTGTGAGCTTTGCGATCGCTGGTCGCGATGCCGCGGCGTTCCGAGCAGTATTTGGATAACGCCGTTTGAAGTCAACGCGTCCGTCACGTCGGGCGACCGAGAGCGGATTGACCCATCCAAAATCGGTTGCACATGCGTGCGACGAAGTCCGGCTGCGTTCTTCCCGCAAGCCGCTGTTCGGCCTCCTGATAAGGTCCGACGTAGCGAAGCCGAGCGGGCAAGCGTGGATAAATCCGTCGAGCCCGCCGGATAAAACGCCGCACGTCGGCCGCTTCCGCCTTGCCATAGCGCAGTGCGAACGCGTCGCGTAACCGCGGTGGCAGCACCGCCGCGGTCAAGGCCCGGTACCAGGCTGGAATGGGCAGCCATGTATCCGCGCCCGCGAACAGCCGGTGCGCCATGGCGCGCGCCTGCTCGGTGACGGTCAATGTGGTCGATTGGGTCATCGCCTCGGTGTAGGCGGCAAAAGCCGTCCAGTCGCGCGCGAGATGTTCTCTCGGAATCCCGAACAAGGCGGCGAACAGGCGGCTTTCGGCGTAATAGCGCTCGCGTTGCTCCGGTGTGAGCGCGGGCAGCACCAGCGCGTACGCCACGACCGCTGTCTCCGCGAGCGTCGCGTGCACCCAACGCAGTGCGGACGCTTCGTTCGCGCAATAGAACGAGCCCGCGGGAAACGGTCCCGCCGCCGACTGCAAGGTGCCAGTGATGGAAGCGTGGCGATGATGCAGGCGGCGCGCGGCCTCACAGCTCTGGCCGAGCGTCCCGAAGACCATCGTGAAGACGGTGCCGAAGGTGCGATGGAAGCGGCCAATGGGATTGGCGAACGTGTCCGAGTGCTGTTCGACTGCAGCGGCAATCCAGGGATGCGCGAGCTGCAGCAACAGCGCGCGGCCCGCTCCTAGAAAAATCGCAGCCTCCCGGTCGACCTGCCAGGTGATCGATCGCGGACCGAATACGCCCGCGAGCGAACCGGCCGACGCACCACGCACCAGGTTCAGCTCGCGTTCCAGGCTTTCCGTGCTGACGATGTCGAGCGCATCATGTTCGGTCGGCACGGTCATGATTTTGGCGCTTCGATTAATCGACGCCCGCGGCGAAGAGGCGTCAAGGTGCAGGTATAGTGCAGCGAGCTTGGATGCCAGCATCGTAGTGGCCTGCTTCCGCAGCACCGATTTACGAACGTCACCAGCCGCGAATCGTGGCCGGAGATCGGGCGGCCGATTCAAGCGGAGATCGAGATTGGTGCTCGCGCGACCGCGTCCTGCAGGATCATGTCCGCGCCCTTCTCGGCGATCATCACGATCGCCGCGTTGGTGTTGCCGGACACGACCGTCGGCATGATCGAGCCATCGACGACGCGCAGGCGCTCGATGCCGAGCACGCGCAGCCGCTCGTCGACCACGGCGGTGGAATCGGAGCCCATGCGGCAGGTGCTGGTCGGATGAAAGACGGTCGTGCCGGTTGCGCGCGCGAACGCGAGCAGCTCGGCATCGCTCGTGCAGCGCGGGTCGGGCGCGCGCTCTTCGGCGATGTAGCGGCGCATCGCCGGCTGACTCATGATCCGACGCAGAAGCTTGAGCCCGGCGACGATGGTATCGCGGTCGGTGGCGGTCGAGAGATAACGCGGCTGGATCGCCGGCGGCGTGCTCGGATCGGCCGACTTGATGCGCACGAAGCCGCGGCTCTCCGGCCGCAGCTGACAGACCGACGCGATGAAGCCCGGAAACGAATGCAGAGCCGCGCCGGCGGTGTCGGCGCTGAAAATGATGAAGTGCACCTGGACGTCGGGTGTCGCGGCAAGGGCACTCGTGCGAAAGAAGCCGCCGGCATAGCCGGCGCCGATCGCGAGCAGCCCCTTTCTGAACAGAGCGTAACGCAGTCCAGCTCCGGCGCGATGCCTCCAACTGTGGATTACGTCGTTCATCGTGATCGGCTCGGTGCAGCGATATTGCATGCGAACCTGAAGGTGGTCCTGCAGTTCGGCCCCGACCCCCGGCATGTCGGCGACGACGTTTATTCCGAACGACTTGAGCAGCGCCGCCGGCCCGAGGCCGGACAGCTGCAGAAGCTGTGGCGAGTTGAACGCGCCGCCGGCGACGACGACCTCCGCGTTGGCGTGCGCAACGCGTGTCGCGTCGCCGCGCCAGTATTCGACGCCGATGGCGCGGCGTCCTGAAAAGAGAATCCGGCTCGCCAGCGCGTTCGACACGATGGCGAGATTGGGTCGGCGGCGTGCTTGGCGCAGATAGCCGACCGCGGTCGAGCAGCGACGCCCGTGGCGCGCGGTCAGCTGGAAATAGCCGGCGCCTTCCTGGGTGGGCCCGTTGAAATCATCGTTACGCGGAAAGCCCGCCTGCTGCGCGGCCGCAATGAAAGCCTCGCACAGCGGATGCGGTTCGCACACATCGGAAACCGCAAGGGGCCCGCCCACCCCATGCAGCGCATCCTCGCCGCGTGCCTGATCTTCGCCGCGGCGAAAGTAGGGGAGGATATCCTCGAAGCTCCAGCCGGAATTGCCAAGTTGACGCCAATGATCAAAGTCCGCCGGTTGGCCACGGATGTAGAGCAGCCCATTGATCGAGCTTGACCCGCCCAGCACTTTTCCCCGCGGCTGAATGATCTGCCGGTTGTTGAGCTCGGCCACCGGCTCCGAGGTATAGAGCCAATTGACCTTACGATTGGAGAACAGCTTGCCGTAGCCGAGCGGGATGTGAATCCAGATACGGCGGTCATGGCCGCCCGCCTCCAACAGGAGAACGCGATGGCGACCGGAGGCGGTGAGACGATTGGCGAGAACGCAGCCGGCGCTTCCAGCGCCGACGACGACATAGTCGAAGGAGTCCGTATGTGTCTTCATCGTCGTCCTCGCGCCCTCAATTCAAAAGCTCCATGAGAAGGTCCAATCGATCGAACCGAGGAACCCTAAGCTGCCGATGAATTTGGTGGGGATCAACGGATTCCCCGCGAGCCGGTCAATTGATAGGCACTTTTATTGAGCTCACCGACGTAAGGTCTTGCCCTATTTCGAGCCCGCACGCGCTGTCATCTCTCAATCCCATGGACATTGCGGAAGTCGCTATTTCAGTGCTCCGCTGGGACTTCAACATCCGCGAGTCGACGGTGTTGGGCCTGGTCGGCGCCGGCCGCATCGGCTCCCGCTCAACGCCGCGATCACCATGCTCGTCTGGACCCACCTGTCGCTCACTCTGCTGATCATTGCAACCGTCCTCGTCAGCGGATGGGTATGGGCCAACATACCCCACGCGATCGTCTGAGGCCTGAGTCCGCTGGCAGCTTTAGGGCATGATCGGGTTGCGCTCAATCGATTCGCATTTTTTTTGATCGCCAGCACATCGCCAGTGCAACTGCGAAGCGCGTTAATCAATACCGCATGTGCGGTCCTTTGGTCCGACGTCCCTCCTAATACTCAGCCCCTAAGGCGGAGCTCTCTTTGCGTGCCGAGTACGAACAACAGGTTGGAGGTGGAAGCCCTTATCCAGCCTGATGGCGGCGAAGGCCGGCCGCATGAGGAGCTTCAACCGCGCCTTGGCACCGATGCCTCGATTCAGGAATCGAGATTGCCACCCGTAGATCATGGTTCGGGTTCTGCCGGTAGCCGCTACCGCCGTTTCTTCGTACCAACTTTTCGTCACGCCGTTGCGAGAAAGTCACACTCAAACAATTTGCAGGCCTCCGAACTGAGCGAGCCTCAATTTGACCTCGCCAATGATTGACGGTGGGCTTTCGAGTCGGGCGGCCCACTAGGTGTTCTCGTTTCTAGCGGCTACTGCATGTATCACCAGTGTCGAGCGAGGATGCGCAAAGGCCTCACGTTTGGGGCGCGCTCCTTCATCACGCCGGTCGCGCCCCCAAAACGACGCTTCAGCGGCGCCGACAGAGTAATTCGAACGACGTGGCCATGAACATGATCGATAGAGAGTCGGAACGCTACGAGATCGAGGCTCTGCTGCCGTGGTATGCGGCCGGGACGCTAAGCCGCCACGACGCCGATCGCGTCGAGCAGGCGCTCGCGTGTGATCCCGAACTCGCGCGGCGCTATGACCTCATCCGCCAGGAGCTTACGCAGACGATTCACCTCAACGCGACGCTCGGGGTACCGTCGGCGCGTGCCTTGGAGAAGCTGTTCGCCGCAATTGATGCCGAGGAGGCGGGTACGCCGCGCCGCCGACGTCGGCGCTTTAGTCGAAAGCCGTCTCTGGCGACGGTCTAAGGCCGAGTGCCCTGTCCCATTTCACGAGTTGCTCATGCGCAGGCGCGGATTTGCAGCTCGGCGCGCAAACATGGGTGTCATTCTGGAAAAAAACCACACGGCCGATGCCGCGGCCAGGGCTGCGCCCAAGATCAACAACAGATAGGTGATCCAGGACGTCTCGGCCGCGACGGCAGCAGCACGATCAAGGTCATTGATCTCGTTGGGATCGACCAGTTGCACCGCATTCGCCTTGACGGCTTCCGAGTCTACGGCCGTCGCCTCTGGCGCGCTTGCATCGGCGGCCTCGACATTGCGGAGAACCGGCCAAGCAGTCGCCGCGGTCGCCACCAGATTTTCGTCGCGTGTTGTGTCATTGAGGGGTTGATTCGCACGCGAGGATGGCACCACTGCAGGAGCAACTTCTGCTACTTTCTGCGAGAGAGAATCGGGCGCCTGCTCCTGCAAAGCCGGTTTGCTCACTTTCGCGCGGGTAGCGGCTCGTAGTGCCTCTCGTTCGCGTTTTGCCTGTGCCTTCTCATTTTGGCCTGCTGGCTGCTTTACTTTCTTTTGTGGCTGAGCCGACTTCTTTTGCGACTGAGCCAAAGGCGCGGGCTGCGTTGGTGCATCGGAAGTTTCTTGCGTCGACGCCTCCAGTCTCGGGGGGCACGGGTACCTGTCGTCATCGCACGCCCGCGCATCCGTGAATGGCAGACCTGCAAAGATCCCAGCCGCACTTATAATGATTGCCAACGTGCGTAGACTGAGCATGGCATATTCTCCCGTCCCCTAGAGGCGATGGACATATACCGGCCCGCCGCGATGGCGTCACGTTGACGCAAATGGGGCATTGTTCGCGCAATCCGGGGTCGGAAAGGTGACGCTTCCAAGGATAGGTTTATTGCCACATCGCGGTTGTTTTTCTCAAAACTCCATCCATTGTTCACCGGCCAAGCAGGCCGCACTGCTGCCGAGCAATTCTCAACTGATCGGAAGCATTCATTCCCCTCCCAGCCAGCGCTAGCAGGATATCAATTGGCGAAGAGCTGGTATCGGATAAGCGCCCCGACCGCCCGGCTGAAGGAACATGCGGCCCGGACTGGTCACAGCACCCTTGCGGTAAGGGGCGGCGCCAATGACCAACTGACCAATGCCGGGACGGTTGTACGGCCTCACTTGCGCGCCACTCTCGCGGGCAATGATTCGGAAGCCGTCGTGCTCGATCTCGTGCCATTGGCTGCCGGATCGCGGGTTTGTCGGTTTTGCTGGGGGAGGCACGGCGCCATGAACCCCCCGGCAAAGTACGCTGCCACATTCGGAAACAAATAGAATTGGCGGCGGTGGCAACTCAGCCGAACCAGCCACATGGTCACGATCCCGGCGGGTCGGGCGCCTACGCGATCCGCGCCTTGCCTAATTAATGCCTTGGGATAGTATCCGGGCGTCTAGGAAGCTAGACGTTCCTCAGTCAGGCCCTGAAGCCCCGGCACGCCCGGGGCTTTCTTTCGGTTGCTTTTCTTCGTTTTCGTTTTGTTGGTCGTCGGCAACAAGAAGCCCCGAGAAGCCCTCGGGGCTTTTTTTGTAGATCGTCCAGGAAAGACCCCTCCCCGCCGATTGCCGGACCGGCGGATCGAGGATACCTACGATGCGCGCTTTCGGCCCTGCCGTCTATTCCACCCTGACAGCCCGCTGCGCGCGAGCGCCGCAGTTATCGCTCGGGCAACGTCGTCGCGATGTCTTACGTCGAATACTTGCATCTTTAGGTTCGACGACCGGGCCGCATTCTGGAGGTTCTCGTTCTTTTTACTCGCTCACGGCGGTATATACGATCACAGCGGCCGCGCCCAGCTCAGATAATTCCGCGATCAACATAGCAGCAGCCGTCCGCGGCCCCATCGCTGGTGCGAGACTTCCGGGCCTAATCTTGGCCTGTGGTGGTCTTCTCGGCTGGTGGCGACGTCGGCGGAAGACCGCTTGACAGGGTGAGATCACACTCTCACCTCATCGATGAAGCTTACAAGCGTGCTGGCCTTCCACTGTCAGCACGCTTTTGCTTTAGGCACCGTAATCGCCTTGGCCGGGCCTGGAACAGACGGCCAGTAGCCGCAAACGCGCGCAAACTGCCACAAACGCATTTTGGCTCCGTGCGCGAGAACATGACATCCGCCGCAAACGCGCGAACTGTCATCCAAAAAATCTTCACGGAATCTCCAAAAAATCTCAAAGGAATCGTAGTGTGATTGTGTTGGGTTGAGCGAAGCGGTTTTCTTGGAGACGTTCACCCGGGATCCCACCCGTCACTCCGAGGGAACGCTCGGCCCTAGGGGAGCGTCGCGCTTCCCTGGGGCCGGTTGTTTTTCAGCGCTGCCTAACAGCTTCTCTGCCCTATACACCGGGTGGTTGGGATCGGTCGGCCAACCATCGGCGCCGATCGTGCAATCGAAGCCACATGCTCTACGAACTTCTTCCGGCTCTCGTGACAATGGGCGCATACAATCGTCCGGTCCAGAACTTCACTGGATCGTTGTGATGCGGCTCAATATGATCGGAAATGCGGGCTGCAACAACTTTGCCTTCGCTCAAGCACATTGCGCACAGAGGCTCTTTCTGCAGCTGACGGTGCGCTCCACGATGCCATTGCGATTTGTTGTGCAGCCTAGTCATCGTTGCGCGGGTGGCGGACGAAGGGAACCATCTTCGCCGCTGCCGCCGCTGCCGCTCTTGCAGCCGCCGCATCGGCCAATATCTTCTCCTCGTCATCGAACACTATGTCGATGAAGGCGTGGACATGTGCCCGGTGCTCCGCCGCTTTAGGCTTACGCCCCAAAGTCTTAGCTAAAACCGTGTGCTCGTTGACGAGCTAACGCACCAACTTAGACGAACGCTTATCCCGAGCGTCCACGTGCATGTTGATGCCTTTGCGTCTGCCGATGGGGCCCGCCCGCTTCGAGAAGAATTATACCAACAGCCTTCCCCAGGACCTACCGTCGTAACACGGAGGCGTCGACCAACGCCGCGTAAAACCTCTCCGCATTCACCGGCTTGTATAAAAGTTGGTATGCCCTAGGGCCGACCTCGCACCGAGGAGAGCTCGCATCGCCGCTGATAAGAAGCGCCGGAATTTTTCCAAAAGCGCCCCGGAGCCGTTCGATGGCGTCGACTCCAGTCAGTCCTCGTGACAATTGATAGTCGCACACGATCAGATCAGGCCGCCGGCCCGCTTCGGTTTCGTCAAGGCATACTAAGGCCTCGTCGCAGGATTCAGCGGTGACGACGCAGCAACCCCAGGAGCGCAGCAGCCCCCGAGTTGCCTCAAGCACTAGGGGATCGTCGTCGATCACGACGACAAGCTTGGCGACGGGTGCACTGCGGGTCGCTTTCATGACGAGAGCCTGATTGAAAAGCCCCGGATCATACTGACACGCTCGAGCCGGAAACAAAGTGACCAAACGTATCGTGCGCCAGGTGCTTTCGGTCCACCCCGAACGATATATGCGCCATACTTACGGCGGTTCGTCCCAGGACTTGAATTCATTTCTGCGTCAGTGCAGCCAACGCCGGGGCGTCTCGCCGCGGCCGACGCGTTCCGCCTTTTCGCGATTTCCATAGCGGGCCATATGAATGCGCGCTCTTTCCTCGCGCGGCCCTGCACCGGTTTACCCGATCAACGGTCTCGACCGTTTCGCATCAACGTCGTCATCACCCCAGCGGTTCATGAACGCACGGACGTATGCTTCCATTGGCGAGCCCCTTCTCACGCTGCCGCGAGCCGAGGCACCGATAGCTTCCACCCTTGGCCAGTAGGGCCCAAGCGACGGGGGATTTGGCGCTCGCCTATCTGTTGTCGACGAGATTCATTGCGGTATTTTTCGGCAGCACTATCGCGGTTGTGAGTTCATTCGCAAGCGGACTCGCCGCTGCCTACTTTATCTATCCGCCACAATTCAGCGTTCTGATTGATGACCCCGAGCACATCGCAAAGTTAGGCTCTATCATTGCGCTAGCGATAACGACGAGCAAGGCGGTTGTCGTCATAACAGACGACAAACCACTCGCCAGCCCGAGTTGGGCAAAGCGGAGCTTGGTTTTCAGGATCCGCGGGGTGCCAACCGGGGCGGCCTAAGGGAGGACTGCACATGAATAACGAGCCGAATACCCATCTCAGCCAGGAAGCGCCCCAATGGATGAAGGACATGTTTTAGGAGTTAAGCGAGATGTTTGAAGAATTATTTCCTGACGCAGACAGCTTGAACCTTGAGGAAATGCAACGAAGGCTGGACGACCAGCAGGCTCACTTGGCGGCGCGAACTCCATAAGTTGCTGCGAGCAACAATCGGCGGTATCGTCCCGCGCGTGATTACACTACCCGACATAGCGGCGGAAGCCCTGGGCTCGTTCCTCGCCTCCGATACGAAGGACCGATTCGGGGCTTCGCATGCGCGCTTGGCGGAACTCATTCCGTTTGCAGCGCGGCTGGCGCTTGAATGCATCGGGAATAGTGATGCCCTCTACCACAACGTCGAGCATACGATGCTCGTTACATTGGCCGGCCACGACATCTTCAAGGGTCGTGCACTATTGAGGCCTTCGACACCGACCGACTATGCGAACTTTATCGTCGCCTGTTTGGCGCATGACATTGGGTACGTCCGTGGCGTCGTCAAAGGGGACAAGAACGATGGCTATGTTATTGATGGGACTGGCCGGAAGATTTCATTGCCGCGCGGTTCCTCCGACGCGGCTCTTGCTCCATATCACGTTGAGCGGTCGAAGCTGTTCGTGCTGGATCGTGTTGCGGCAGTCGAGGAACTCGACAGCGCACGGATCGCGCGTGCGATCGGATTCACGCGATTCCCATATGCGTCGCCCTCTGACGATAAGGAAGACGAGCAGGAAATTGACGAAGAAGGGTCATTGTTACGAGCCGCAGATCTCATCGGGCAGCTTGGCGACCCTCACTATTTAAGAAAAGCCAATGCGCTTTACTACGAATTTGAAGAGATCGGTTTGAACAAGCGGCTCGGCTATGAGTCGCCGGCGGACATCGTGGATAAATATCCGCAATTTTATTGGAACAACATCTCTCCACACATCCAGGCCGCGATTGGCTACCTCAATGTTACCTCGAGTGGGCGTTGGTGGATTGCGGGCCTCTACAGCAACGTATTTCGTGCTGAGCGTGAGTTGCGGCATTCGGGACCACAGCCGTAAGCCTCGAGCGCGCTAAACGCATGGCTTGACGCCTGGTTCGGCGCGGGCGCACCCGCACCGGCCCCAGGGAAACGCAACGCTCCCCTAGGGCCGAGCGGTCCTTTCGGAGGGGCGGGTGGGATTCCCGGATGAACCGGCTCCGAGGAACCAGCGCGATAATCCACCACGATCAAGACAGTTCCGTTGCAAGAACTGTTCTCGGGCCTTTGTCCCCAAGACAATATTTTGGAATTTGAGTGGAACCATTGCCGAACTCTATTTAGTCCACTGTTGCAGCGTACCTTGCCGGCCGGGTTCATCGGGCCGTGCCTCACCAACCAAAACCGACGAACTCCCATCTGACTGCCAGTGGCTGCACCACGTAGGTTGACTCGCCTTGGCAGCAATGGTCCCTTTGGCATCGAAAAGGAGCATGATCATGTGTCTCAAGCCCGTTGTTACAGGACTTGTCCTTTTTTCGATTGTTCTTGTTACGGTCTCGGCTCGAGCGCAGGTCAGCATCGATGTCTCAAAGATCACTTGTGATGAATACGTGCATGACAAAATTCCGACCCCCGATTTTGTCTCATTCTCAGCTGTCGGATCGTTGGAGGCGCGCTCGATGCTCTCGCGCTGGCTAATCGCCGCCTGGTTAAGTGGTTACTATCATGCCAAACGCAACAACTGGATTATTGAGCTAGAGAGCTTCGAGGACAATGTGAGTAAGCTGACGAATTATTGCTACGATGAAAAGAATTTCAAAGTGCCAATCATGGAGGCTGTTGAACAGGTACTAGGCGGGCGCAAATAGCGACCAGACGCAGACCCCGGATCACTCCGGCGATGAGCAAAAGGAAGCCCGGGCGTGTCCGGGCTTCAAGGTCTGGAAACACCTAGAGGGAGAAAGTCTCCACAGCCAATATCACAAAGCGTGAGACGCGCAATCATCCGAAATCGTGAGACCGCAATCATTCCAAAGCGTAAGGCGCGTAAATCAAAAAGATTGAGATGCGCGGCTTAGGTCCCAGGACGTTGCGTCGCGTCGAGCCATGCTGCCCGAGCGCCGCACATACATGAGGGTCCCGAAATCCCGCCAGTGTTACCACACTCGGGCGGGATTTCGTTTGGCGAATGACACGCTGCTTTTCGAACATCTCGATGATCTGTCGCTGAATCCGGCAGCGATTAACGCCCCCAATTCAACGTGGCGTCACGCGTCCGACACGCGGCTGACACGCAACCACAGTTGAATAAAAGCTGGCGCCGTCAGAAGCAGAGAGGAGTCATTGAGATGAAATTTTTAAAAGCTATTGCTCTGATGATTGGTGGTCTTTTACCGCTTGTCATGACGGTGGCGTCTGGCAGTGCCGCAACCGTAACCTTCGATTGGGCTCTCACCTCCAATGCCACCCCGATGAACGGGGGCTTCCCCTTGCTAGGCAGCGGGACTATCTCGGCAACTACGTCCGCCACCGGCATCGACCCCGTGACGGCGATCACTGGCGCGGTCGGAGGCAGCCCCATCACCGGGCTAACAACGTTCCAAAACGCCAGTAATCTGCTGTATCTTAACGGCTTTGCGTTGCTCGATTTAAATGGCCTTTCCTTCGAGAATGCAGCAGGGCAAAACATCAATATCTTCAGCTTCTTTTCCCAAGGAACTCCACCAACAGGCAATGCCTATGGCGAGCGAGTCCTCAATGCTAACGGGTCCACGGCTTTCGGCGTTGGCACCTTCGCGCTCGTTCCCGGCCCCATCGTGGGTGCTGGCGTGCCCGGCCTGATCTTGGTGAGCGGTGGCCTTCTCGCCTGGTGCCGACGGCGGCAGAAGATCGCATGAGCTTCCGGCGTAGTCCCCGCACATCGTAGGCGGCGGCCCACCGCCGCCTCTGTTCCCGCGACCGGGCCGTTTGAAGCTCGCCCAGTCACTATTTGGGAATGTTATGACGGGATAGGGGTAGTCCGGCTGAATTTGCCAAGTCCACTTGTGGGCTGAAGCGGCCGAGCAAATAAAGCATGCCGAGCTTCAACGGCCGACGACGAGTTTCGATGATGCTGAAACAGCACGGCCATTTCTCGGCAAGTAAGCTGATCACGGCAAGGATAGCATTGTGGGTCATTGCGCTGGCTCCGCTTTCGCCCGCAGTGAGGCACTATTCGTCGCCCGACCTTCGGCCCGAACGACCATGATCGCGACCAGTGCAATTTCCTCGTCCTTTTCCCGCGAAATGTGGAGTGTCACCGTATCGGCAACGAAACGGTTAGCGAAAAATGCCGATGATCGACGAACCGCCTTGGCCTTTGCTAAGGTGATACGGAAGATAGAAGCCCAATGACCGGCAGCGTCGGCTGCTGCGCGCGCGCCGCGCGCGGCAATGCCGCCGCGCCGCCAAGTAGCGTCAGGAAGATGCGGCGCTTCATTCAATCACCTCGTCGGCGACGGCAAGCAGTCTAGGCGGCACCGTGAGCCCGAGCGCTCGAGCAGTCTTGAGGTTGATGAATAGATGAAACCCCCTCGGCTGCTCTATCGGAAGGTCGCCCGGCTTGGCACCCTTCAGGATCTTGTCCACATA
>Ga0209526_10001372_pt1 | contig 16207 bp, 16 predicted proteins | sample JacPinW_OM2H0_M1_FD_188566 | JGI IMG/M metagenome (GOLD analysis project Ga0209526, IMG submission 188566) | Forest soil microbial communities from Algoma, Ontario, Canada - Jack Pine, Ontario site 1_JW_OM2H0_M1 (SPAdes) (version 2) | ecosystem: Environmental > Terrestrial > Soil > Boreal... | reverse complement strand
AAGCTTGCCTGGGCCGGCGCGGTTGCCAACGAAACGATGCGTCTCCGCCCGGTAGCCCCGATCCTGTTCCTCGAAGCCAAAGTCGAGACAGTGGTCGGTGATTTGCTCGTGCCGGAGGGAACTCGCGTGTTTGTGCTCACGCGTCCGGCGGCGTGCGGTCCTGATCACTTCACCGAGCCCCACGCCTTCCGGCCCCGCCGCTGGCTCGGCGAACAAGCCGGCGCGCACGACGTATCGGCGCACATTCCGTTTGGTTCGGGTCCGCGCATTTGTCCCGGCCGCGTTCTCGCCCTACTCGAGATGAAGCTGTTGCTCTCGATGCTCTACAGGAATTTCACCGTCGAACGGGTGGACGGCGCGGAAGGCGTCCGGGAAAACTTCGCATTTGCCATGTCGCCAGTCGGCCTGAAAGTGCGCCTGCGCCGCCGCTTCAGCGCCCTGGCCGGCACCGGAACCGCCTGAATCGCCGAGCGGCGCCAGGCCGTCCCTTGCTCGGCGGGCAAGTTGGCTCGCGTGGCTTCATTACTGGCCGGCGATGAAGAGTTCGCCTTCAAATCGTTGTTCCACGCCCGGATGCTGTTGGCCCTCGGTCAAACCGCTGACATGGGTGGCCACATAATGCGTCAATTCGCTCATCGAGATGAGACCGTCGTGGTTTTCATCCGCATCCTTGCCTAATGCGTCGAGCAGCACTTTGGTGAACGCGCCATTGTTCCACTTATCGTCTTCGCGGGAGAATTCGTTGGCCTTGGACGATGTCAGCACCGTCACGTTGCCGGCCGCGATTGTCAAACGCAACACATCGGCGGCATTCGACGTCAATGTCGAGCCGTCGCCGGTGACTGCGTCCGAGTGACAGGCGTCGAGCAGCACGAGCACCCGGCCATGTTTCGCTAACTCGGCCACCTCGTCGTGGAAGTCGTTGGCCGAAACTGCCGAGGCCTTGAGGTCGGCTGGGGTTATGGCGTCGACGCCATAGGGTAGAAGATAAAACCGGTCATCTATAATGGCTCCGTGACCGGAGAACAAGATCACCGCGAGGTCCTGACCCGCTTCATCCTTGGCCATGTTCGCTTTCATCGACGCGAGCGCCCTGAAAATCGCGGCTCTACCGGCCTCTCCGTCGTGCAAATATTGGCGTTTGACGTCCGCATAAAGGCCGCCCTTCTTATTGAACTCGCTGCCTTGAGTGGCAAGGGCGCTGGCCACGTCATTGGCGTCCTTGGCGGCGAATTTCAATCGCAGGCTTGTCGCCTTGTCGCCATAGTCGCTGATGCCAATGGCGAGAATATGCAATTGTGCGCCCGGTGCCACAGCGGCCCCCGTCGCCAATTGGACATCATAGCGGGCGGCCGCCTGTTCGGCGATGCCCAACGCCCGGGCGGTCTCGAGTTCCTGCAGGACCAGCGGCAGAGCGTCCGCACGTTTCAACCTTGGGATTGCGGAAACCGGCACGGCGTCGGCAGCGGCGTCGTTCCCGCGGTTGATGTGCCATTTGAGCACCCCGAAGGCGCCGGGCGTGGCGTCGTAAAATCCTTCCGGCGTCCACGCCACCCAGTTCTTTTTGTCGTTCAGCACCTGCAAGGCCAGGAGTTCGAGTCCGTTGTCCATGCGATGCCAGCGGATGGTGCCGTCGCCATACGCGGCAACCACTAACCGGCCGTCGCCGGTGATGTTGACCGCCAACACGGTATCTGGCGCCGCGTGTTTCCATCGCTCCTTGCCTTCCGCGTCAAAGGCATAAAGCGACCAATCAGCGCCGAGTACGAAACGGTGAGCATCAGGATGAATCGCGAGGCTCTGCGACGCCTCCAGTGCGTCGAGTTCAATTGGTTTGCCGTCTAGTGTCGGGTGATCCGACTTGATCCAATGTTCGATCCGGAGCCCGGCTTGCCTCGGTGGCTGGGTGCGGCCATCCGCGGGCCGTTGATCGGAGAGGTTGGGAGCGCGGAGGTCGAAGCGGAGCGGGGATTTGCCGAATTCTTCAAAGCCAAAATCAATGACTGTCCCGTCTGCCGACACCGAAAAGGTTTTCGCCTGGTCACGGAAATCGCCGCCAGCCGGGCGATGAACCCAAAGGACGGCGCCATCAGTTTTCAGCATGGTGAAGCAAGGATTGCCCTTTGCGACGAAAAGCCGGCCTGCTGGCAGAGACACGAGGGCCGCCGTATCGTCGTCGCGCTCAGCGCACTTTGCCGTTATCGCGCGCCTTGTTCCGCGACCGGCCTGGTCCCAAGCCAAGACCGGGCGATTGCCAGTTGGGTCTATATACTCACCACTCGCAAAAAGCGTCTGTCCGTCCGCGGACCAGGCGACGGCAAACAGAGTTCCATTGTCCAGATCGTCGACGCTTGGCCCTGGTAGCCGCGCCAGGTTTTGTCCATCCAAGAGGTCCACCGAGGGCTTCTCCGCATATCCGGCCGCTAGCACCTTGCCGTCCGGTCTGAAAGCGAGGCGAAAAGGCGGACTTCCGTTCAGCGTCTGGGTGGCGACCAGTTTGAAGCTGCGGTCATAGAGCCGGACTTTTCCGTCGAGGGATGACGTGGCTAATCGTCCGTCATCCGCGAAGGCTGCGCCATAGCTTTGATCGGCATAGCTCGCGTCACGGAACGCTTCGGACCAATTCTTGTCGCGGTCGAAGACGCGCAGACCGCCAGAGTGGCACGCTGCAGCGAGGTAACGGCCATCAGCGGAGAAGACAAGCTCATTTAGAACATCTGGCAAGCCTCCAATCCGTGTGGTCATTTTGCCGGTGTTCCGGTCGAACAAATAGATCGCAACAACTCCGGGACCCTCCCCCCATCCGCCAGCGGCGACGATACTGCCGTCCGGGCTCATGGCGACGGCGAAGAGCGCCCCGATGAGGCCTGGGCCCGCAGGCATGCGGATCGTCCGCAATAGTTTTCCATCGGAGGCCGACCAGATCCGAACGGTTTTGTCCTCGGAACCCGTGGCGAGCAAACGGCCCGCGGCGTCGACGGCTGCCGCTTGGGAGCTGGCAGTATGCATGTCGGGATCGACGATCAGAACCGGGCGCTCGTAGAGAGTTTGTGCTTTGGTGCAAAGGCTCGGCAAAATCGCCAGCGAGAGCGCCAGTAGCAATATTTGCAACCGCGTTATTTGGCGGCTTTGACCTCGGCAAAGTTGGGCCATTTCGCGGCCTCCAACTGGGTCTTGATTGTCTCAATGGTGAGAGCGTCGTCTTTTCGATGGTTGTTGTAAAGAGCGGCTACTGCCTCCGAGAGGGCATCGATCACCGGCTGAATTGCGTTCTTGACGATGCCGGCGATGACGTCCTTCTGTCCTGAAGAGCTTGTTGGCAGGAGGTCGTTGACCGTCTTGCAGAATTTCCCGAGATCTGATGCACCATGTTCCAGATCGGTTTCGAGGCTGGTAAGGCTTTTCGGGTTTCCGCCCTCGGTGAGGGCGGTGATCAACCCAGCAATGACTCCATCAAAAATCGCCTTCGCATCGCCGTATGCCAATTGACCCTGAGAAATCTTTTGTTCGTCACCATATGCTTTAAGCCCTCGGGCGCAGGTTTCCGCCTTCGATCTCTCTCTCGCCAGTCGATCAACCGCTTCCGGCCAGCCGATGTCCGCTCGGCTGATCCCCGGCGCTATCGAAATGAACAATGCGAGCCAAGTCAAAACGGGCGGTTGTCCCGATCTCATAATGCGCCTTTCAAAATGAACCTTTCGAAAGCGGTTCCCCGTTATCGAACTATGAGGTTTGGCGCAAGTCTACGAACCGAGCAAACTTTGGGTCGCCAATCCATGTCTCTTGTGGGTCATCATGATGATCGAACCTAAAAGACCGAACCGCGCCAAAGGCGGACATGGGCCTATCCCAGCCCTGATCCGCGCCGAATTCCGATTCGATGACGCTGAGACGCTTCGGCGCGCGGCCCGAGCCGGAGGTGCCTTCAGTTGCCCCATTGAGGACGACACCAGCGAGCACGCACGACAAAGCCGGCAGTATTGCTAGCATATTGATTAGTCGATCTTTCCGAGTTGCTTATGGCATTTACACGATACACCGACCTTTTTTGATGCACGACTATAAATTGCGCAAGAATAACCTGCGTCTTTTTCATTTTTATTGATAGTACATGAATAGCGAAATCCCCGAGGTGAACTCTCGCTATAGGCGCTACCGCTAGTATAGGGCACGCCGTACCCGCTATAGGCGTTACCCCCAGTATAGGGCACGCCGTAGCCGCCAGAGGCCCCGCCGTACCCGCCGGGTGGATTGCCCTGGGTATACTTGTAGTAAGGACCGGCTCCGCCGCCGACGTTACCCCCGGTATTGGCTACGCCGCCGTCCCCGCCGGGTGGATTGCCCTGGGTATACTTGTGGTAATAGTAATCATGGGCCCCCCCGAATGGGCTGAAAATTGCCGATAGGGCGTACGACCGAACCGGGAGACCCCGTAGTAAGGGGCGTACCCTCTAAAACCATATCGAGGACCGTACGCCCGAGGGACGTGGTAGTAAGAGGAATAGCCTCCATATCGAAAGCCGTACCCCCGTTGGACCTGATAGTGAGGTGCGTACCCTCCAAAACCGAATGAATGACGGTGATAAGACTGCGCCTGCCCAGAGCCGCAACCCGCAATCAAAACAACAACAAGCGCGAGGCATGCAGATTTAACCATGGTGCCCTCCCAATACATCGAGCCCGGATTGATTGTCACAAAACCGCTTCCTCCGCGCCCCCTGTTTAGGGGGTGTCTCGCCAATCCATGTCTCTAGCGGCGCCACCATCCGGTAAAACAATTTCAGCGGTCCACCAGCAGGCGGTAGCCGGCGCCCCGGGCGGTTTGCAAATGCAGCGGATTGGCGGGGTCGCGCTCGATCTTACGGCGCAGCCGGTTGATCTGAACATCGACTGTCCGCTCGTTGGCGGCAATGCCTGAACCGCCGAGCGCTTCGCGCGCGACAGTTTCCCCGGCCTTTTCGGCCAGAAGCCGCAGCATCTCGCGCTCCCGGTCGGTCAGCCGTACGACCTCGTCGCGCTGGCGCAGTTCGCCGCGGCCAAGATCGAAGCTGAAATCGCCAAAACGCACAAAAGCCGGAGGTCCAGCGATCACGCGCGGCCCCGCGCGCCGCAGGATCGAGGCGATCCGCAAAGCGAGTTCGCGCGGCTCGCAGGGCTTGCCGAGATAATCGTCGGCCCCGGTTTCCAGACCGCGCACCCGGTCTTCCGATTCGCTCCGCGCGGTCAGCATCAAAATCGGAACCTGCGCAAGTTCCGTGGCGCCGGCCCGCAGCCGCGCCGCAAAGGAAAAACCATCCTCGCCCGGCATCATGACATCGAGGACGATCAGATCGAAGGAGAGACTCTTGAGGCGGGCCATCGCTTCCACGGCATCGGCGGCGGTCGTGACGCGATACCCCTCTTCGCTCAGCACGCGAGACAAGAGCGCCCGGATGCGCCGGTCGTCATCGACAATCAGAAGATGCGCGGCGTCGTCTGCTGGCGCGGCCAGCGTCGGAGAGCCATTCGAGGAGCCATGCGAGTCCCGGCTCACCGCTGCTGCCCCGAGGCCGGGCCGGCGCCGATCATCGCGGCAACCTTGTCCCGTCCGCCCGCGTCAACCATGGCGAGGAGAAAGTCGATCGCCTGCGCGCGCGCGGCTTCCGGACGCTCCCCGAACACCCGCGCGAACCGTCGCGACTGCAGAAGCGCGACATCCAGCGCAAGAGCCTGTCCGCGCGCGGTTGGAAACAATTGGCGCTGGCGGCGGTCCTTTAAGCCTGGGCGTGCCTCGACATAGTCCCGGCCGATCAATTCCTTGAGGACGCGATTGAGACTCTGCTTGGTGATTTTCAAAATGTCCAGCAATTCGGCGATTGCGAGGCCCGGACGCCGGGAGACAAAATGCAACACCCGGTGATGTGCCCGGCCAAACCCAAGGGTCGCGAGGAGATCATCGGCATCGCCGGCAAAATCGCGATAGGCGAAGAACATGAGCTCGATCAATTCGAACATCGGCGCGCCCGGTCCGGCGGCGGCCGTGACTATAGGCCTCTCCGCGAGGTTTTGCGCAACGTCCCGCCCGCGCGCTATCAGATTCACATCCACCGCCTTTTATGTCAGCACTGTTGACATATTTCAGGAAGGTCCGTACACGTCAAGCTCCCGCCCCCCGGCGGCGGTTTTTTCCACAAGGCCCCCATGGTTTTGCGATCCCCGCCCCGCCATATTAGGCTGACCATTAAGGCCGCGCATTTCCGCGAAACCTCCCCGCGGGCCCGGCCATAAGCCCAGGAGTGAGCGATGTCCGCCTTGCCCTTCGACCAGCGCGACGGGTTCATCTGGATGAACGGCAATCTGGCCGCCTGGAAGGAAGCCAAGCTTCACGTGCTTTCGCACGGTCTGCATTATGCCTCCTGCGTCTTCGAGGGCGAGCGCGCCTACGGCGGCCGCATTTTCAAATCGGCCGAACATTCGGAGCGGTTCAAAACCTCGGCAGAGCTGCTCGATTTCGAGATTCCTTATTCCGTGGCGGAACTGGACAAGGCGAAGCAGCTCGTCGTCGATAAGAACAATTTGCCAAACTGCTACGTGCGCCCAATTGCCTGGCGCGGCAGCGAAACGATGGCGGTCGCGGCGCAGAATTCGACCATCAACGTCGCCATCGCAGTCTGGGACTGGCCGAGCATGTTCGACATCGCGCAAAAAATGCAAGGCATCAGGCTCGATATCGCCGATTACCGGAGGCCCGATCCGATGACCGCGCCGGCCCGCGCCAAGGCCGCCGGGCTCTATATGATCTGCACCATCTCAAAGCACCGCGCCGAACGGCGCGGCTATGCCGACGCGATGATGCTCGATTGGCAGGGGCGGGTCGCGGAATGCACCGGCGCCAATATCTTTTTTGCCATCGACGGCGCGATCCACACCCCGATCGCCGATTGCTTTCTCGATGGGATCACGCGGCGCACGGTGATCGACCTCGCCAAGCGCCGTGGCATCGAGGTGATCGAGCGGCGCATCATGCCGGAGGAGCTAACTGGCTTCGAGGAATGTTTTATCACCGGCACCGGCGCCGAGGTCACCCCCGTCTCGGAGGCCGGCCCCTACAAATTCACGCCCGGCGCGATGTCCCGCGCGATGATCGACGATTATTCCGCCGAGGTGCGGCCAAAGCAAAAGGCGGCTTGAGCCGGGAATTAAAATCTCCGTTTGCGCGAGCGCGCTCCGGATATTGCCCGTGGTTTCGCCTGAGCGCTATGGGGATTTTGGCGCGCGGCCGCCATGCGTGACGGGCAAGCCCTTTAAGTTGGGATGTGCCGCTAATTGTTCTTTCTGAACTCAGGCGACACGAAGGTCTCTTTCCCATCACAACTCGTAACTGCAAATTGGTAAGTGCCGAGGGGCGCCGATCCGTCCAATCGGCAAGGTCCAGGACACTGGGAAGAGCAAAAATTCCCCGTCCAGCGTACTGCCTTAATCTCTTCATCTGGCCCCAGCTCGCGGCAGCGTGGGGGCCGCACGGCACGGCAGGCCTCCCTAAGGTATAGGTTCGTCACCGGTACGTGAACCCACTCACCGTTTACCAATTGCTGAACCGCAACAGCCGAATTCAGCGAAATAGCCTCGCCCCGGTTAGCGACAGAAAACTCGCCGAAACCGCCGCCCAGCTCTATGACTACCGCAGAAGCTTTCGCGCATCTCACCGGAAGTATCACTGTGGCCAGCAAGACGGCGCACACGGAGGCCATTATATCCTTACATCGAAGTCGTGCCATACTCGGCTTTCCTCCGTGTTGGGCGCGGAGAACGCGTTACCTGCGACCTCGTTGCAATTCGGCGCTGACGGGTCCGTAGCAATCGCAGTAAACCTGGGTTCGCGCGGTCCTCCATCATATGCATTACCTGCATTACTCACATTTGCGGTGCTGCCCATGGCGTCTGGGGTGATAATCCAATCAGCCGCGATATGGGCGTAATCCGTGGGATGAAACTTCGCCTGCCAATGTACATTCCAAAGCAGGTGCTTTAGGTGCCGGAAATTACCCGTGGGATCCTTCAGGGTCAGGATTGTGCAGAAATGAAACTCCAGTTGGACCTCCCGCAAAAAATTAGTTTTGCTCGTGAGGGAATTGAGGTGCGTAAGGGAATAATAGTCCCTCGGCTCGTCGGAAAACTGCGCGGCCATAGCGATTGGAAACGGTGTACCCGCCGTTGCCACGGTGCGATTCAAGTCCGGAGCATTATTTACGAAAATCTCGCCGACTTCGAGCGTATCGCGGCAGCCCTTTGCCGCCCTAGCCGGCGGGCGCGCCCGTTGCAGAAAGCAGCTGCCATCATTGTTAGACTGGCCGCGATAAGATCCCCAGTTAGTCTCGATCCATTGCAACTGAATCAGTCCCAGAGTCCAGCCCTCTGGGTTGTCGCCGAGGCCACCGTTGATTTTGCATCGGCCTGATATTGTTATTCCCTGCTGACAAAGGAACGCCATATTGTCGCCATCCACGACCGGCGTTGCTACCGCCGGCCGCTGCGTCACTTCCATCAAAACCGATCCTGGTACGACCGTGATTGCCATCTGAACCTCCCTCGCAAATTATAAGCCCATTCAAGAAGGTTGATCGTTGTGCAGGGTTCGGGGCGAGTAGTCGGCCACTCTTTTATAACCCCGTCGATGCTGCCACATCGGATTTCCTTCGATGTGACCGGAATTCGGCGCTAGGACGAAACCAGCGAAACGCTGCCAATTGTCGGGGCAGACCCCTCGCTCGGCGCTCCGGCCGGGACGAGCGTGATTTTCGGCTCCTCGGTTAGCCGTCCGGCTTGGTGGAGCCGTTTCACAACATCCGTGACGAGAAAGCTAAAGTTCTTCGGTTTCAAAGTGGTTGCGGCGGGGTGATCTGCATTTGCCTCGCGAGACGCCACCCCAAAAAAGGAAAGTGACCCAACAAATGACGGATCCGACCGGCTGGGGGCCGCCTCCCCGGTATGGCCGAGATACACCTCGTATCCGGTGTCAGGCGCGAAAGGAGCACGGACATCATTGAGCCGGAGATAATAAACGCGATCGGAGGCCTCAGCCTGAACCTGCGCGGCGAGGGTATTGGCACCGCTTGGTAGGTTTAGGCGCGCAACCGGTTGCGTGGCTAAAGCAACGCTTGTTGCGCTTGCACCAAGTCTTACCGGACCGGATATCTGGCGGGATACAGCGTGTACGGCCGGAGACAGCCTGGCTGACGGAGCTAGGAACGGTGCGCTCCCAGGCGGGCGATCAAGATAGCGGTCGTATTCATAGTCAAGGTCTTGAAGCTCGAGTATGTCGGAAACCTTGCCTTGAACGCCGTTGCCGCTGCCGTCCACGAAACGGTACATCGTATTCCTGAATGTTGCGTCGTTCGGGTTTTTGCCCCCGGCCTTGGCCCAGCTCGCCCAAATCCGGTCGATATTGCAGTGGTGAAGCCAGAAAATCGGGTCGTTCGCCGCCCACGGCACTTGACCCATCCCTCTGGAGTTTCCGACGTTCCCATGCAGCACGCCATGCGGGTCGTTGTCGACGTTCGAGCAGAACCCGGCGTCGCTGCCGACGTCAACGTAAACTGAAGATTTCATCGCATCGAGCGTCATCGGCGAACCACCGGGAGCTTCGTCAACGGGGGTCCCTTGATTGACCGCGGAATTTCTGTTTCGCCGGAACAAAGGCCCCCAAACGGCATCATTGGCGAGCCGGAACTGTTTGGGCAAGCTACGATTATTCGGGTCGGAATCGGTGTAATTCCAGTATGGCAGCGTGAATTCCGGCGCGCCAGAAACGTTGCGAATGATTTGTTCGAAGAACCCGACGTAGAGACGATGCCAAGGAAGAAAGAAATTTTCTCCTTTCGAGGAGGGATGATGTGCTTCGCAGGTATCCCACATCGCGGTAGCCAATGCCCGATTGGGATCGGAGCGCTTGGTATAGATTCGTTTGATCTCCGACGCCTTTCTGCGATTATCCGGGACCGCGTGGGTATACCATTGGAATAACCAGCTGCGAGGATCGCCGGGGGCGCTGTTTGTGGTGGCCATCATTTTACCAACGGCGGATGCGTAGATTTTTAACATATCTTGACCTTCGGCGGTCGCGACGTCATGCCGAATAACCTTCGCGGCCGGTTGAGCGCGGGCGAAGCGCTCAAATCCGAAAAAAGGCGTGGACGCGGCAGCGATCGCGCCAGCCCGCACCACTGTACGTCTTGATATCCGTTGCATTTTGTATCCCCCCTGAGAAATATTCAGCGCGACTCCGTTGCCGCACCGCGTTTATAGAACGCTTGGATCTGCAAGTCCACCTATGGGCACGAGGTCCATAGCCGGCCGGCATTCGGAATATCAATTCGTGTAAAGAGCGATTTCGGCGATTGAGGGCCGGCTGCCCCCGGCCGGTGTAGTTGCAGGCACAAATGTTACGGAGATTGGGCCGTTCAGCCGTCCCGCTTGCTGAAGCCGAACCAGGACCGGAGAGACCTCGAAGCTGACGGCCCTCGAGCCTTCGCTCAATTCCTTCGGCATGCCAAAAAAACTAAGAGCGCCGACATAGCCGATATCATTGGGGGATGCTTTTGCGTCTTCCCCGAGGTTCAGGAACACGAGGTACCCGGTTTGCGGATTTCGATTGGCGAATATCCCGCCCAGGCGTAGAATAATGCGGCGAGTTTGTGCCTGAGCGGCCAATGTTTCCACGGTCATGTTTCCGGACAGCCGCAATACGGCGCGTGCCGGTCCCGGCGTCAGCACCAACGTCTTCCCTTCCCACGAGGCAACTCTTGTAGCGGCATGGAGCCGGGTTGGGATCACAATGGAAAGGCCGGCCAAAATTAATCCGCGACGGTTGAGCACCTTAGCTCCCGAATGCGACTCTAGCATAAAATCCCAACAGCAGATGGTCCCAGCAACGCCAATTTGCAACGCCCATTGTTGGAGAGCCGGCGAATTTGATACCGTGTATAAATTGGGACTTGACCTTGTCGGACAAGGTCATATGCGGCCATCGGATGAAAGGAAAATCGCGACGTCCGGCGCGATGATCGACGATTATTCCGCCGAGGTGCGTCCAAAACAAAAGGCGGCGTGAGGCGGGACTAGAAATTTCCGGCCTCGCCGTCTCGCGCCGCACCAACGTCTACCGCTCCCCGGTCAGGAAGTCCCGTCGCCCCCCTGGGCAAAACCCGGCGTCACGGGCTTCCGCGAACTCCATGGTGGGCTCGCTCCAATTGCACCCTTCGGTCCTCCGAGAGTTTCACGGCTTTAATCAGCATGAGAACCTTGGGAACGAGGAAAGGAAGCACCACGGCGGTCGCCACCGAAGCCGCCGCGGTCAGAAGTTTGACATACCCTGAGAGCCAGTAGGTCGCGTTCCAGATCGTCCACACTTCCATGAAGTGGGTAATGCTGCAGGAGAAGATGAATACGCCGAAGGCCACAAAGATCCATGAAAAAGGCATGTCGTGGCGAGCGCGATAGATGAGATAGATAAGCGTAGACGAGATCGCAATGTAGGAGAGCCCGATCAGGAGGTCGGAGCTTACGTGCAAAAAGTATAGCTGCGGCACCCACAAGTAGCACATCCCGTGGGGCATGAACATCTGCTCTGCGAAGCCGTTTGCGAAAAGATTGGCCGCCAGCTTGGGCCAAGCAACCAACAATACCGCGGCCGGCGCCAGCAGCGCCGCGCCATAAGTGAGCATTCGCCAATCGCGGCGTTGAGGCTCGGATATTTCGTGTCTCGACATGATAGATCCTCCTCCACATGTTTAGTTGTCAAGGAATAACGATCATCCGGCCTGATTATCACAAATCCGCTTCCTCCGCGACCCCTGTTCAGGGGTCGCCGGTGGTGTTAGTTTCGGCTGCACGGCAACGCGGGAGGGACCGATGGGGGCGGTCGAGCATCTCAAAACCTTGTGCTGCCTCGGGCTCAAGCCCGAGAGCGCGATGATCGCCGTCACGCCCCTGCTGCATGAGATCATCCCACATGGCTGGACGCGAATGGCTTTCATCGAGCCAGACGCCACGCTGAGCCACGGCTACTCGGAAAACCCAGCAATGGCGCTCCAATTGGAGCGCTTCCTCGACCTATTGCTTGACCCCGCGAACATAATTGGTTCCATTTACCTGCCCAACTTTAAGGCCATCGGGATCGGCTGGGCCTTGCATCGTCAAGGGCGTGGCTGGCTGGACAGCGACTGGTACCGGGAAGTAGAGGCCCCGGCCGATTCTTGCTGGTGGCTCGAAGCGATGATTGGCGATGGCGCCCGGTCCATCGCTTCCGTGCACTTGACGCGGCCGCGCTGCGCCCGCCCCTTCACCACGGACGATGTGCAAAAGCTCGACCCGCTGCGTCCTTGGCTCGCGCACGCCTTTCGCCGATCCCTTCCCGAGAGTGGGCCGCAAGATCTGCTTCGCTCGAGCGTGACGGGAAGGCCGGTGCTCACCGGACAAATGGTTCTGACGGCTGACGCAAAGGTCATCTATCAGACACGGGACACCCGGCTCCTGCTTAGATATATCGACCAAAGGACGATTGAAGCATGGTACCGAAGCTCTGACCGCGACCGGCTCCCTGCGCCGGTCCTAAAGCTCCTGCAAGCGATCACAGGCGCCGCGAACGGCACTTCCAACACCCCGCCGCGTATGCGGATTTCGACCGCTTATGGCGCTCTGACGCTCGCGGCCAAATGGCTCGTGCCGGCGGGCACACTTCCGGCAGACGCCGCCAGAGATCCGAAATCCTGTCTTATATCGGTGACGATTGAACTGCGCGAGTACCCCGTTGCCCATACGGCGCGCGTGCTGCGGGAAAACGGCGCCACGCCAGCGCAGACGAAAGTCGGCATTCAGCTCGCCTTGGGCAAACCGAAATCTGTGATCGCGGACGACCTCGGGATCCAACTCTCCTCTGTTATGGCTACTACGAAAAAGCTGTATCAGACTCTCGATGTTCACAATTCCGCCGAGCTAGCCACGAAAATCTGGCTGGACCAAAAGCAAGTGGAGGCGCGCCAAGATTTGCGGCGCGCCGGATAGACGGCGGTCCTAACTTTCTTTCTTCGCGCATGTCCCGTGGATGTCTCAATGCCGCGCACAAACGACCCGCATCGGCTCACTCGCCCTTGCTTCGATGCACCGCGCGATTTGTTAGGTGCTTCATCAACAATGTGACAGAGCCCGTCGCGCAGCTCTACGGCGATGCGGCTTTTCGCAACGTGGAGCACAGAACCCAAAGGAGGGTTGGGGGCAGCGAACCCCGTTGTCGGAACTTACTCTTTGCAAGTATCGCGGTATCTACGGCAATTGCCCTCGCCTTCCTCGCCTAACTCTTCCTTGTGGAGGCACGCGCTCCGCAATTCCTCACAATCCTGCTGCCGAGACCCCTCCCGGTCACGGTCGCGGTCTATGTGGACGCCTCCCGGTCCAATCTCAATACCCTGAGAGGACGCCGAAAAGGGAAAAAAAAGAGCCCCCGCAGCAGCGATGGCGAGTGCATACGTGCGCATTAAAAATCCTCCCTATGCATCGCGATGGGCCAACCGGGAGGAGGCTAAACCGACATCCACCCGATGACCAGATTTCGAGGCTGAGATTGCCACTTTGGACGAGCCTTGGCAAGGCCGAACCACGAAACTGGGGCCTCCCCCACAGAGCCGAAAAAATCCAATGAAAATAAAGACTTAGGCTCAAATCGCGCGCAGCGGTCCGAACGTTTCAAGACCGAACGAAACGCGAAAACCCGCGCAAATAACGCGAAAACCCGCGCAAAAACCGCGCAACGAAAACCCGCACAAGGGCGGCTCCGTGTCAACTCAACTCACAGTCATGCGGACCGTGGGCTGGAGGCCTATTGGACCCCCCGGAAGCGACCACAGCGCTCTCAAAAATCGAAAGCGTGCCGAGGTCCGTGGCCGATCCGGCGTGCGGCTCTGGAGCGATTCTGGACGTGCTCAGAGCCGCCGGGCATATCGTCCACGGCTCGGATATCGCCGATTACGGCTGGCCGCATACAGTCGTCCGCGACTATCTCGCCGGACCGGTTGAGATGAACGGTGTCGCGATCGTCACTAACCCCCCGTACCGTCTTGCGCAAAAGTTCATACAGAAAGCTCTCGACGATGGGACGAGGTTCGCCGCTTTCCTGCTTCGGCTGAACTTTCTGGAATCCATGCGCCGGAAGGAATTTTTCGAGACGCACCCGCCCTCAAGGGTTTGGGTGTCCTCGCGGCGGCTGCCGATGATGCACAGGCACGGATGGACCGGTTCCAAGGCGCCTTCAAATCATTGCTACGCGTGGTTCGTCTGGGACGAGTCCAGCGAGAAGGACCGCCTTTATTTTTTTGATTGGAAAGTGGGCGAAACCACAAACGAAAACCCCGCCGGAACGATCTGGCGCGGGCTGATTTCACTTTCACAGGACAGACCAGAATACCGAAAATGACCATCTCACCGGGCAAGCAAGGAAAGGACAAGTTCGATGAACCTCCGTAGCGAAATTCCCCACGCTTCGCAAGCGATAATCGACGCCGTCGAGGAACCCGACGGCGCGGCCTTCGCGGTGCGCATCACCGGCGATCAGGTGCGGCTCAAGAATCTCGCGCGGCGCCTTCATGCATTGGGCGAGCGCCCGTTGTTCCCTTATCTCGACGAGGTCGAGCGGGGCTACCCGCTGCGCGAGCCTCTCGAGGACTATGCCCGTCTCGATCCCGATCTCGTTGCGGCGCCGGGCGGCTCGCATTTCGGGCCGACGGTCTTCGCCATCGAGGGAGGGCGCTGCCATGAGCGGGCTTGAATGGACCACACCAAGTATCGAGGAAGTCCCCATGGACGGCCGCTACCGCGTCCTGTACCGCCAGGCCCTCGAAGAGGAGCCCGTCGCGCCGTGGGAGAAAGACGCTTTCGACGTAGCGGAAGCCGTGCTCGCCGCGGCAGAAGAGGGCGACAGTTGTTGCACCGTCTGCATAGAGCTTGAGGCCCTCATTCAAACGCGCCGCGCGCTTGGAGCGGCGGCAGCGCCACTAGGAACCGCGCTTGATTATATCCACCGCGGGTGGTCGCCGATCCCAGTCCCGTACAAGAGTAAAGCGCCGCTCGACAAAAAGGGCTGGCCCCGCTGGCTAATCACCGAAGATACCGCTCACCAATGGTTCAACGGCGAAGTGCAAAACATCGGCGTGAGGCTTGGCGAACTTTCCGGGGGGCTTGCTGATGTGGATCTCGATTGTATCGAGGCCATTCACGCGGCACCCTATTTCCTGCCACGGACTTTATGCTTTGGCCGGGCTTCCAAGCCGCGCAGCCATTGGCTTTATCAATCCGATCTTTGGCAAACCGAAGACAAAGCCGCGATCCAATTCAAGTTCACCACCGGTAGGGGCAAAGACCGCAAAGAGCAGATGATTCTCGAACTGAGAATTGGCGGCGGAGACAAGGCCGCTCAGACCATTTTCCCCGGCAGCGTTCATGAAACGGGCGAGCTGATCGCATGGGACGAGAAAGAGCCGCTCGCGCGGGCCGATGGGGCCGCCCTGAAACAACGCTGCGCGCGGGCCGCCTCTGCGGCGCTGGTTGCAGGGCATTTCCCATCGAAAGGCGCCCGGCATGACGCTGGGCTAACACTTGGCGGCTTTCTCTCTCGATGCGGGTTTAGCCGCCCGGACACAGAACTGTTCGGCGAGGCCGTCACGATCGCAAGCGGCCAGTCGATGGAGAAGGTCAAGGATGTCAGAAAGGCGGCGCGCGAGGCATGGGACGAAGGCAACCGGCCAGGCGGCAAGTCGCGGGGATTCCCAGCTCTCGCGGAGACGTTCGGCGATGACGTCGCAAAGCATATTGCTGGTTGGCTGGGATACGAGGGCGAGCTTGAACCCGAGGAGCTGCCGGCGCCTGGTGCGCGCAAGCGGCGCAAGAAACAACCCGCAGTTCCTTCAGAGGATGCTCTAGCGCTCGACTTTGCCTGCCGCCACGGCGACGAGCTTCGCTTTGTCTCTTTTTGGGGCAAGTGGCTCAAATGGACCGCCGGAAGATGGCAGGTCGAGAAAACGTTGGCCGCATACGACCTCGCCCGCAAGATTTGTCACGGGCATTCTTTAGGTGGCTTAAGAGCGCGAACCGTCGCAGCAATTGAACTGATGGCGCGTTCGGACCGCCGCCTCGCCGCCACCACGGATCAATGGGACGCGGACCCGTGGCTATTCAATAC
>Ga0209526_10001371_pt1 | contig 16213 bp, 12 predicted proteins | sample JacPinW_OM2H0_M1_FD_188566 | JGI IMG/M metagenome (GOLD analysis project Ga0209526, IMG submission 188566) | Forest soil microbial communities from Algoma, Ontario, Canada - Jack Pine, Ontario site 1_JW_OM2H0_M1 (SPAdes) (version 2) | ecosystem: Environmental > Terrestrial > Soil > Boreal... | reverse complement strand
AGCGTCTGCGCGATCAGGCCGGCATCGTTGGCGGGTGTGTTGAGTGCGCCGGCTTGATATCCGGCGTTTCCGATCACCAGCGCGATGCGCTTTTCAGCCTGCGCCGCGTTGGCCGCCATGAGCAGCGGGGTGAGTGCAAACGCAAGGGCGACCAGGGTGCGAGTGCGTAGCATGATGGCTCCCTCATCAGGCGAGAAATTACGCAGTCATTAGACCGCAAGGGCGCTGAATGGCATCTGAATAGAAAGAGCCATGAGTAAGGCGGCCTCAAGACAAGAGGCTTCCGCCATGACAAACTTGCGCCATCATCCCCGCGGAACCGCAGCACGGAACTTTGCAGCTGGCGATGGCCGTCACCCTCACGCCAATTCCCGGCCTTCCCATGGTCACGCCGCGCGACGATCTGGCAGAGCTGCTGATCTCGGCGTGCGAGAAGAACGCGTTTAGTCCCGCCGCTGGAGACGTCCTCGTTGTGGCGCAGAAAATCGTCTCCAAAGCGGAAGGCCGCTATGTCGACCTTGCAACGGTGCAGCCATCGCCGCAGGCGCAGGAACTCGCGGCCGCGGTCTGCAAGGATGCGCGGCTGGTCGAAGTGATCCTGCGCGAATCGCGGCGCGTCGTGCGTGCGCGGCCGGGCGTGTTGATCGTCGAGCACCGGCTCGGCTTCATCATGGCCAATGCCGGCGTCGATCGCTCGAATGTCGATCCCGCCGTGGCACGCGAGCCGGTCCTGCTTTTGCCGGTTGACCCCGATCGCTCCGCCGAAATGCTGCTCGCGCGCCTGAGCACGCACTTTGGCGCAGGGCTGGGCGTGATTATTACCGACAGCTGGGGCCGGCCATGGCGGCGCGGCACAGCGGGCGTCGCGCTCGGCGTGGCGGGCATCCCGGCGCTCATGGATTTGCGCGGCCGGCCCGACCTGTTCGGGCATGAATTGCGTGTCACCCAGACCGCCTTTGCCGACGAGATTGCGTGTGCCGCTTCGCTCCTCATGGGTCAGGCGGACGAGGGAAGGCCCGCCGTGCTGGCGCGGGGGCTGTCCTGGTCGGGCGCACCCAGCCCTGCCGCCGCGCTCATTCGCCCGCAGGAGGAGGATCTGTTCCGGTGAACGGTCCCCGCAACGACCCCCACCCTATCCCTCCCCCGCTTGCGGGGGAGGGTAAGGGAGGGGGCGTGATCGCACTGTGCGGAGGGATCGGGGGCGCCAAGCTCGTGCTCGGTTTGAGCCGGGTCATCGCGCCGGCCGATCTCACCGTCATCGTCAACACCGCTGACGATTTCGAACACCTCGGACTTGCGGTGTCGCCTGATCTCGATACCGTCATGTATACCCTGGCCGGGCTCGACGACCCGCGGCGGGGTTGGGGCCGGCGCGATGAGACCTGGTCCTTTATGAGCGCGCTCGCCGCGCTTGGCGGCGAAACCTGGTTCCAACTCGGTGATGGCGATCTCGCCACCCATCTGGAGCGGACGCGCAGGCTGCGCCAGGGTGAAAAACTCTCGGCCATCACCGCGGATTTTTGCCGCCGGCTTGATGTTGCGGTTGCGATCCTGCCGATGTCCGACGACAAGGTGCGCACGCGCGTGTGGACCGACATGGGAGTACTCGACTTTCAGGATTATTTTGTGCGGCGGCGGTGTGCGCCGGTGGTGCGCCGGCTGGACTACGAAGGCGCAGCAACGGCACGCCCGCACGATCTTGCGATGGCGGCGTTGCGCGATTCGCGCTTGCGGGCGATTGTGATCTGTCCTTCCAATCCGCTGCTCAGCATCGAGCCCATGCTTGCGCTCCCGCGGCTGCGCGAAGCGGTTGCCGCAAGTCCCGCTCCGGTTATCGGGATCTCTCCGATCATCGCAGGCGACGCGGTGAAGGGTCCGACCGCAAAGATGATGGCGGAGCTCGGCATTCCCGTCACCGCAAGCGCGGTCGCGCGACGCTATTGCGATTTGCTCGACGGCTATGTCGTCGATCGCGCCGATGCTTCTGACGCACAGGAGCTTGACGTTGCGGTCATGATCACGAACACCCTCATGCGCAGCCTTGCGGATCGTGAAGCGCTGGCGCGCGACGTGCTCGGCCATGCCGATATGGTGGCGAAGGCGCCGGCATGAGCGCAGTGCATGTCCCGCACCCCCACCCTTTATCCCTCCCCCGCAGGCGGGGGAGGGATAAAGGGTGGGGGCTTTTGCGAACAAGGACATGCTCAAGAAAGAGGTAGAGCAGGATGACGATTCGAACAAAAGTCATCCTGCTCTAATGCGCGGGATTTGCGCCGTTGTCCCGGTCAAGCAAACAGACAGCGCCAAGGAGCGGCTTGCGCGCACGCTTACCTCCGCGCGCCGCCAGCAACTGGCGTGCGCGATGCTGGAGGACGTTCTGACAGCGCTCGCTGCGACCGCCGAGCTGGCTGCAATTCTCGTTGTGACGATCGACCCGGCCGCAGCACTCATTGCGGCGCGCTACGGCGCTCGGGTTTCGGCAGCCAGCGCGGCGCAAGGACATACCGCCGCCGTGGCGTGCGCGGCGCGCCAGCTTGCTGCCAGGCGATTGGCCATGCTGACCATGCCGGCGGATATCCCGCTCGTGCAGACGCAAGACGTTTGCGAGCTGCTCGGCGCCCACCGCTCGTCAACGCACGCCGGTGGACGCGCGTTCACCATCATCCCCGCGCACGACCAGCGCGGCTCGAATGCTGTTGTGTGCTCGCCGGCCGATGCGGTGCCGCTGCGCTTTGGCGAGGACAGCTTCTTCCCGCATCTTGCTGCCGCGAAGGAAACCGGGATCGAGCCCGTGGTGCTGCGCTTGCCGCGCGTTGCACTCGATATCGACACGCCCGCGGATCTTGCAGCACTGATTGCAGCGGGCCCACCATCCAACACCCGCACGTTCGAGCTGTTGGCGCGCTGGCGCTTGGCGTAATCGTAGCCCGCATTGAGCGAAGCGAAATGCGGGGAGCGCCCCGGATTTCGCTTTGCGCTCAATCCGGGCTACAGGGCTAGCCCGCCCGCGCGAGCACGCACGAGGCGAGCTTCTCGATCAGCTGCGCCTTGACCTCTTCCGCTCGGCTGTTCTCGATCTGACATGTTCCTGCCGCCGCGTGTCCGCCACCGCCATAGGAGAGGCAGAGCGCCCCGACATCCACCGCCGCGGTCCGGTTGAGAATCGACTTGCCGATCGCAAACACCGTGTTCTGCTGCTTGAGACCCCAGAGCACATGCATGGAGAGGCGGCACCGAGGAAACAAGGCATAAAGCATGAAGCGGTTGCCGGAATGGATGATATCCTCGCCGCGCAAGTCCAGCACCACAACATCCCCATGCACGCGCGCGCACCGAAGGATTTGCTCGCGGAAGAACGGCTCGTGCTCGCGGTAGAGGTTCACGCGTTCCTTGACGTCGGGCAAAGCGAGGATTTCTTCCACAGTGTGATCCCGGCAGAAGTCGATCAGCTTCATCATCAGCTCGTAGTTGGAAACGCGAAACTGACGAAAACGGCCGAGACCCGTGCGCGGATCCATGAGAAAGCTCAGCAGTACCCAACCCTGCGGGGCCAGGATCTCCTGCGCTGAAAATTGCGCCGCGTCGGCCTTGTCGACGGCCGCCATCATCTCATCGCTAATGCGGGGAAAGCGCGCACGGCCGCCGTAGTACCGGTAGACCACCCGAGCGGCCGAGAGCGCGTTGGGATCGATGATGTGGTTTCCCTGAAGCTGGTGACCCGTGCGCTCCATCTCGCTCGAGTGATGATCGAAAACGAGGTGGGCGCCTTTGGCATAGGGCAGGTTGGTCGTGATGTCGCGCCCGGTTATGCCGGCTTTTCCGTCTTGCACGTCTTTGGGATGCACGAATGTGATTTCGTCGATGAGGTCGAGCTCCTTGAGCAGGACACCGCAAACGAGCCCATCGAAATCACTGCGAGTCACCAACCGAAACGCGCTCATGGAGCCTCCGCCGAGTCATGAAACCCGCGCGCTTATAACGGATGAACGTTAAAACTCCTCATCCGCGCCGGATCAGACCGAGGCGTGTCGCCATTGCATTAATGCGCGGTTTACCAAGATTGACCTCCGCAAAAATGATCCGATCATCAAAGAGGCTGGGTACCGGGGCTGGATCATTACGTGTTTTGCGGCGAACCGACGGGCCGCTTGAGCGCGGAAATGATCGCGCGCAGCGCGTTGTGCTCGGAAGCCTGCGCGGAGGGCTCAACCGCATGGATCCGCTCATGCAGGAAGGCGAGCTTCCAGATCGCAGGTGAGGAGAGCACGAACGGATAAAGATCGCCCTGTCCCATGCTGCGGTTGATGGAGTTAACGGCGAAGGTGAGCGGGAGCCAGGTATCGATGATGCGGTTCATCTCGGCGCGATGGGGGTCGAAATCTATGACAGCGTCAAGCCCAGTGCCCTGCGCCACCCGTGGCCGCAACCGCAGCCCGAATGCGCCCGCGGTTTCAAGCGTGTCGACCATATGGAAATAATGTGCCCAGGTTTCCGCGAAATCTTCCCACGGATGCGCGCTCGCATAAGCGGTGACGAAGCGCTCCGACCAGTCGGGTGGCGGCCCGTTGGCGTAATAGCGTTCCAGCGCCGCCTGGTAGTCCTCGCGCTCATCGCCGAACAGATGACGGAATTCGGCAAGCGCCGGAGAATTGGCGACGAGATGATCCCAGTAATAATGCGCGATCTCATGGCGGAAATGGCCGAGCAGCGTGCGATAGGGCTCGCTCATGGACTTGCGTTGGCGCTCGCGCTCAATGTCGTCGGCCTCAGCCACGTTGAGGGTGATGAGACCGCCCGCGTGCCCGGTCATTGGCCGCGGCGCCGACGCATCCCCGGGCGGCGAAAGAAAATCGAAGGCGAGGCCGTTTTCGTCCTCGTTGCGCATGGTCAGCGGCAGGCGAAGCTTCAGCAGGGTGTAGAATAACCGGTGCTTGGCGAACTCGATCTTGCGCCAGTGCGCAAGGCTCTCCGGTTTGGACAGATCGGGGATGGTGCGGTTGTGGCGGCAGGCGGTGCAAAAGATCTCGGGATGATCGGCTGCCACGAGCCAGTTGCAGACATCGTGGCGCGCATTATCGCAGAAACGATAATGCTCATCCGCCGCGGCGAGCGGGCGCCATCGATCTTCGGCCGGCGCCAACGCGCTAACGATCTCCTGCTGCGGGAGATAACCCAGCCGCAGCCCGCAGCTCTCGCACGACGTGTTCTCGAAATAGAGGGGCTGCCCGCAATTCTGGCATTCGAACAGTTTCATCGTGGGACGGGCGAAACGCGCGCGCGGTTTACGCAAACAGCTGTAGTCAAAACTTCACCGGAAGGAAGCGCCTGGTAAACATCACGGCGTCCTCGGGCACCTGCTGCAAGATCCCCATCTCGACCAGCGACTGCCGTAATACCGCAAGCGCCTGCGGATCGAAGGAACCGTCGCTGGTGAACATCTTGATCTGCTCGTCATAGACGCGGCTGATCACGGCCTCATCGAGGTGGAGAACCCTGGACGTGATCTCTACGGTGCGTTGCTTGTTCGAGCGCATGAACGCAATGGTCTCGAACCAGCCGCGCAGGAAGCTTTCCACCACAGCGGGCCGCTTGGCGATCAGCTCGTCGCGTGCATAGATAACATGCGTATGAAAGTGCGGCGCAAATGGCGCGAGCGGCGCCAGCACGCGCCATTGCTTGACGGCCTCCTGCGCATAGCCCAGTTCGAGTGCGATCACGACCGCGTCGATCTGGCCGGTTTTGAGCGCGGCCTTGGTCGAATCGAGTCCACCGACGGTGACGGCAGACACGTCACTCGGCGCCCATTTCCGGTCGGCGACCACGCGCTTGAGCAGCCAGTCCGTGAGCGACCCCACGGTGGTGATGCCGACCTTCTTTCCTTTGAGATCATCGATCGTCTGCATCGGCGATTCGTAGGGTACGACGATGCTCATATTCATGGGCGCGCCCGCCATCGCCGCCACCGCTTTTGCCGTAACGCCTTTGGCGAGAAAGCCCATGCCCGGGCCGCTGCCCAGCCCGAAATCGATGCTGTCGGACGCAAGCCCTTGCTGGAGCCGCGCATCGCCGGCAAATCCGGTCACTTCGAGTTCGAGCCCGCGTTTGCTGAAATTGCCGATCTCGACTCCGACATCGATGGGCGTGAACGTCCAGGCGAAGGGCACTGCCTTGCCCAGGCGCACCTTCTCGGCGGCATCCGCGCTCGCAACGAGCGCCAGCGCCACAACAGACATGAGCGTGGCCAAGGCCGCGCGTATGAGATGGTTCATCGTTGCTCCTTGGACGTAGCCCGGATTGAGCGCAGCGAAATCCGGGGACGGACCCCGCGTTTCGCCCGTCTCCGCTTAAGCTTCGACGGGCTACTGTGAGTGAGGCCGCCGAAGCCTTAGCGAAGGCGGCTCCGCTCAACGCGGGCTACAAACTACCCTAATCCAATTGTACCCCGAATTCGCGGATGATCGGAGCCGCGTCGGCCGCGGTCTCCTCGATTAGCTTTTGAAACGCTTGCGGGTTCGAGAATGCTGCGATCGATCCGGATTTTTCGATCATGGCTCGATAGTCCTGCGATTTGATGATCGCTTCGATGCGCGTGCTCAGGAGGGCGATGATCGGTTGCGGCGTGCCGGATCCCGCGCATACGCCGAGCCAGGCGGAGGCCACGAACGGGATGCCACTCTCGTTGAGCGTGGGCACTTCCGGCATGGACGCAAGCCGCTCGCTGCCGGTGACCGCGAGAACCTTCACCTGCCGGCTCTGGTAGACCGGCAACATCGATAGCGGCGGTCCGATCATGAGGTGGGTTCGCCCTGCGATCACTTCCTGCAGGGCTTCCGGAGTTCCCTTGTACGGAATAGGTGTCATTCTCATGCCGGTGAGCTTTTCAAGTTTCTTCGCAAGCAGGTTCTGCGTGGAACCTGCGCCGAGGTGGCCATAGTTTACCTCGCCCGGATGCGCCTTGGTGTAGTCGACAAACTCCATGAAGGTCTGCGCCGGAATCGTGTCCGAGATCGCAACCGCGTAGCTGTAGCTTGCGATCTGAGAAATCCCGGCGATGTCCGAGAGCTTGTATTTGACGCTGCGGTAGAGAAGCGTGTTGACAGCATCGAAATAGGTGCACAGCAAGAGGTCGTATCCGTCTCTGGGGCGGGACAGCACGTCCATGGCGGCCAGCAGCGCGCCCGCGCCGGGCTTGTTCTCGACCAGCACCGGCTTGCCGAGCGACCCAGTCAGGCGTTCCGCGATAAAGCGCGCCGGGATATCGGTCGGCCCGCCCGCGGTGAAGCCAAGCACCAGCCTGATCGGCCGCGACGGATAATCGCCTGCCGCAGCCGGCGCGGCCGAAGCAAGCACCGTGCAGAAGGCCAGCGCGTGCCGCGTTCGTGCCGCAAGATGCTTTACCAGCATGATGAAGGTGCGATGAGGGTGATCGTATAGAAAAGGTTAGTCGAGCATCTTCGTCGCCGCAACCGACGTAGCGCCGGATTTACGCCTGCGCTTCGCGCAAGCTCCAATCCGGGCTACTTTAAGCCGCCATCCGTTGGAGGATACCATGGATTTCGGCATTCAGCTCGCCACCTCGTCGCATTCCTGGAAGGTCGTCAAACGCGCTGAAGAATTGGGCTTCACCCACGCGTGGTTCTACGACACTCAGCTTCTCAACGCCGACATGTTCGTCGCCATGGCGGCAGCCGCGATGGCGACCTCGCGCATTCGGCTCGGCACCGGCGTTCTGATTCCGTCGAACCGCATCGCACCGGTCGCGGCGAGCGCGCTTGCCTCGCTCAATGCGCTTGCCCCCGGGCGCATCGAGTTCGGCGTATCAACCGGCTTCACGGCGCGGCGTACCTTGGGGCTGCGCGCGATCTCCCTTGCCCGCATGGAAGAATATCTCGCCGTGGTTACGGGACTGCTCAAAGGGCAAACCGTGGAATGGCGCGGCGAGAAAGCGACGCACAAGATTCGTTTTCTCAATCCGGAGCTTGAGCTCATCAACCTGCATGATCCCATCCCCGTCCACATTTCGGCGTTCGGGCCGCGCGGGCGGCGCCTGACGGCAAAGCTCGGCGCGCATTGGATGATTGCAACGCGTGGAGCTGCCGCGGCCAACGCCGCGCTTGATGACATGCGGCTAGCCTGGAAGGAGGCGGGGCGCGACCCGGCAACGCTTTACGCAACAGCTTTCGGGGGCGGCTGCGTGCTTGCAGACGGCGAGCCCGCCGACAGTCCGCGCGCCAAGGCCCAGGCGGGCCCCGCCGCGGCGATTGTGTTTCACAACAACGCCGAGCAGGACGAGCTCGGTTCCATCGGCTTTCCAACGCCGCCGCAGTTCAAGGCGAAGTTCGATGCCTATCGCGAAATCTATCGTAAATATGAGCCGGCCGATGCGCGCTATCTTTGCAATCATCGCGGACATCTGATGTTCCTGCGCCCCGAGGAGCAGGAGATCATTACCGGCGACGTCATCCGCGCCTTCACGTTCACCGGCACCAAGGCGGAGCTCGTTGACGGCCTTCGCGTCATGAAGGCTGCCGGCTTTCGCCAGTTCGGCACGCACATTCGCACCGGTCACGAGATGGCGATGTTACAGGACTGGGCCGATGTCATCGCGGACGTATAGGAGGCAGCGGTAGAAAGAGACCGGATGGCACTACGCTCAATCGCTCTCGCGCTTGCCCTTGCGTCGGCATGCGTGGCGCCCGCGCAAAGCGATGACTGGCCGAGCCGGCCGCTCACAATGGTGATTCCGTTCGCGGCGGGCGGCGCGCCGGACCTCGTGGGGCGCATTCTTGCGCCGCATCTCTCCGAATTTCTCGGCAGCCCTGTCATCGTCGAGAATGTCGGGGGAGGCGGCGGCATGATTGCCGCGGCGCGCGTCGCAAAGGCGCCGCCCGACGGTTACACCTTCATACTGGGATCGAGCGGCACTCACGCCGTCAACCAGACGCTCTCCAAGAAACCGCTCTACAATGCCGCGACCGATTTCACTGCGGTGGCGCTCATCGCCGATCAGCCCGTTCTGCTCATCGCGCGCAAAGATCTGCCCGCCACCAACCTGCAGGAACTCGTCGCCTACGCGAAGGCGCATCAGGAGACGATGCAATATGGCTCGGCCGGACCCGGCTCCGCCACCCATCTCGCCTGCATCCGTTTCAACATGGCCGCCGGCATCGACATTCCGCACGTGCCCTATCGCGGCGGCACCCCGGCGATGGCCGACCTCATCGCCGGGCGCATCGACTATCAATGCGCGACGACCAGCGCGCTGCCGCACATCGAAAGCGGCACGGTCAAGCCGATGGCGATTTTCGCAAAGCAGCGATCGCCGATGCTGCCGCAGGTTGCGACCGCGCAAGAGCAGGGGCTGGGAGAGTTCGAGGCGGATGTGTGGTTCGGGATTTTCCTGCCGAAGGGCGCGCCCGCCGAGATCGTCCGCAAGCTTCACGCGGCATGCATCGCCAGCATGGATTTGCCCGCCGTACAGCAACAGGTCCGAACCATCGCGACGAGTGTCGTGGCCACGGAACGCAGATCGCCGCAGTACCTGCAAAAATTTGTGGAAAGCGAGATCGAGAAATGGGCGGGCCCGATCAAGGCCTCCGGCCTGAGCATGGATTGAATCCGGGCGACAGATTGCATCGTTCGCTTACGCCGATTTGGCGAGGGGCGGCAGATCGGCGAGCTCCTGGGCGTAGGCCTGGTCCATGCGCGGGGTGAGGCCATGCTTTGCCAGCTCGTCCGTGAAGATTTTCCGGATTGACGCTCCCTCGTCGGCGTAGTCGATCTGATCGCCGCCGAGCCGGCGGCTGATCCAGGCTTTGGGCACGCCCTGTGCGTTTCGAATGGATACGCCCTCGTGCTTGAAGGCGAGATAACGCGCCGGGGTGGTGCCGCTGTTGAAATGCTGATGAAACCACATGTTCGGGGGAACGATCAGCGTGCCGATTTCCCAATCATAGCGGCGCGGCTCATCGCCTTCCGGCCACATCAATGAATAGCCCTCGCCCGAGAGAATGATGACGTGAGCACCCGGGCCGTGCGCGTGCCCCTTCTTGTAGGTGCCGATCGGAAACTGCGAGATGTGGCTGTTCATGGAGCCTTTGGCCATGTTGAACCGGATATGTCCACCGCCGGCGCCGCGCTCCTTTGCGCTGATGAGCGGCAGATTGACGGCGTCCGCCACGAAATTGGTGATCAGAAGAAATCCCTTCTGCTCGCCTTTCACGCTAAAATAATCGGGCTCGCCGTTGAACCGGTCGTTGAAATCGTGGGCGGTGTTGAAGATGAAGTCGATATCCTCATAGAGATTGATCACGGGTGGCGCATTGGTCACGGCGACAAAGCGCGCCGGCATCTGGCCGGAGCCGTTGAAATGCTGGTGCCAGCAATTGAGCGGGATGGCGAACATCGCGCCCTGCTTCCATTCGAACGTGATGCGCTTGCCCGCGTCGTTCCACACCGTCGTCGAGCCGCGGCCGTCGAGCACCAGGATCATTTCCTCGAACAGCTGCCGTTGCGGCGCGAGCCTCTTTCCGGATGGGATCTCGCACACATAGCAATCGTTCGACGTGCGTGACGCCTCATGATTGATGTAGACGCCCGCGCCGCCGCGCCGCGCCCATGGCTTGAGCTCGACCGTGCGCAGATTTCGCACATAATGCGCGCCGATGATGTCGAGTCCTTCCCCGCGCACCCAGCGCAGATAGGGGGTATCCTTTTCGGTCGCGAATTTCTTTGCCAGCTCTTCCGAGACGATGGCGTCCTTGGCCATTTCTTGCTCCTACCAGGGATCAGGAATCAGTCGTCAGTAATCAGTAATCAGACATTCCATTTAGCAGCAGGCGAGGGGATTTGCCCAGCCTTCTTGCCTGGAACCCCAGGGCAATCGCATATGACAAGCGTCCCGCAAACCCCGGGCGGGGAAGCACATCGCGGTCGCGATCAGCCGCGCACACCGTGAATGCCGAACCAGGGCGGGTTTGAAACCCGCACCCTACAGGCATCAATGAAATCAATATCTTAGTGTCAGGCGCGCGGGCTTTATGCAGAAATAACGGATCGTCAACGGATCATTTCTATTCTCGCCCAATACTCTCTGACTTTTGTGTAGCTGCGGGTAGCGTAGAACGTCGTCGATGTTGCGTGCATTCCATGCGCTCACGCGGACTGCTCGTGGTGCATTGTGCATAAGCGTCCTTTTCAGTGCGGTTGCGAGCGTCGGCTTTCTTGCAGGCTGTTCCGATCAATCCGAGCAACAGAGTTCGAGCCCGCCCGAGGGCACCTCTGAGCAGGTGCTGCGCGAGGCCGATGAGAACATGTGGGTGCAGGCGGTTCGCACCGGCACACTCGGCGCATTTACGGACTACTTGCAGAATTTCCCGAACGGCATGCATGCGGCCGAGGCGCGCGAGCGCATCGCCACGCTTGAGGCGCAGGCCCGCAAGGATGCGGATGAAAGAGCCTGGGCTGCGGCCAGGCAGGCTGATACCGCAGCCTCCTACGCGGAATATCTTCGGGATTTCCCCGAGGGTGCCCATGCTGCCGAGGCGCGTGAGCGGGGGGCCGCGCTCGACCAGGAGGCGCGGCGGCAGGCCGATGAGAAAAGCTGGCAGGAGGCTCTGCGCCTTGGAACGCAGGTTTCACTTGCCGATTATCTGCGCCAATTTCCAAATGGTGCACACGCCGGCGAAGCCCGCCAACGGCTGGCTGCGCTGGAACAGCAGGCGCGCAAGGAAGCTGACGAGAAAGCATGGGATGAGGCGCAGCGCAGCGGATCGCTTGCCGCCTTCCAGGACTATTTGCGGAATTTTCCGAATGGCGCTCATGCCGCCGAAGCGCGTCAACGCATCGCCGCCCTTACGGGTACGAAGGCGGGCACGCCTGCGGACGCCAAAGCGATCACGAGCGGCGATAAGAAATCTGCCGCAAGCAAGGCCAAGCCGAAACGGACCTCCATCCAATCGGGAACGGTCACGATTGGAACTCCGGTCTATAAAGCGCCGCCGTCGAACCCGTGGTTTCGCTGGTTCTGGTGAATAGTGAGTAGAGCAGTAGCCCGCGTTGAGCGGAGCGAAACGCGGGGGTCCCCGGATTTCGCTTCGCTCAATCCGGGCTACTAGCTTACTGCTCACTCGATGAACGAATGACCTCGCGTCAGGCGCGTGCAAGCACCTTGCTTCGCAGCCTGGCCGCCACGCGCAACCGCTGCTCGCGCAGTTTCTCGATCGCCATGAGGGCTGCCGGCGTCACGACCAAGGTCAGCACCGTAGCAAAGCCGAGCCCGAAAACGATGGCGGTCGAAAGATTGATCCACCACTGCGTCGCGGGCGCGCCGACCGTAATCTCACGCGCGAGGAACTCGACGTTCATACCGAACGCAATGGGCAACACGCCCAGGATTGCGGTTGTGGCGGTGAGGACCACGGGGCGCGCTCGCTCGCGGCAGGTCTCGACGATTGCGTCATAAGCCGCCACGCCCTCCCGGCGCAGGCGATCGTAGGTATCAATGAGCACGATATTGTTGTTCACGATCACGCCCGCATTGGCGATCACGCCTATGCCGGCCATGACGACGCCGAAGGCCTGCCCCATCACCATCAGGCCGAGCATGACGCCGAATGTCGAGAGCACGACCGCGGTGAGCACGAGGCAGACCGAGGTGAGCTTGTTGAACTGCGCCAGCAGGATCGCAAAGATCAAGAAGATCGCGGTGCCGAATGCCTTAAGCAGAAACGCCGAGGCCTTGGCGCGCTCCTCGTCCTCGCCCTTGAGCTTGAAAGTCACGCCGGGCCCCAGGTTGGCTTGCGCGAGCGCATTCGTGATTTCTTGCTGTACCTTGGCGGACTGCACGCCTTCGGCAACATTGGCCGACACGGTCGTGACCCGGCTGCTATTGACCCGATTGATGTAGCCCACGCGCGGGCTCGCGACGCGCTGCACGAAATTGCCGATGGGCACGTGCCCCGCGGCGGTCTGCACCCGCAGGTCATCGATGGCATCAAGGCTGCGCCGCTCGGGTGGAAAGCGCACGAGGATGTCTACTGACTTGTCGCTTTCGACCGGCCGGTATTCGGTTGCCTTGAGCCCATTGGTGACAAGCTGGATGGCACTGCCCACGGTGCCGATGCCAGCGCCATATTTTGCCGCTTCGGCTTTGTCGACTTGGATCTGCCAATCGATGCCGGGCAGCGGCTGGCCGTCATCGAAATCGCGAATGTCGGGGTGGCGACGCACAATGGCCGACACCTTCTCGGCCGCCGCCGGAAGGTCCTTGGGATCGAGCGCGCTGATCTGAACCTGAATGGGCTTGCCGGTGGGCGGTCCCGCGCGCGGCGCCGTCACTTCGACGAGCATGCCGGGGATGTCGGCGGTCTTGGCACGGATGGCATCCATGATCTCGTGCGCAGGCGGCCGGCTGCGCCAATCCGAGAATTCGAACTGGACCACGCCGATGGTATCCTCGGTGAGCTCGCTCATGCCGCGCGGCTGCTCTCCGATTCGGGCATAGACCGTCTTGAGTCCGTCGAACTTAAGCACGCGGCGTTCGACCTCGCCGACCAGGCGGTTCTTTTCCTCAAGCGCCAGATTGCCGCGGGCGTGCACGATGACCTGCCCGTAGTCAGGTTCCACGCTCGGAAAGAATTCGACCCCGCGACCCCATTTGCCATAGGCAAGCTGCACCACGACCAGCAAGCAGGCAGCGAGCGCAAGCGTCATTCCGGGGTGGCGCAATGCTGCGTGCACGGTGCGCATATATGGACCGCCGCGATGTGAGGCCGTGCCCTTTGCGTGGGCGGGATGCAAATGCGCACCAGCCTTGCCCACGAGGGCTCCCAGCGTCGGCGTAAAGAACAACGCAACTGCAAGCGAGGCCGAGAGCGTCGCAATGAGCGTGATGGGCAGGTATTTCATGAACTGGCCGACCACGCCGGGCCAGAACAGAAGCGGCGAGAATGCGGCAATGCGGGTTGCCGTCGCCGAGATCACGGGCCCCGCCATGCGCTTTGCCGCCAGCGCATAAGCCGGACGCGGCGCCATGCCTTCCGCCATGCGGCGCTCGGCGAATTCGGACACGATGATCGCATCATCGACCAGCATGCCGACCGCGAGAATGAGCGAGAACAGCACCACGATGTTGATGGTTAAGCCCGCGAGGTGGAGGCCAAGCACGCCGGCAAGAAAAGACGCGGGTATCGCAATCCCGATGAAGATCGATGCCCGAAAGCCGAGCGCGAACAGGATGACGATGGCCACGAGCAGGACGCCGGTTGCAACCGAATTCTGCAGGTCGCCCAGCATCTGCCGGATGATTTTGGATTTGTCCTGGGTGAAGGTGACGTGGACGGCGGAAGGCCAGGTCTTTTGCAGCTCGGCGACGACATATTTTACCGCGTCAACGGTCTCTATGAGATTTGCGCCGGTGCGCTTGGACACCTCGACCGTCATCGCCGGCAGGCCATTGACGCGCGTGACCGAGGTTGCGTCTTTGAATGTAGGCTTCACCTGCGCGATATCGAGGAGCGTCACGGCGGCCTTCGCAGAGGCGACCACGGGGATTTTCAGAATGTCCTGGGGGGTCTCGAAGAGTGACGGCACCTTGACCGCGAAACGGCCGGTTTCCCCTTCGAGCGCGCCCGCGGCAATGAGCGTATTGAATGACGCCGTGAGCGTGCCGAGCTGATCGAGCGAGAGGCCATAGCTGCTCATCAGGGTTGGATCGAGGATGATCTCGACCGCCTCATCGCGCGCGCCGCGCAGCTCGGCTGAAAGCACCCCTGGCGCCTGCTCGATTGCGTTCTTGGCGGCGCGCGCCATGCGCAGCAGCGTGCGCTCGGGCACGTCGCCGGAAAGCCCCACCACCAGCACGGGATAGAGTGAAAGATTGACTTCGAGCACCTGCGGCTCGTCGACGTCGCGCGGCAAATCGTGCTTGGCCTGGTCGACCTTGGCCCGCACGTCGGCCAGCGCGGCTTTGGAGTCAAAGCCTGCTTCGAACTCGAGCAGCACAAAGCCCCCGCCCTCGAAGGCGGTCGAGCGCATTTCCTTTACGTTGCCCACGGACTTGAGCTGCGTCTCGACAGGCCGCAGCAGCAGCCGCTCGGAATCCTCGGGACTGATGCCGCGTTGCGAGAGCTGGACATAGATCATGGGGATCTTGATGTCCGGCTCCGCCTCCTTGGCGATCGTGACATACGCCACCAGGCCCGCGCACAGGAGGAAGATCAGCGTGGCAATCGTGAGCCGCGCATGATCGATGGCATAATCGATGAAACGGGACATTACTTCGCGTCCGCGGTCAGCTCATGGGCACCGACCGCTTCGACAGATTGTCCCTCGCGTACGAAATCCTGCCCCTGCACAATGACGCGGGTGCCGTCTGCGACGCCTGCAACCCACATCATTGCCTGCTCATCCTCGACAATGGTGATGGGAACGAATTCGACCGTGCCGTCGCCGCGCACGGTCCGCACGCCGAGAACGCCATTGGACGAGAAAGTCAGCGCCGAGCGCGGCACCCGCGTGGCCATGACCGCCGACTGGGGCACAATGACCTCGGCTGTGATCCCGTCGGGAATCCTGCCGTCGGCATTGGGCAATTCGATCTCGACGCGATAGGTGCGCGTGGTCTGGCTTGCAGTCTTGGAAACGAAACGAATCCTGCCGGTCGCGCTCTCGCCGGTGACGAGGCGCACCTCGGCAGGCTCACCCACCTTGATGCCGGCGAGCTTGCGCTCGGCCACTTCCGCCACGGCAAGCATGGGATCGAGCGCAACGAGAACCGCAAGCTCACGCCCGGCGAAAGAGAACGCCGCTTGGCCCACTTCGACTGCGATATCCTGGATCACACCGGACCATGGGGCGCGCACAATGCCGCGATCGCGCTCGGCCTCGGCGCTGGCGAGCGCCGCTTCGGCGGATTTGAGCTGCGCCTCGAGATCGACCAGCTGCAAACGCGGCAAAGTGCCGCTTTGGATGAGCCCACGCTTGGCCTCGAGCTCCGTGCGCTTCTGGGTGACCATGGCTTGCGCTTGCACGACCTGCGCCTCGCGCGCCTCGTCAGACAGGATGGCGACGATGTCGCCTTGCTTGACCGCCGTGCCGCGTTTGACCCGCAGATCGGTCAGCACGCCCGAGCCGCGCGCGGTGATCGCGACGTGCCTGTCGGCTTCCGTGCGCCCGGAGATGGCGAGGTTGCGGCGATGGGGAACAAGGCTGG
>Ga0209526_10001370_pt1 | contig 16220 bp, 16 predicted proteins | sample JacPinW_OM2H0_M1_FD_188566 | JGI IMG/M metagenome (GOLD analysis project Ga0209526, IMG submission 188566) | Forest soil microbial communities from Algoma, Ontario, Canada - Jack Pine, Ontario site 1_JW_OM2H0_M1 (SPAdes) (version 2) | ecosystem: Environmental > Terrestrial > Soil > Boreal... | reverse complement strand
CTAACCTGATCCAACTGATGCGCTGACCGGCTGAGCGCAAGACCTTTTGAGACACACACAGACGGACTGTGCGGTCGCCCGATTCTCCAGGTTGCGACGTCTCGGAAGTCCGTCTCAGAAATACCCGTCTCACGAAAAGCGTTGCGGCGTTGTCGTCGTGGTTACCCGCAACGCCGCCGGGCAGACCCAGCACGTCGTGGTGAACCACCGGCCACGCAGCTCGCTGCTGTTCTTCTCCCGCTTGATGCTTGAGAAGTTCGCCGGCACCCCCCTTGCTAAGCCCTGGCAAGGCACACCGTAAGGGGCGCAACACTTCCTCGCCAGCGAGTCCTGAAACCGACGCATCCACGACCGCCTGCACCCAGCTGCGGTACGACGTCCAGGTTTCCGCCCTGTTGCCCGCCTCGGGCGCACGGCTGAGCACCGTGTGATTATCGAAAGGGAGTCGCGGGCCCGGACGAAACGTTCTGCTGCCACTAATGACTGGCTACACCACACGCTTGAGCGGATCCGAACCCAGGCAGCGACCTAACGAGACGAGACATGCCGGGTAGGTGGTAGATGGTCAGCGGGGACAAAACTCCCGCCGGTCGCCGCGACAACGGGTAGGCCGCAACCCTCGGGCCAAGGCCCTGCACCGCCGTACCGTTTCTAGGATCCGCCACGAATATGAGAAAATTCGCTCCGCCATTTCGATGAGAAATTTGCAAACCCGCAGGTAGAGGCATCGCCGTCGTCACGAAGCTTGAGAAGCTACAGCCGCTTCTGTAGTTTCTCATTCTCCGTGGCGCTTTCTCATTCAAAATGGCGCGCAATGGCGCATGCGCCATAAAGATGAGAAATTGCTTAGATCAGCTTGATATCGGCATCGGCGGGTGACTGCTAGAACTTAGGTGTGGGCGCGGGGTGACGGTGAAAAGCTCTGGTGGCGAATCATGCACTACAGCAACGGCATTGGTGAGGGATTGCCGACTATTTCCCCACGCATTGGGCCCAGCGATCCCGTCGGAAGATGCCAGATCGACTTGGTGGGGAGGTCGGGGTGGCGGCCTCAATCAAGTTCCGATGGGGCCAAAATGGGGCCAACGGGTCGGATCGGTTCGTCCAAGTCCTCCAAATGGTCGGAGTCTCGTCCGATCTGACCAGTGCAAACGCGAAAGCACCGTCATCGCTTCCATTTCACACGCGGAAGGTCGCTGGTTCGATCCCAGCCGGGACCACGAGGAGAATCACCAGGTCGCAGGGCTATTTGCCTCTTGGTACGTGCGATCGATCCGCCGCAACCCCCGGGTTATCCGCCGTTATCCGCATTTACGGTCAGCCGTCGAGCCCGTCGAGGGCATTTGCCACACGATCGAGGTCGGAGTCGTAAAGGTCTGCGTAGGTGTGCGCGGTCACCATGATCGACGCGTGGCCCATTGTCACCTGCAACAGTTTCATCTCGGCACCCGCCGATCGAGCCAACGACGCGTCACCCCGTCGGTCTTCGCAATGGAACGGCTCACTGAACCGGAGTGAACTCGAGGTGCAATTCCTTGAGGCGCCTGAACAGAAGGGTGCGGTCCCATTTGAGCCGACGAGCGCCTGCCGGACCGTGCTCGGCCTCTGAAAGCCGAATGTCGGCCATCCGGTCAAGGATTCGTTCCAAGCTCACCCGCACTTCGGCGCGTGCAATCGGGGCGCCCGGACAAGTGTGAACACCACGGCCGAATGCGATGTGTTGCAATATGTTTGGGCGGTCGAGGCGGAATTCGTTGGGCTCCTCGAACCGTTGTGGATCGCGGTTTGCCGCACCGTTCATCACGAGTACGCTGGTACCGGCTTGCACATCGATGTCGCCGATCCTGGTGGTGCGCCGCGCCATGCGGAAATTCGATTTGATTGGGCTTTCGAAGCGCAGCATCTCCTCGATAAAGGCGGGGATCTTTGACTTGTCCTCGCGCAGCTGCTCTTGCAAGTCCGGTCGCTCCGCCAGCATTAGCATCGCGAGACTCAGCAGGTCGATCGTCGTGCCGTGGCCGGCGGCGAACATGAACGTGGCAACGCGGGCAACGTCAATCGCGTCGGGTGTCGTGCCGTCGGGAAACGTTGCCAGCGCAAGCGCGGTGAGGATGTCGTCGCGCGGATTGCGCCGCCGATCCTCGATGTACTCGACGAACCACTCCTCTTTCACGCCAACGAAGCCGCTGCGTTCGCCTTCGAGCCTGCTGGCTATCGCAGCGCGGCGGAATCGCTCACGGTCGGCCTCGGGTACGTCCAGCAGGTCGGTAATCGCGTCGAGCGTGAACGGAAAGTTGTAGTCGATGACGATCTCGCACTTGCCCTTCGCGATGAAGCGGTTGAGTTGCTCGTCGGCAAGACGCCACAAGAAGTCCTCGTTGTTCTTGAGCTGCCTCGGCGTAAACAACCGGCTCAACAGCGAGCGGTGTGCGGTGTGCTTCGGAGGATCAAACGATATGAAGTAGTCGCCGAACGTAACCCTGTGGTGGTGCCGCTCGATCAGATCCGAGATGTCATCGCTGTCGGTTTCGATCGGAATCCCCGACCATGGTCCGCTGACTATATTGCATACCGAGAAGGTCTGGTCGGCGTCGCGTTGCACGGCGACGGCCTCGTCGTACCCCGACACCATCACCACGCCGTGCGCCGGCTCACGCCATACTGGGCAACGACGGATCGCGTCGTAGTAGTCGTAGGGGTCATCGACGAGCGACTTCTCGGTGAAGAAGTCGAGGTTCTCGGGTCCGCTCACTTCGCCTCCCTCGCGTTGCTGTACAAATGCTAAGCGCTCAGCAGCTGCACGCAAATAGCCGTCGGCAATCGCGTGGGACGCCATGGAGGACCCCGACTCCGGCTACACGAGCAAACCCGGTCCACCGATACGTCGATCGTTGCTCAAATACGCGGCCGGCGGCAGGGTCCAATGGCCCACCACTACACCGCCGCTAGTCCTCTTGGATCCTCGGGGTAGCGCCTAGTGAGTGACTTTGGTGAACCATCTCGTCTTGATCCGCCAGGAGTGCGCCGACGCGATCGCGAAGACGGCGCCGCACGTGCAGGAGAAGAACCACACCAGGACGCCGCCCTCCAATCCTTGGATCGGGGTCACGAAGGCGGTGGTGATCCGCACGGCGCACGCCATTACGCCGCTCACCGATGCGAGCAGATACGCGTTCGCGATGTGCCGGGACCGCGGGTCTCTGCGCAGCACCATCAATGCCCGCGAACCATACGCCAGCAGGTAGATCAGCATTCCGCACAGCAGCAGCCAGTACATGTTCAGCCAGAAGTCGGTGGGCACCTGGAAGAAGTCCGCCCGGTAGATCCGTGCCCCGTTACCGAGGGAGAACGTGGCGAGCAGCAGCGGGATGCACAGCGTGGCGGGACGCTCGACGTACTGCTTGAACGACTTCTGCATCTGTTCGTCGTCCTCGAGCCTGCCCAGCACGTTGTAGACGATCGCCGACGCGGCGACGATGTAGAGGTCGTGGCCGATGAAGGCGTTGAGACCCCACATCCCGGTGAGCGCGTGGAGCCAGTGCCCAACTGTTTCCGCAGCCCACGGGGACATCAGCACTACGGCGCCGCCCTGCAGCGCGATGTTGAGGGTGGCAGCAACCTCCCACCGGCATTTCCAGGTGACACGCCGAATCCACAGGCTCCACGCGATAACCGCGAGGGTGATCGTGATGAGTGATGTCAGAGCCATCGGGTCATGCCTTCGTGCGGGGCTGGTTGCAGCAAATTTCTAGGACTGTCATGAACTATAGCGGTGGAGCGTCGGAGCGAGGCGTCAATTCCGACATTCTCGCGCGTCTGCGGGTCATGGTTGCCTCGCCGACGGTGGCCACCGCTAACGGGCCGGATTCCATATAACTTCTTACCTCGTGGTGACTCATCAACCCGAAGCGGACTTGGAGGTCGGGATAGCTGAGGTTGAACCTGTCAGCCACCAGTCGCAGCTCCTCGGCGTTCGGATAGTCCTCCTCCTTGATCCGCCGGTAGTAGGTGCTGCTGGAGACTCCGAGCGCGTCGTAGATCTCCTTCGCGTCGACCTCCCCATCGAGAAGGTAGCTGAGCAGGGCTTTTAGCTGTCTGCCGTTCTCGTCTGTTCGTGGCACCCCCATACAATAGACGGTTGTGCCGTCTTTGGGCACTCCATGGCAAATGTTGGACGGATCTCTTTTATTGACGCAGGAGTCACACTTTTGGCACATCTCTCCCATTTCTGGGACAACGGTGTACGGTTAGCTGCATGTCGAACTCAGCGATCGTAAATCTGCGGCTAGTCGACCACGAGGCCGCCGGACCGCCGCGCCCCGACGATATGGCGAAAGTGGCCGCCCCGCTGTCGAGCACGTTGACGGCGGAGCTTGACGGGGCTCGGTGTTACCTCGACGTCCCCGCAGAAGCGATCCTTCTTGCCGCAATCAGCCGCACGATTGCGCGCACGATCGGCGACACCGATCTGGCCGTCGACGTGGATGCGGGCGGCGAATGCACGGTCGTCGTGGCCTGCATGAGTGCTCGAAACGCGAGCGCGACCGAGGTTTTGCGGGCGGTCCACCGCTCGCTTGCTGCCGCGCATCACCACCCCGCGGCACCGCCGGTGCCATCATCCGATGTCTTTTTCTCGTACCGCCGTACCGTTCCCGGCCCGGTCTCTCACGACGTGTTGCCGCCACATGAGATGCTGCCGAGTTCGGGCCATGCGCTCGAGGTCCGGGTGTACCGCACCGGTGATGATCTCGTGCAGACGGATTGGTGGTACGACACTCGCCGGCTCGACCGTTACACAGTGGAAGAGATGACGGAGCAGTTCCCGCTCGCGCTGATCGACCTGACATCTGACGCCGTGCCGCCAATCCGGGAACCTGCCAACCTCGCGATGGCATAGGACACGTCGTCGGGAATCATCCGCGCGCGAGATGCGCGAGGTGAGAGCCGATTTCGATGAGGTACTGATCGGGTCCGCCGAGGAAAGCGCTCCAGCTCAGCAGGCGCTTGAGGTAGAGGTGTGCGTTGTGCTCCCACGTGTAGCCGACGCCGCCAAGGACCTGGATCGCCAGGTCGCCAACGGTCGCCAGCTGCGCCGCGAATGCCTTTGCCCGCACGGCCGCCAGGTGCCGCTCCGCCGGCTCTGCCCCGTCGGTGGCCCAGAGCGCGTGGAGGACGCCGCCGCGGGCGAGCTCCACCGTCTCGTACATGTCGACGCATAGGTGCTGCACCGCCTGAAAGCTGCCGATGGGTTGGCCGAATTGCCGCCGCACCTTCGCGTACTCGACGGCCTGGTTCATCACCGCCTGCGCGGCACCGAGGGCGTCAGCAGCGTAGGCGGCGAGGACGTCGTCGACGAGCGCCTCGATTGCTTCTGCCGGGGCCGCCGCGAGCCGCTGCGCCGGTGCATCCTCGAGCGTCACGCGGAATTGCTTGCGCGTTTGGTCGACACCGACCTCCGGCGTTACCGCTATGCCCACCGACGATGTCTGCACGGCGAAAAGTGCTGTGCCGTCACTATCCTCGGCCAGCACGAGCAACACGTCGGCTGCCGCTACGTCCGGCACCGACGCGACCATGCCTCGAAGTGCCACGTCCGGACCGCGCGTCACAGCCGTAGGCCGCGGGCCGGCCAACGGGCCGACGGTGACGATCATGGAACCGTCGGCGATCCCGCTCACCAGGGTGGCAGCCGTGCCCTCGGCGCCCATCCGCAGAAGGGCCCGCGGCGCCGCAACCGCGCACGACAGCCATGGTCCAGGGTGAAGGGCGGCGCCCAGTTCCTCGGCGACGATCCCGGCTTCCACCATCGTCATGCCCGCGCCGTCGCATTCCGGTGGCACAAGCAGACCAGTGGTGCCCAGTTCGGCGAGTCCTCGCCACACTTCATCGGTTGTGCCGGTTGGATCCTCAAGCATCGGCCGCACATGTGCTGCCACGCTTGCTTTCTCGGCGAGGAACTGTCGCACGGTGTCACGCAGTGTGCTCTGCTCGTAGGTCAGCTCCAGGTTCATTGGCGCGGCAATCCGAGGACTCGCTGCGCGGTGATGTTCTTGTTGATCTGGGTGGTGCCGCCGGCAATCGTGAGTGAGCGTGACGACAGGCGATGGTGCGCCCAACGGCCGTCGGCACCTGTCGGGCCGAGGGCGTCAAAACCCAAGGCGGCCAGCTCCTGACCCACCTCGCCCCAGACGGTCTTCGCCAGGCTCGCCGATCCGAACGCGTCACCGCCGTGCAGCGTTGCCGAGATCGACCGCAGACACAGCAGCTCGAGGTACTTGATGCGCACGGCGATCTGACCAAGGCGGCGCAGCGTCGCGGTGTCCTCGAGTGCCTGCCGACCGTCGACATTGCTTTCGGACAGGTCGGCTGCGAGATCCTGTAGCCGCAACTGCATCTCGGCGTAGAGCCTTGCCGCCCCCGCGCGTTCGTGGCTGAGCGTGGTGGTGGCAACCTGCCAGCCTCCGTTCAGCGGACCCAGCAGGGCGTTCGCAGGCACCCGCACGTCGTTGAAGAACAACTCAGCGAATTCGGAGTCACCGGTCAGAGTCTGGATGGGGCGGACCTCGATGCCCGGCAAGGCCATGTCGACGATCAAGCACGAGATGCCCTTGTGCTTGGGCGCGTCGGGATCCGTGCGTACGTACAACTGACACCAGTCGGCGCGCTGCCCGAGCGAGGTCCAGATCTTCTGTCCGTTGACCACGAAGTCGTCCCCGTCGCGGACCGCGCGGGTTCGAAGTGAGGCGAGGTCGGAGCCCGCTTCAGGTTCCGACATTCCCTGGCACCAGATGTCGTCGGCGCGCATCATGCGGGGGAGAAGGGTGCGGTTTTGGGCTTCCGACCCGTATTGCATGATCGCCGGCGCGATGTTGTTCAGACCGATGACGTTGAGCGGCAATGGAGCTCGTGCGCGGGTGGTCTCCTCGGCGTACGCGAGCTGCTCGAGCACCGTTGCTCCGCGGCCGCCGAACTCTTTCGGCCAGGACACCGCCGCCCATCCTGCGTCCGCCGTTTTGGCGTCCCACGCGCGAAGCGTCTCGAACGCGGCATCACGGCGGCCGCGACCGCGGCCTGCGGCCACGACATCATCGGTCAGGTTAGCGGCCAGCCACGCCCGCAGCGCGTTGCGGAACGATTCCACTTCCACCGGTGATGAGAAATCCACATTCCCCTTGTCAACTGCTGCTGTCGGCTCCGGCCACGCGGGACTCTACGGTGGAAACTGATATGTGATCAACCGCGGGAGCGCCGGAGACCCGGTGTCGGTGTCTTTTCTATTTTAGGTATTTTAGATACTGTGCGGCCTACTGTTACCCCCACTGCCACCGCGCAGCTTCGTGGAAGAGATTCGATGGAGCCTGAATGACCAAGTCGGCGGTGGTAGGTGTCGGGTACTCGAAAATTCTCCGAGATAAAGGCATTGACGGACGGCCGCTGGCGGTAGCTGCTTCACGGACAGCCATCGCGGACGCAGGCCTGAAGGTGAGCGACATCGATGCGGTGTTCGAGTACGCCGGCGACGAGCAAGCGATGGACATCGCGCGGCTGGTCGGCATCGAAGACATGGCTGTCTACGGCGACTACACCCCGCGCGGCCCGTCGGGTCTGGCCGCGGCGCTGGGCGCGCACATGGCTGTGGTGTCCGGAGCGTGCGAAGTGGCGCTGTGCGTGCGATCAGTGACGCGCGAATGGGGACAGATGAGCGGACGGGCGCTGCCGAAGGCGGCCGGCCCGTGGCAGTGGGAGTTCCCGTACGGCGTGGCCGGCGGGATCATCCCGATCATGGGCATGAAAAAGCAGCGTCGGATGGCCACGCTGGGCACCGTCGAGGAAGACTACGGGGTGATCTCGCTCAACGGCAGGCGCTGGTCATCGCTCAACGAGCGCGCCGTCATGCGCGACACGTTGACCATGGACGACTACTTCGGTTCCCGCTATGTTTCTGAGCCGCTGCGGCTGCTCGATTGCGACTACCCGGTGACGGGCGCCTGCGCGGTCGTCATCACCACCGCCGAGCGGGCGGCGGACACGCCGAAGCGCCCGGTGTGGATCGACGCGATCGCGATGGGGACGGGGTGGAAGCCCGATTTCACCTACACCGACGAGTTCTTGTTCGGCGGCACCCGGCGAAGCGCCGCCACGATGTGGAAGCGGTCGTCGGTCACGCCGGCCGACGTCGACGTCGCCGAGCTGTACGACGGCTTCACCCACATCGCGATGGCGTGGGTGGAGGCGATGGGTCTGTGCGGGATCGGCGAATTCGGGGATTGGGTCGACGGTGGCAGGACCATCGGCCCCGGCGGTGCTCTGCCGCTGAACACCAGCGGTGGACAGCTCGCGGAGGGGCGGCTGCACGGCCTGGGCTTTCTGGCCGAGGCGGTATCGCAACTGCGGGGTGAGTGTGGGCCGCGGCAGGTGCCAGACGCGCAAGTCGCGGTGGTCGCCAACGGCTTCGGGCCGCAAACCGGCTCGTGCGTATTAACAGTGTGAGGAAGGACCTCTGATGGGCAGGGTGACGGGCAAGGTAGCGCTGATCAGCGGAGCCGCGCGCGGTCAAGGCCGTTCACATGCGCGGATGCTGGCCGCTGAGGGCGCCGACATCATCGCGGTGGACATCTGCGAGGACATCGAGACCAACGAGTACCCGCTGGCGCGGCCCGAAGATCTGGACGAGACCGCCAGGCTGGTCGAGAAGGAAGGGCAGCGCGCGGTCACAGCAATCGCCGATGTCCGCGACCGCGCCGCGCTGTCTGCCGCGATCGACCGCGGCATCGCCGAGCTCGGACATCTCGACATCGTGGTCGCCAACGCGGGCATCTGCCCGCTGACCGCCGGCCTGCCGCCGCAGGCGTTCGCCGACGCGGTGGACGTCGACCTGCTCGGCGTGCTGAACCTCGTGCACGCGAGCCTCAAACACCTTGCGGCCGGGGCGTCGATCATCGTGACCGGATCCAACGCGGCGTTCATGTCGTCGATGAACACCACCGGCATCGACGGCGGTCCCGGCGGGGCCGGGTACGCGTTCGCGAAACTGGCCGGCGCACACTACGTCAACGACTTCGCTCTGGCCCTTGCCCCTTTTTCCATCCGGATGAACGCGGTTCACCCCACCAACGTCAACACCGACATGCTGCACAGCGCGCCGATGTACCGAGCCTTCCGGCCCGACCTGCAGAACCCGACCCGCGAGGACGCCGAACCGGTTTTCCCTGTCGTGCAGGCCATGCCGGTCCCCTACGTCGAACCCGAAGACATCAGCGAGGCCGTGCTGTTTCTCGCCAGCGACGCGGCCCGCTACATCACCGGCCAGCAGCTGCGCGTCGACGCCGGCGGTTTCCTCAAGGTGAAGCCGTGGTCCGCTTAGGAGAGAGGTGAGCATGCCCAGAGGGATCATCTACCTGGAGACGATGCCGGTATCGCCGGACCGGGAGGCCGACTACCACAAGTGGTACAACGACACCCATCTGGCAGAGATCGTCTCGGTCGACGGGATCGTCTCCGCGCGTCGCTTCGCGCCGACCGACGGGAACGGTCCCTTCGTCGCGATCTACGAGCTTGACTGCGACGACCTCGACGCGGTTGTCCAGCGGATGGGGGAGCTCGGGGCGAGCGGCAAGATGTCGTCGCTGCAGTTTCTCAGCATGGACGCGCCACCCCCGATCCCGCACGTCTACCGGGAGATCGGATCGTACGAACCATGACCGTTGCCCCAGAAGTCCAGCGGCGCATCTACGCGCTGATGGTGCTGATGAAGGCGGCCGACGACCGGCTGTCCAAGGGCATCGGCACCGGCGAGTTCATGTGCGTGTACTGGCCGTCGCGCGGCCAGGAGGCCATCGGGGCGGCGATGGGCGTCTCGCTGCGGCACGACGACCAATTGGTGACGACGTATCGCGGGCTGCATGACCTCATCGGCAAAGGCGTTCCGCTGGAGGAGATCTACGGCGAGATGATGGGGCGCACCGTCGGTGCGAGTCGCGGTAAGGGCGGCACGATGCACATCGCCAAGCCCGAGAAGGGCGTGATGATGTCCACCGGGATCGTCGGTGCGGGACCGCCGGTGGCGGTCGGCCTTGCGATGGCGGCGAAACGCAAGGGCCTCGACCGTGTCACGGTGGTCAGCTTCGGCGACGGCGCCACCAACACCGGGTCCTTCCACGAGGCCGCGAACATGGCCGCGCTGTGGGACCTGCCGATGGTGCTCGTGTGCCAGAACAATCAGTACGCCGAGATGACGCCGACCCGCGACACGATGAAGCTCGAGCACGTCGCCGACCGGGCCGCCGGATACGGGATGCCGGGCGTCCGCGTCGATGGCAACGACCCGCTGGCCGTCGCGGCAGCGCTGGACGACGCACTGGATCGGGCGCGCCGCGGTGACGGTCCCACCTTCATCGAGTGCGTGACGTTCCGGTTCCGGGGCCACTACTTCGGCGACCGTGCGCCGTACATACCCAAGGACCAGCTCAGCGCGGCGTTGGCGGCCGACCCCGTTCCCCGGTTCCGCAGGCACCTCATCGACGCCGGCATCTGTACGGATGACGAGCTGAGCGGCATCGACGAAGGTGCGCTCACCGAGGTCGAGATGGCACTGAAGACGGTCATGAGCGCTGACGTCCCGTCGGCGGACGAGCTCGACCGAGACGTGTACGCGACCCCGATCCGCTACCCGGTCTGAGGGATCCACATGGACGAGAAGGTGATGACGATGCGCGAGGCGCTGAATCTCGCGCTCGACCAGGCGCTGGAATCCGACGAACGGGTGTTCCTGCTCGGTGAGGACATCGCCGACCCCGGCGCGACCGGCCCGACCGCCGGGCTGTCCACCAAGTACGGCCACGACCGGGTGCTGGACACCCCGATCTCGGAGGCCGCGATCGTCGGTGCCGCCATCGGTGCGGCGATGGACGGCCTGCTTCCGGTGGCCGAGATCATGATCATGGACTTCATCGGCATCGCCGCGGATCAGATCATCAACAACGCCGCCAAGCTTCGCTTCATGACTGCAGGGCGAACGACCGCGCCCGTCACGGTCCGCACCCAGGTGTACGCCGGACTGGGCACCGGTGCGACGCACTCGCAGACACTCGAAGCCTGGTTCATGCACATCCCCGGGATGAAGGTCATCATCCCGTCGACCCCCCGTGACGGCAAAGGATTGCTGACCTCCGCGATCTTCGACGAGGATCCCTGCCTGTTCGTCGAGACGATCCGCCTGCAAGGCCAAAAGGGCTCGGTCCCAATCGATCCCGGATTCTCGATTCCTCTCGGTCGCGCCGATATCAAGCGTCCGGGCACCGACGTCACCCTCATCAGCTACGGGCGCAGCGTGCACGACGCCCTGGCCGCAGCGACGACGCTTCAGGAGCAAGGGGTGAGCGCCGAGGTCGTCGATCTGCGCACGCTCGTGCCGCTCGATGTCGAGACCATGGCCGAGTCGGTGCGCCGCACCCGACGGGCCGTGGTCGTGCACGATGCGGTCCAATTCGCCGGTCCCGGAGCCGAGATCGCCGCGACGCTGCAGTCGGAATGCTTCGGCGAGCTCGCCGCACCCATCGAACGGGTGGGAACGCGGTTCGTCCCGGCCCCGGCCGCGGCCGCACTGGAGGCGCAGATCTATCCGTCGCCCGCGCGCATCGTTGCGGCCGCGCAGCGAACGCTCCAAGATTCCGCCGCGGGTGCCCATGGGTGACTTCGTCATTCGCATCCCGCGAGTCTCGGTCGCGGTGTCCGAAGCCGAGCTCGTCGATCTGCTTGTGGAGGGTGGCAAGCACGTCGCGGAGGGCACACCGATCTACGTCATCGCCACCGAGAAGGTCGAACAGGAGATCGAAGCGGGTGCGTCGGGCACCGTGCAGTGGACAGGGAAGGTCGGCACCACCTACGACATCGGCGCCGAAATCGGCGTCATCACGTCATAACGAAATACCAGGAGGACATCTATGGATCTCAACGAGACTCGCGAGAGGATCATCTACGAAAAAGATGGCCCGATTGCGCGTATCACGCTCAACTGGCCCGAGAAGGCGAACGCCCAGGACCAGAAGCTCGCCGAAGAGGTCGATGCGGCACTACTGGACGCGGACCGCGACTACGACATCAAGGTTCTGGTCCTGAAGGCCAACGGCAAGGGCTTCTGCTCGGGACACGCCATCGGCAACAACGCCGTCGACTACCCGGCATTCGTCGAGGGCGCGAAGCGAATGGGTACACCCTGGAAGCCTCAGACCGATCTGTTCGTCAAGCCGACCATGAACCTGTGGGAGTTCTCCAAGCCGACGATCGCGCAGGTCCACGGCTACTGCGTGGGTGGTGGCACCCACTACGGGCTGATCACCGACATCGTGATCGCCTCCGAGGACGCCTACTTCTCCTACCCGCCCCTGCAGGGGTTCGGCATGCCGTCCGGCGAGTGCTCGATCGAGCCGTGGGTGTTCATGAACTGGCGCCGCGCCGCGTATTACCTGTACCTCGCCGAGGTGATCGACGCCAAGAAGGCGCTGGAGGTCGGTCTGGTCAACGAGGTCGTTCCGCGGGAGGAACTCGACGCGCGGGTCGAAGCCATCGCCCGCCACATCGCCCAGGCCCCGATGACGACACTCCTGGCAACCAAGGCGAACCTCAAGCGGGCCTGGGAGCTGATGGGCATGCGGGTGCACTGGCAGAGCTCCAACGACCTCGTTGCGCTGGCCTCGTTAAGCTCCGACGTGCAGGCCCTGATCCAGCGGGTGTTCAAAGACAACGTCTTACCCTCCGAGATGGCCCAGCGCCAGGCCGCGGCATCCGCATCGACCGACGGTTCGGCAGCTACCTAGGTCAGCCGGTGAACATCGCCGACCATGCGTTGGGGGACCCCCAATCGCCGGCACTGATCGTCGCGGACGGGGGGCACCGCCCGCCCGAAGGGCAGGGAGACGACACCATCTCGTACGGCGACCTGTACGAGAGGAGCCAGCGGGTCGCAGCCCTGCTGCACGAGCATGGCCTGCGTCGCGGCGACGGCGTGGCCCTGGTTCTCCCCAACCGCTCCGAATTCCTCGAAATCACCTGGGGCTGCCAGCTTTCGGGGCTCTACTACACCGCAGTGAACACCCACTTCACGCCCGACGAGGTCGGTTACGTCATCGACGACTCAGACGCGCGGGCGGTGTTCGTCGACGCGTCGATGGCCGAGCTTGCGGCGCGAATTCTGGATGCGAACGCCGGGGTCGACCTGCACGTCAGTGTCGGAGGCGAGCCGCCCGGCTGGCGGTGCTACGACGATCTCCTCGCGGCGGCCGGTGGCGCGCCGCCCTTATCGGACGGTTCCGAAATGCTCTACTCGTCCGGCACCACGGGGCGGCCCAAAGCCGTCCGGCGGGCCCTCCCCAAAGACGGCAACGGCTCCTGGGCGCAAAACGTGCTGGAGTACACGCTCAGTCAGCGTTACGGCATGACGGACGTGAGCGTGTATCTCTCTCCGGCCCCGCTGTACCACGCGGCGGGCGTCAACTACACCATGGCGGTTCAACGAGTCGGTGCTGCCGCGATCGTGATGCGCAGGTTCGACGCCGAGGCGGTTTTGCGCCTGATCGAGACCCACCGCGTCACGCACGCCCAATTCGTGCCGACCATGTTCGTGCGGATGCTCAAGCTGCCCGACGCCGTCCGGCGCAAATTCGACGTCTCGAGTCTTCGGTGCGTGATCCACGCGGCCGCCCCGTGCCCGGTGGATGTCAAGCATCAGATGATGACGTGGTTCGGGCCCATCATTCACGAGTATTACGGGGGAACAGAGGGGTTCGCCGGCACGACGATCGACCCGCAGGAGTGGCTGGCCCATCCCGGTTCGGTTGGCAAGCCGTTCAGCCCGGTGCACGTGGTGTCCGACGCCGGGGGCGAACTGCCCGTCGGTGAGTCCGGTGAGCTGTTCTTCGAGGGCGGGCCGGCCTTCGAGTACTTCAAAGATCCCGACAAGACCGCGTCGATCTCCAACGAACACGGCTGGCGATCGCTGGGCGACATGGGGTATGTCGACGAGGACGGCTACCTGTACCTGACCGATCGGTCGACGTTCATGATCGTCTCGGGCGGGGTCAACATCTACCCGCAAGAGGCGGAGAACCTTCTTGTCATGCACGCCAAGCTCGTCGATGCGGCGGTGTTTGGGGTTCCGAACGAGGAATTCGGTGAAGAGGTCAAGGCTGTCGTGCAACCGGTCGACGGCGTGTCAGCCGGGCCCGAACTGGAGGCCGAACTCATCGAGTACTGCCGCGCTCACCTCGCGACCTACAAGTGCCCGCGCACGGTCGAGTTCGACGACGATCTGCCGCGCGACCCGAACGGCAAGCTCTACAAAAGGCGCATCCGCGACCGCTATTGGCAGGGGAGGGCGTCACGGATCCTATGACGTCGGCAAAAAGGGTGCAGACTGAGAAGCCGGCAGAGAGGTGGGCACCTTGACCAGCAGAAGCGAACAGGCCAACTGGACCCCCCTGCCAGTGCCGTGGGCGGTTCAGACACCTGACCGGATCCCGAAGCAGCGCTACTTCGACCGTGAGTTCTACGCCCTGGAGACCGAGCTGTTCTGGCCCCGGGTGTGGCAGATGGCGTGCCGGCTGGAGGAGATCCCCAACCCCGGCGACTTCGTCGAATACGAGATCCTCGACCAGTCGGTGATCGTCGTCCGCGTCGATGCCGCGAACGTTCGCGCGTATCAGAACTCCTGCCGCCACCGCGGCATGAAGCTCGTCGAGGGGCACGGGTCCCGTCGAAGCCTGGTATGCCCGTTCCACGGATGGTGCTGGGGCCTCGACGGCAAGAACACCTTCGTGTTACGGCCCGAGGTGTTCGACGAAAGTAACCTCTGCGCCGACGATCTCAGCCTTGTTTCGGTCAGGTGTGAGTTGTGGGGTGGCTGCGCGTGGATCAACCTCGACGACGGTGCGCCGCCGCTGCGAGAGTGCATCGAACCGTTCGCCTCGATCCACGACGAATGGAAAGTCGAGTCGCTGCGCACCGAGTGGTGGAAGTCGTGCCTGCTACCGGTGAACTGGAAACTCGCGACCGCAGCCTTCATGGAGGGCTACCACGTTCCGCAGACCCATCCTCAGCTGCTGCCGACGTCACACACCCCGGAATCGTCGTCGGTGCACCCCATCGTGCAGACGAGTCTGCACTTCATGCGAACGCTCGGGTCCGGCATGGCAGGGATGACCCATGAGAACGACGTCCGGATCGCCGAGGGTGTGCAGAACATCTCGCTTCCGGACGACCCGACCGAAGCGATGGCGGCGTGGCGCAGTGCGGTCAACGACGCGGTCACCAACTGGCACCGAGCGCGCGGCTGTGATTTCCCGGATCTGAACGATCTGGATCGTCGCGGCGTGACGGACCCGATCGGGTTCTGTTTCCCGCACTACTTCATCCTGCCCACCTACAGCAGCGCCTCGTCGTACCGGATTCGTCCGCTGGGCCCCGAGGAGACGCTGTTCGAGGTGTGGTCGCTCACCCGTTTCCCGGCCGATCGCTCGCCGGGAAAACCGACTCCGCCGGAACCGATGGCGCCGGATGACCCGAGCTGGCCGACCATTCCGGCCCAGGATTTCTCCAACCTGCCGCGACAGCAGAAAGGTCTGCACGCCAAGGGTTTTGAGTACATGCGGCTGTCGAGTGAGATTGAGGGACTGATCTCGAACTTCGAACGAGTTGTCGACGGTTTCCTCGCCGGCCTGCCATACGACAGGCTGGTACGCGCGATTCAGAAAACCAACACCACCATCGACGTGCCGATTGCCGACCTGGGGCTCACCGAGCGGCTGATGTCGGATGCCCGATGACGCCGGAGGACGCGGCATGACTGCTTGGGACACATCCGTCGACCTCCTCATCGCGGGAAGCGGCGGGGGCGGAATGGTCGCGGCGCTGGCGGCGCTCGACTCGGGGATTGAGCCGCTGATCGTCGAGAAGCAGGCCCTCGTCGGCGGGTCGACGGGGATGTCAGGTGGCATGGTCTGGCTACCCAACAATCCGTTGATGCGGGCCGACGGCGTCGCGGACTCGCACGAGGACGGTCTTGCCTACTTTGCCGACGTCGTCGGCGACATCGGTGCGGCGTCGTCGCCGGCGCGCCGGGAGACGTTCCTCACCGCGGGCTACGAGATGATCAACTTCCTGCTGCGTAAGGGCATCCGCCTCGTACGGTGTCCCGGCTGGAGCGACTACTACCCGAATCACAAGGG
>Ga0209526_10001369_pt1 | contig 16221 bp, 16 predicted proteins | sample JacPinW_OM2H0_M1_FD_188566 | JGI IMG/M metagenome (GOLD analysis project Ga0209526, IMG submission 188566) | Forest soil microbial communities from Algoma, Ontario, Canada - Jack Pine, Ontario site 1_JW_OM2H0_M1 (SPAdes) (version 2) | ecosystem: Environmental > Terrestrial > Soil > Boreal... | reverse complement strand
AGCAGCGTACCCCGCTTTCTTCTGGCAGGCGGTCCATCCCTATATCGGCGATGCACTCCGGTATTTGCAGGTCACGCAGGAGGGCAAGCAATGGATAGCCAACCTCTATGCGCACGTGTTCTCGGAAGAACACCGGGGAGCATTCGCAGCCCACTGAACCGGGCTGTCCGCGTCATGTCCGGTTTACCCAGTCCGCCAATAGCGACCGTAGAGCGGACATCTCGGTTCGGCAGCTTCGTGCCAATTTCGGAAGTTGTTCGAGTGCGCATACATCGCAGTCGAGCTAGCTTGCGCGACGCAGAATTGTCTTCCCGATGCTTTATCGAACTACAGTAGGTGACGTCCGGAAAAATCGTCGAACGAACAGCCCGCCAACGGCAAGAAACCAGAAATATTTCGCATATTGCGGGGCGAACAGCGCAACCAGGGTGCCGAGTAGGAGCGCCAGGACCGGAAAGACCGAACTGATGAATTCGGGATGGCGCCGGTCGTCGCGATTAACCAGCCACCAAAGCCCGGCATTGAGCGTGGCGATCACCGTCAAGTGCAGGCCGAAGAGCACGGCGACCGCGTTGCTCAGACCATAGCTGCCATCGAGGCCGTTGGTCACGGGCAACAAAATGATCGACAGCAGGAACAGCAAGTTGAGGAACACGACGTTGCGGCTGCCGTAAGCCTGCCGGGCTAGCCGGCGCTGATGGCTGAACCAGAATATCCCTGCGATGATGAAGCTGAGGACCAGCCCCGACAGCCGCGCGGCATAGAGTTGGTAGAGATCGGTCCAGTCCGGCAGGCCCTTTAATTGGCCAGCCTTTGGCATGTCGTAGGCAAGCAACGTCATCGCCACGCCAAAGATGGTGTTGCTCAAAGACTCCAACCGGCGCATCTCGAAATGGTCGGGGCTGGTTTCGCTCATCCGCTGATGCCCTCAAGAAAATCCGCCGACACGGGCGCCGTCGGTCTATAGCTCATGCTCCGCGGCACAATGCGGCAGTGTAGCTGTCTAGCCTCACCATTTTGAAGAAGTCGGGGCCGGTCGAACGAAATATTTGGGGGTCGCCGATGTCTCAGATGGGTCCATTCGCGTCGATTTGACTGTCCGCCGGTGACTTCCGGTCTACCCTCATCAACGGACATCATCAGATCGAACAGGTTGGTCCGTTTCGTGCCAAACCGGACATGACGTGACCCGCAGGGGTCAGCATACGGACACGATTTCAATGCGGTAGCCTCGGAGCCGTGAGAGCCTCTCGGCTCACACGGTTATCGGACTGATCGCTCTCGTCTTGAATACCTACCCTGATCACCTCTGTCTTCACCGGGCCGCCAATCTTCCTGCAGAAGTTCATCTTCGCGCTATTGGCGGAAAAGCTGTCCGGAACCATCCAAAGTTGTCCGTAATCGAGCCGCTCTCTCCGCTCCACATCCATTAACGAGAACAGTCGTCGGGAGCGGCCTTTCCGGCAAACCGGGCACTCGTCCAATCGAGCACAGCCTCGGTGCTGGCCTGAGCCGCCCTTCCGTGGCCGATGTTGGGCAACGACAAGATGCGCACCTTGCTACCGGCTCCGCAGAGTGCGGCCGCGTAGTCCTGAGTTACCTTGGGTCGAATGATGACGTCGTTGGTTCCTTGCGCAAGAAAAACTGGAATTTCGGACGGCAAAGTGCCGGGCGAGTTCTTTGCCAACAGCGTATGCCAGGGTTCGACATCGGAAGGATGCTTGGTCGTCAGGAAATACTTTTCAAGCGGCTGTTCGGTGCATTGGCGCACCGCGATGTCGAACGGCCCTTCGATGCATTCCTTCGCGAGCTGGTCGATGGCATACATCGCTCTCCGGTCCACCACCTCGTCCATGTTGGCATGATAGACCCGCTGCCAGGACCAAAGCGTCATGGCGGTGATGTTCTTGCCGCCGACCGAATCGATGTCGTCGTTCATTAGCGTCACCAGATCGGTGGCGGGGGCCGCCGCCGCGACACCGAGAAGATCCAGTTCCGGCGCGTAGGTTTTGGCGATCAGGCCGGTGAACAAGGCGGCATGACCGCCCTGCGAGTGTCCCCAGACCACGAACTTCTTGCCGCCACCCGCGCCGGGCAGCTGGCCGGCGACACGCACGGAGTCGATCACAGCGCGGGCCTCGCTGGTCCCAACGAGATAGGGGTGCGGCCCCGCGGTCCCGAGACCGGGATAATCGGTCGCCGCGACGACGTAGCCGTCTCGCACGAAAGACCGCAGTCCCTGGATCTGCTGAAACAGGAAGATCGCAAGCGACGGCGCACAGCGCGGCACGATTCCCGACGTCGGATGGGCCCAAGCCACGATCGGCCTGCCGCCTGGCGGTGGATCGCCTTGCGGCACGATCACGACGCCAGACACCAGGATAGGCTTGTCGTCCAGTCCGGTCGAGCGATAGAGCACGCGGTAGGTGGTGGCGTCCAGCGGGGCGCCATCGATCACCTCTTGCCGAACGAGCGTACCCGGCGGCCCGGCGATCGCGGATGGCGGCGCGCGATAGAAAGCGGTCTGTGCGGCCGCCGCATTCGCACCAACGAGCGCGCATAAGATGCCAAGGACGGTCTTGAATCCGGCGGGCATGGCTTACAATCCGTAGAGGATTTTGAGATCTCCGCTGACGCGAAGCGAGATACGGACGCCATCGGCCAGGAGCTGGATACTGTCAAGCTTGGCGTTGCTGAGCTGACCTTCTATGCGGAAGCCGTTCCTCAACGGCCGGTTCAGATGCTCGTTGGCCGCGTTGAGTAGGTTTTGATAGGCCACGCCATAGCTGACGTCGGGAATTTCCTTCAACTGGCCGAGAATCTCGTTCTGGAGTTGCGCCGCTTCGGAACCATCTGGCAGCGAACTGTCCCCCGCCAGATCGGAGATCCGAACCGATTGCTGGCCGGGATCTACATTCAGCGCGCCGGACAAATAAAACCACTCGCCGGCGACCGGATCGGTTTCGGACGGTTTCGCGACCCGCACGCCGATTACGAGCTTGCCAGACGACGGATAGATCTGAATCTCCTTGACGATCGCGCCGGCCTTGGTGGCGGCGACCATCTGCATGATCTTGTCACGCAAGGCATCGTAACTTACCCGCACCGGAAGTAGGACGTCGAACGTGCCGGGCTGACTGACGTCGTCGCCAAGCGGAGGAAACGGCGTTGGCGTCACGGCAGCCGGCGCCTGATCGACCAGCGTCTGCGCCGTGCCCGTCAATTCGAGCGAGCCGAAAGGTCTTTAGCGCTGGCATGGACACCCGCGAAGGCCGCACTTGCCGGGGTGATTTGCAGCCAGACCGGAGGTTCTTGCGAAATCTGGACGGGCTGGAACGCCTGCTCCCAGGCCTTTGCCGCCTTGTCATGTAGGTCGAGGCGCCGCGCCGCTTGCTGCGCGTGCAGTCGGATACGGCGGAGCTGCTTGCGGATGCTTGGTTCAGCGTATTTTGTCAGTGCAATATCACGCCCGAGAACATGCAGGATCGGCGGTTCGCTCCAGTGGAAGGAGTCGCTGAAATTCAGGTCGATTGACCAGTCCTTGCTCAGCTTTGGGCGGGCTTCCACTTCCACCATGGCCCGTCCCTCAGCGTCGCCGTGAATACGGGAAGTGAACCTGTTGGCGCCCTGGCCTTCGATGGTTCCAAAGATGGGAACAGAACCAACGACATGGTCTCCACGGCCATAGAGAGACATGGCACCCCGGTCAACAAAACCGTCAACGTCACAATTGGCCCTGATCCTAAACACAAGCACGCGCCGATTTACGCAGCCGATTCGTTCGTCGATGGTGGCAAGCCGCCTTGGCATGTCGCGCTCGATCGCGGAGGCGATGGCCGGCAGTCCAAATTCAACCGTCGCTGAAACCCTTGAGGTGGTCGTAAGCGACGACGGCTGATCGGGACTTACGGGAGGCTTCTTGCCCGCAAACGCCGGCCACGCAAAGGAGGCCGCGCAGAACAAGACCAAACAGCCATTGCTCAGAAGATTTCGCCCTGCTCGATGGTAACGTGTCATCTTCATGTCACTTGCAACCTTGGTTGACGGTCGGCGCCGGTGCTTCTCTGCGCCAAGCGTGCCAGATCTTGCCGGCAGATTTCCCACCTGACTGCAAAAATATGGCCAAGCCTTGCTCCAGCCAAGTCGCTCCCGGCCATTCAGTTCTCAAGCGCGTAAGCGGAGCGATGCCCGCTTCGGGTCCGATCTTGTTGCAAAAGTCGAAAATCGAACAACCCTAAAAATCTCGCGAAAGCTGATCTTTGGACTTCTCTGCTGCTGCGTCGCTTTTCAACGCCACTACGGAGATCCGTGATCGATTTTGGGTGAAACGATAAGGTCCCTCACGTCGCCGCGCGTAAGACGCATCGGCGGCTCTAAGAATTTTCGTTCGCCACCCCAAAAAGACTTTTGCAACAATATCGGTCCGTCAGCCGACATGACCACGTGGCCCCGGAATGCCGCTTTGGGCATAGGCCGTTCTGCGACAAATCTTGCGCATTGCCTGCGTCGCCGATTTGGCCGTCGTCGGGCAAATCAGTTGCGTTTTTCTGGAAGCCGCTTCGCTCGCCTGATCTTTAGGCTGCAGAAATCGCATGCGCGTAAAAGACAATTTGCTGAAGCGATTCAAGCTGATTTGGGTCGTCCAGTCCCTCTTGCGAAAATATTTCGCTTGTCGCGTCGGGCAAATCAGCGGCACTGAGTCCGGCCGTCCCGCCTCGATAAGAGGGGCGTACGCGTCGTCACGAACGTTGAGGTGGGATGCGGTGGACGCGAAAGTGCTGCGCGACGAGCGGCATGATCGCGGACGGCAAAACCGTGTGGTCCTGACGCCCCGACGCTGGCGTTAAGTTTTCGCAGGAAGTGATTCCCGCGTAAGCGACGGTGGCAAAAGAGCCCGGTCACCGGGGAGAGCGCGAGATAAGCCATTAAAACCATTGCGCAGGGAAGGCTGGGTTATTCCGGTGAACCTGTGGTGACTACGCTCGTGTGGTTTTTTATTCCCACGCGAGGCTGCGGGTGCATCGAGCACCCGGCTTTCCCTGCGCCCTCTATTTTTGGGCCAAAGATCATGCACGACCCGGGCGCGATCAGCGCCGCGGGGAACGGAGTCGCGTCCCGAAAATGACGAAGCAATCACTGTTTCTAACCCGGCAAAAATCGCCGCCACGCCGGCAAGAAGAAGATCGCGATGTTGATCGCAAAGCCGATGCTCCACAGGATCGAGCGCAAGGTCGGGCGGTTGCCGAGATAGGTGAAGACATAGGCGACCCGCACGATCAGGAACAGGATCGCAAGCTCGTCGATCAGCCGTTGCGGCGCGATGCGGAATTCCGCCAGCAGCACGGCGGCGGCAAAGAACGGAAACGCCTCGATGCCGTTCTGGTGCGCGCCCAGCGCGCGCGCCCGGATCGGGTCCTCATAGAAAGAGGGGTCGCGCGGCCTCGCATTGTCGAAACGGCGAAACCCGATCCACTTGACCGAAGCGATCGTCAGGAGACCGAGCATCAGCGTTCCGAAAACGCACCATTCGGCGACCGTCATGTTCCTCCCCGCAGGGTGGTAAAAGGTGACAATATCGAACCGGGCGTTGTCTTGACAAGGATGGTGCAACGCGCGATGCCACGGCCGTCATGACAACGGTCGTTCCCATCGAGAGCGCAAGGCCGGCAACCGAGGTGAAACCGCAGCGCGTCGGCGTGCTGCTGGTCAATCTCGGCACGCCCGACACCGCCGACGCCAAGGGCGTGCGGGTCTATCTCAAGGAATTCCTGTCCGACCCCCGGGTGATCGAAGATCAGGGCCTGTTCTGGAAGCTGGTGTTGAACGGCGTGATCCTGCGCGTCCGTCCCCGCCGCAAGGCGCGGGATTACCAAAAGATCTGGAACACCGAGAACGACGAATCGCCGCTGAAAACCATTACGCGCGCGCAAGCCGAAAAACTCGCCCGCAGCATCGCCGACCACGACCACATCGAGGTCGACTGGGCGATGCGCTACGGCAATCCCTCGATCGCCTCGCGGATCGACGCGCTCTTGGCACAAGACTGCGACCGGCTGTTGGTGGTGCCGCTCTATCCGCAATATTCGGCGGCGACCTCGGCGACCGTGTGCGACGAGGTGTTCCGCGTGCTCGGCAGGATGCGCGCGCAACCGACCTTGCGGGTGACGCCGCCCTATTACGACGATCCTGACTATATCGAGGCGCTGGCGGTCTCGATCAACGCGCATCTTGCGACATTGTCGTTCCAGCCCGAGCTGATCGTGGCATCATTCCACGGCATGCCACAGGCCTATGTCGACAAGGGCGATCCGTATTATGGGCAATGCACCGCGACGATCGAAGCGTTGCGCAAGCGCATGGGGCTCGATGCTTCGAAGCTCCTGCTCACCTTCCAGTCGCGCTTTGGCAATGACGAGTGGCTCAAGCCCTACACCGACAAGACCATGGAGCGGCTGGCAAAGGACGGCGTGCGCCGCATCGCGGTGGTGACGCCCGGCTTCTCCGCCGACTGCCTGGAGACGCTGGAAGAGATCGCGCAGGAGAACGCCGAGATCTTCAAGCACAATGGCGGCGAGCAGTTTGCCTTTGTCCCAAGTCTGAACGACAGCGACCCCGGCATGGACGTCATCCGCCAGCTCGTGCTGCGCGAGCTGCAGGGCTGGATTTAAAAATGAGCACGATGAGGCGCCGGGAATTCCTCTCGGTTCTTGCCGGCACGGCGGCCTTGCCGCTCATCGCGCGCGCTCAGCCAACACCTAAAATCGCGCGGGTAGGCCTCCTGGTCAGCGGCTCCTTTGAAAATCCGGACGTGCGGGTCGCCTTTGACCTCATTCGCCGGGCGTTTGCAGAACTCGGCTATGTCGAGGGACAGAACATCGTCTTTGAGCCGAGGGGGACGGACGGAACGATCGACCTGCTCCCCGCCGTGGCTTCCGAACTCGTAAGTCTCAAGGTTGATGTCATCATTGCCTTCGCCACGCCAGCCGGCCGTGCCGCGCAGCATGCAACTTCGACGATCCCGATCGTGGTCGGCTCCATGGGCGATCCCGTGCAAGACGGATTGGTGGCGAGCTTGTCGCATCCCGGCGGCAATCTTACCGGGACCGCCTTCCTCGGTCCGGAACTTGTCCCCAAGCGCCTTGCCTTGTTGAAAGAACTGATGCCTGCGCTGTCGGAGGTCGCCGTGCTGTGGCATCCCGGCGCGTTCAGCGAGCAGACGACGTCGGGCATGATGAAGCAGGTAACGGAGACTGCGGGAAATCTGGGCCTCAAGTTGCAACTGGTCGAAGCACGCAGTCCCGATGAATTCGAGCGTGCATTCGCCGATATGGCAAAAGGGCACGCCGATGCACTGTTCGAGTTTCCAAGCACCATGCTCTATCAGGAAAGAAAGCGCATCGTCGAGCTTGCCGCAAAATACCGGCTGCCCGCGATGTATAACGCGCGCGAGTTTGTCCAGGTCGGCGGCCTCATTTCCTACGGGGCGAACATCCCCGAACTGAACCGCCGCACGGCGATCTACGCCGACAAGATACTCAAGGGAGCAAAGCCATCCGATCTTCCCGTCGAGCAGCCCACCAAATTCGATCTGGCCGTCAACCTCAAGACAGCCAAAACGCTCGGCCTGAGTGTGCCGTCAGCACTTCTCACCACGGCCGATGAGTTGATCGAATAAGAACAATTTTCGCTCAATGCTTCCGCAATGCACTGCACCGCGGCCGGCTTCAAATTAACCAATACACGGCGAGTTGAGGCATGGCGTTTTTTGAGCGAAACAAGCCACTTGGCTATCGTCCCGATGGGGGCGTCTGGCGCGCGTAAAACTCGTACATACCTATCCGGTCTGAGAACGTCGGGTGAACCGGCGCCGATGGTTCGCCGACACAACGAAACGTCATTCGCAAGACATGTTCGGCGAGGAATTTCGCGCGGGAACGTCTCGTTTTCCGCCTTGGAGGATTTATGACCGGTTTCGACATTTTCGCGATCGTGCTTGTGCTGCTCGTCATCTTCACGCTGTTTGCGGGCATCAAGACCGTGCCGCAGGGTTACGACTGGACCATCGAGCGGTTCGGCAAATACACCCGCACGCTGGCGCCGGGGCTGAACCTGATCGTGCCCTATTTCGATCGCGTCGGGCGCAAGATGAACATGATGGAGCAGGTGATCAGCATTCCCGAGCAGGAAGTGATCACCAAGGACAACGCCACCGTGACGGTCGACGGCGTCGCCTTCTTCCAGGTGTTCGACGCTGCGAAGGCGAGCTATGAGGTCGCCAATCTCACGCAGGCGATCATCGTCTTGACCATGACCAATATCCGCTCGGTGATGGGCTCGATGGATCTCGACCAGGTGCTGTCGCATCGCGACGAGATCAACGAGCGCCTGTTGCGCGTGGTCGATGCCGCGGTCTCGCCCTGGGGGCTGAAGGTCAACCGCATCGAGATCAAGGACATCGTGCCGCCGGCCGATCTCGTCGAGGCGATGGGACGGCAGATGAAGGCCGAGCGCGTCAAGCGCGCCGACATTTTGCAGGCTGAAGGCCAGCGGCAGTCGGAAATTCTTCGGGCCGAAGGTGCCAAGCAGGGCCAGATCCTGCAGGCCGAAGGCCGCCGCGAGGCGGCGTTCCGCGACGCCGAGGCGCGCGAGCGTCTCGCCGAAGCCGAAGCCAAGGCGACCCAGATGGTGAGTGAATCGATCGCCAAGGGCGATGTCGCCGCGCTGAACTATTTTATCGCCGACAAATACATCAAGGCGTTCGGGCAATTCGCGGACTCGCCGAACCAGAAGATTCTCATGCTGCCGATCGAGGCGACGAGCGTTCTCGGTTCGCTCGCCGGCATCGGCGAGATCGCCAAAGCAACCTTTGGCGAAAGTGCCGCTTCGGCTGCCGCCGCCGCGCGCCGCTCGTCGGTGCCTCCGGCCGGCACGGCTCCGCCGGTCACGCCGCAATAAGGAAGGATACGGAGGCTGTCATGGCCGAGATGTTTACCACGCTGGGCACCTGGAACTGGCTGATTTTCGGCTTCATCCTGATGGCGCTGGAACTGATCGCACCCGGTGTCTTCCTGTTCTGGCTGGGACTAGCCGCGCTGCTGGTTGGGCTGGTGTCGTTTGTGATCCATCCGTCCTGGCAGACGCAGCTTCTGATGTTTGCGGTGTTCGCGGCGGCCGCGGTGCCGGTGTGGCGGCGCCTTGCCTGGGGCAATTCGAACCCGAGCGCGAGCAATCCGTTCCTCAACCGGCGCGCCGACGCGCTGGTCGGCCGGGTGTTCACGCTGGAAAAGCCGATCATCGACGGATCGGGCACGGTGCGGATCGACGACACGATCTGGCGCGTGGCCGGTCCCGATGCGCCGGCAGGCAGCCGCGTCCGCATCGTCGAGGCCAAAGGCGCCAATCTGACGGTGGCGGCGGCGTGAAGTTCAATTCTCCTACCGCCTGCTCCAGCGCTCGGCGAAGCGATGCAGCGGCAGGAAGTGTTCGTGTAGCTCCCGCCCCAGCGGCGTCAGGCCGTAGCCGCCTTCCGCGCCGAGCTCGACGAGGCCGGCCACGCGCAGTTCCGATAGCCGCGCCTGAAGCACGGTGGGCGAGGCTTCGTCGCAGGCCGCGCGCAGACTGCGCGATGTCAGAACCTGCTCGCGCAATTCCCAGAGGATCCGCAATGTCCAGCGCCGCCCCAAGAGATCGAGCAGCGCCATGATCGGCCGGCCCGACCGCGAGCCCCGGACGGCGCGTTTCTTCACGGCCGGCATCGTTTTCGGCATCAGGACCCTCTTGCATCGTGCTACAGATATTGTAGCGTGCCGCTACGGATATTGTAGCACGGGAGTTCGCCATGTCACGCATCGCGCCGCTTCAGCCGCCTTACGAGCCGGAGATCCAGGGGCAGTTCGACCGGATCATGCGCGGCGCGCCGCCGCTGATGCTGTTCCGCGTCACGGCGGGAAATCCGCGCGCCTGGGAGAAATTCCGCGCCGGCAGCCTGCTCGACCGCGGTCCGCTCTCCTTGCGGGAGCGCGAGATCGTCATCGACCGCACCACTGCGCTGACGAATTGCGAATATGAATGGGGCGTGCATGTCGCGACGTTTGCGGAAGCAGCTCACCTGACCGAGGAGCAAGTCCACGCCACCGTGCTGGGACCGGCCGATGCGCCGTGCTGGTCCGGCGCCGAACAGGCGCTGATCGCCGTCGTCGATGCGCTGCACGCCCGCGCGACGCTGAGCGACGCCGAATTCGCCACGCTGTCGGCGCATTACGACGACGCAAAGATCTTCGAGATCATCCTCTTGTGCGGCTTCTATCGCACCGTGTCGTATCTCGCGAACGGGCTCGACCTGCCGCCGGAGGCCAAGGCGGCGCGGTTTCCGAGGGCTGCGTGACGCGTTGGGCTTACGCCACGCCCGCCCGCAGCAGATCGTGCAGATGCACGATGCCGACCGGCCTTAAGCCGTCGGTCACGATCAGGGCGGTGATCTTCGACGAATTGAGCAGCTCCAGCGCCTCGCCGGCAAGGGTGTCGCGGCCGATGGTCTTGGGGTTCTTGGTCATCACTTCATCGACGGTGGTCGTGATCAGGTCGGGCCGCATGTGGCGGCGCAAATCGCCGTCGGTGACGATGCCTGCAATGTTGCCGCGCGCATCGATGATGCCGACGCAGCCAAAGCCCTTCGACGTCATCTCGACCAGCGCATCCGACATCTTGGTTCCCAAGGGCTTCAGCGGCACGGCGTCGCCGCCATGCATGAGGTCGCGGGTATATTTGAGCATCGCGCCCAATTTGCCGCCGGGATGCAGTACGCTGAAATCGACCGAGGTAAAGCCGCGGCCTTCCAGCAGCGCGATGGCGAGCGCATCGCCGAGCGCCAGCAGCATCAGCGAGGACGTGGTGGGTGCGAGATTATGCGGGCAGGCCTCGCGCGCCTTCGGCAAGGTCAGCGCGACGTCGGCGGCGCTGCTCAAGGTCGACTCGCGTTCGGCCGTCATCGCGATCAAAGGAATACGGAAGCGCTTGGCGTAGGTGATGAGGTTCTTCATCTCCGCCTGCTCGCCGGACCACGACAGCGCCATGATGACGTCGTCGGCGGTGATCATGCCGAGATCGCCGTGGCTTGCTTCGGCGGCGTGGACGAAGAACGCCGGCGTGCCGGTGGAGGCGAAGGTCGCCGCGACCTTGCGCCCGATATGGCCTGACTTGCCGAGCCCGGTCACGATCAGGCGTCCCTTGGCGTTGCGGATCAGCTCGGCTGCGGCGGCAAAGGGCGCGCCGAGGTCGGATTGCAGCGCCGCCGAGATCGCGGCGATCCCGCTGCCTTCGGCTTCCAGCGTGCGCAGGGCCGATTGAATGGCGGCGTCGGCGTGCTCGGTGCCGGATGAATCTGCCATCAGCGGTTTCGGATTGGCCATGTCTCGTTCCAGGGGGAGGGGCCTTCGGCCCGGACCTCTCCTTAGCACGGCCGATTTTGCGGCGCGACGCGCGCGGGCCCTCCTCAACGGCTCATTAACCATAATTGTTTTAACTCCATTAACGACGTTTTCTGCTCGGGGTTGCTTTGCGTGCGGCTGGAACCGTCGAACTAAGTATAAGAATTCGTTGGGGTATTCTCATCGTGACGTCGGGTCCAGGCTCGGGCCGCGAAAAGCGCGGGAAGCTGTTCCGCGCGCTTTTGCCATGCCTGGTGCTGGCCGCGTTCGAACCGACATCGGCGCGGGCCCAGACCGTCACGCCCGACCTGTTCAATCCGGTCCGCGGCAGCTTCGTCGGGCCGCGGGACAATCCGCTGCGCAAGGCCGCGGACAACAAGACCACCGATGACACCGCAGACATTCCGGGCGGCGACCCGAACGACCGGCAGCGCGCCCGCACGCCACCGGCGCCGTCGCGGATCGGCCAGATCCCGACCTATGGCTTGCCCGCCGCCAACGGCGCCAAGGAGTCCGGCTACGACTCGCTCAACCGCAAGCGCAAGCAGCCAAAGTTTTATCCCGGCCAGGCCAGGCCGAAGCCGCCGCCCGGTCCCGGTACGCCGCCGCCATCGCCGCCACCGGTCAACGCTGCCGGATATCTGCGCCTATCGGTGGCGCCGTCGGAGGGCGCCAACAAGGCGCCGCTGCCGCCGGCGATGGCCGGCACGATCACAGGCCAGCCGCCGCGCAAGCGGCTCAAGGTCGACGACGATCCGTTCGGCGCGGTTGGCGACTACGCCGGCAGCTTTCTCGTCAAATCGGCCGTCGAGCTCTACGGCGGCTACGATACGAATCCGGGACGGCTGCCCGAGCCGCGCGGCTCGCCGCTCTATGTCGTCGCGCCGGAATTTCTGGCGGTCTCCGACTGGGAGCGCCATGCGGTCGTTGCCGATCTGCGGGGATCGTTCACCGGCTACACCAATCAGATGCCGCAATTCGTCGATGGCGGAGTTTCGCCGGCGCCGACCGACGTCGATCGTCCCAGTTTCAACGGCCATATCGACGGCCGCCTCGACGTCAGCCACGATCTGCGCCTGACCGCGCAGACGCGTCTGGTGGTCGCCACCGACAATCCCGGCAGCCCGAACATCCAGGCAGGACTCGCCCGCTATCCGATCTACACCACGCTCGGCGGCACCTTCGGCTTCGACCAGAGCTTCAATCGCCTGGATGTCGCAGCCGGCGCCACCATCGACCGCACGTCGTACCAGCAGTCCAAGCTCACCGACGGCACCATGTCCTCCAACGACGACCGCGATTTCAACCAGTATGGCGGCATCAGCCGTGTCTCCTACGAGTTGACGCCGGGCGTCAAACCATTCGCGGAGGTCGAGGGCGACACCCGTGTGCACGACCAGCAGTTCGACCGCAACGGTTTTCAGCGCGATTCAACCGGCGGCTACGCCAAGGCCGGCACGTCGTTCGAGTTCACGCGGATTCTGACCGGCGAAATCTCGATCGGCTATGCCGCGCGCAACTATGTCGACCCTAGGCTCGACCGCTTGCAGGGCCTGCTCACCTCGGCCTCGCTGATCTGGAACGCGACGCCGCTCACGACCGCGAAATTCTATTCGGATACGCAGATCGCGGAGACCACGCTGCCGTTAACCTCGGGCGTGCTGGTGCACACCTATACTTTCGAGGTTGATCACGACTTCCGCCGCTGGCTCACGGCAATAGGCAAATTCACCTACGGCACCTACGACTACCAGGACAACATCCGCAAGGACCAGACCTACTCGGTCGAGGGCGATCTGATCTACAAGCTCAACCGCAATTTCTGGATCAAGGGCACACTCCGCCACGACATCCTCGCCTCCAACGTGCCGCTGTCGAGCTCGAATGAGACGGTGGTGATGCTGGGGGTGAGGTTGCAGAACTAATCTGTTTTACCCTCCCCTGGAGGGGGAGGGTCGGCTCACATTGAGCCAACGGGTCGCGCGAATGCGCGCCCGATGACAGGCTCCGCGAAATGTGAGACGGGTGGGGTGATCTCTCCACTCGGGCACTGTTCGAGGGGAGAGACCGTCACCCCACCCCGCCGCTCATTTCATTCGCGTCGACCCTCCCCCTCCAGGGGAGGGTAAGAGTCACCGCGGTAAATCCGTCTTCCCCATCAGGAACGTGTCGATCGCCCGCGCGCAGAGCCGGCCTTCGCGGATCGCCCAGACGACGAGGGACTGGCCGCGGCGCATGTCGCCGGCGGAGAACACGTTCGGCCGCGAGGTCTGGTAGTCGGACATGTTGGCGCGCACATTGCCGCGCTGGTCGAGATCGACGCCGAGCGTCTTCAGCAGGCCTTCGTGCACGGGGTGCACGAAGCCCATCGCGAGCAGCACGAGCTCAGCCACAAGCTCAAACTCGGTGCCCGGCAACGGCTTGAACTTGTCGTCGACCTGCACGCAATGCAGTTTTGCGACCTTGCCGTTCTCGCCCGAGAATTTCTGCGTCAGCACCGCATATTCGCGCTTGGCGCCTTCGGCCTGGCTGGAAGATGTGCGCATCTTCAACGGCCAGTTCGGCCAGGTCAGGCCTTTGTTTTCGTGCTCGGGCGGCGCCGGCATGATCTCGAGCTGGGTCACCGATTTGGCGCCCTGCCGGAACGACGTGCCGATGCAGTCCGAGCCGGTGTCGCCGCCGCCGATCACCACCACATGCTTGTCGCCGGCGAGAATCTCGGAAACGCTGCCCAGCGGCTCGTTGCCGACGCGACGATTTTGTTGCGGCAAAAAATCCATCGCGAAGTGAATGCCGTCGAGATGGCGGCCGGGGATCACGAGGTCGCGCGGCGCTTCGGCGCCGCCGGTCAGCGCCAGCGCGTCATACTCGTTCAGCATTTCGCGTGGATCGATCGCGCCGGGTGAAGTGCCGCCGACATGGACGCCGTAATGGAAGGTGACGCCTTCGGCTTCCATCTGCGTGACGCGGCGGTCGATGACGCCCTTCTCCATCTTGAAGTCGGGAATGCCGTAGCGAAGCAGGCCGCCGGCCTTGGCCCAGCGCTCGAATAGATGCACGTCGTGGCCGGCGCGCGCGAGCTGCTGCGCGCAGGCCATGCCGGCCGGGCCCGAGCCGATCACCGCGACCTTCTTGCCGGTCTTGACCGGTGCGATCTCAGGCCTGACCCAGCCGTTTTCCCAGGCGCGGTCGACGATCGCGCATTCAATGGTCTTGATGGTGACCGGATTGTCATCGATGTTGAGCGTGCAGGACGCCTCGCACGGCGCCGGGCAGATCCGTCCGGTGAATTCGGGAAAATTGTTGGTCGAGTGCAAATTGCGCGAGGCTTCTTCCCAATTGCCCTGATAGACCAGATCGTTGAAGTCGGGGATCTGGTTGTTGACCGGGCAACCCGGCGTGCCCGGCGCCACCGAGCCCGTGCCATGGCAATAGGGAATGCCGCAATTCATGCAACGCGCGGCCTGGTCACGCGTTTCCTTTTCCGTCAGGGGGACGACGAACTCTTGAAAATGCTGTACGCGCTCGGCGACCGGCGCGTATTTGCGATCGTGCCGTTCGATTTCCAGAAAACCAGTAACCTTGCCCATTAAACCTGAAGCCCCTGCATCGTTCCTAGGTTCGTCATCCTGAGGAGCGCGCTCTTGCGCGCCTCGAAGGATGAGCAACAAACACCTTCTATCGTCATCCTTCGAGGCTCGCCGAAGACGGCTCGCACCTCAGGATGACGTAACTCGTTACGCCCCGATCGCGATTTTCGGCTCGGCGTCCGCGTTCGCCTTCATTTCCTTCAGTGCGCGGCGGTATTCCACCGGCATCACCTTGCGGAATTTCGGCAGCCACGTTTTCCAGTCGGCGAGGATCTCGGCGGCGCGCTTCGAGCCGGTCAACTTGGCGTGCCGGGTGATCAGGACAAGGAGCCGCTCGACGTCGGCATCGAGCAGGTTCTTGAACACGTCGACCCGGCCATGCGCCTCGAGATCGCCGGTGTGGTGATAGGTGCCCTGGTTGATCATCTCTTCCGACAGCACCGGCTCGAGCTCGACCATCGACAAATTGCACAGTTTTTCGAAGTCGCCTGCCTCGTCCAGCACATAAGCGATGCCGCCGGACATGCCGGCCGCGAAATTGCGCCCGGTCTTGCCGAGCACCACCACGATGCCGCCGGTCATGTATTCGCAGCAATGGTCACCGGCGCCTTCGACGACGGCGATTGCGCCGGAATTGCGAACCGCGAAGCGTTCGCCGGCGATGCCGCGGAAATAGCATTCGCCCTCGATCGCGCCATACATCACCGTATTGCCGACCACGATACTCTCTTCCGGCACGATGCCGGAATTGCGCGGCGGCTTGACGATGATGCGGCCCCCGGAAAGGCCCTTGCCGACATAGTCGTTGCCTTCGCCTTCGAGATCGAAGGTGATGCCGCGCGCGAGCCAGGCGCCGAACGCCTGGCCGGCGGTGCCCTTCAGGTTCACCTGGATGGTGTCATGCGGCAATCCGGCATGGCCGTAGATCTTCGCCACCGCTCCCGACAGCATCGCGCCGGCGGAACGGTCGGTGTTGTTGATCTCGACATCGATCTTCACCGGCGCGCCGCGATCGAGCGCGGGTTGCGCCTTTTCGATCAGCCTGCGGTCGAGCACGGCTTCGAGATGATGGTTCTGCGGCTCCGCACGGTAGATCTTCTGGCCCGGCTGTTCCTTCTGGCGCACGAACAGCTTTGAGAAGTCGAGCCCCTTGGCCTTCCAGTGCGCCACCAGCGTCGACCGGTCGAGCATCTGGGTCTGGGCGA
>Ga0209526_10001368_pt1 | contig 16225 bp, 8 predicted proteins | sample JacPinW_OM2H0_M1_FD_188566 | JGI IMG/M metagenome (GOLD analysis project Ga0209526, IMG submission 188566) | Forest soil microbial communities from Algoma, Ontario, Canada - Jack Pine, Ontario site 1_JW_OM2H0_M1 (SPAdes) (version 2) | ecosystem: Environmental > Terrestrial > Soil > Boreal... | reverse complement strand
CAAATTGCCGGGAATATTCGTTCACTCTGTGTGCGAGTTGCCGCCTCCTGCTGGATCAGGCGGCCTTGGAACGGCCGCCAGACCGAGCTTCAGACCATGTCGCGAAGGTTCTGGTCGGTGTCCGCCCAGGCAGCGATTTTTTGGGAAACGGTTTTAACTGCGTAGCGAAGCTATATTATCGTGCTTGAAGAAAGCCCGCGACGGGCATGTGAGGAGAAAACTCGTTGAAGGTCCCCGCGGAGGAACACTTTCCCAGATTCACTCTCAATGATAACGAGCAGGTGTGCTGGATCGCCACCTACGTTGCAGCCGGGCGTTGGCAGGAGATCGGCTTACTTGCCGGGCAGCCACAGTCCTGGTTCCTTGCCTTCGCACGCAATTTGAAGGGCGATGCCGCGGAGTCGATAAACAACATCTTCTCCGTCCTTCAGCACGTGCTGATGGCCCAGCGGAAGACCGACTTCCTGAGAACCCAGCTTGAACCAGCCTTCAGCGTCTTCACCCGCGCCAATGCGATCGCTCTGGCCAAGGCGGCACAGGGCGGAGATCTGGGGTTCATGGCGGCGTGCAACGGAATCTTCAGCGCAGAATGGGAGGAGAGGGTTCCAGAACAAATCCTCGTTACCTGCAGTGGCGGTCCGGGCGACTCCCTGGCCACTGCAGTGACGATTCGGGCTCCCGACCTGGCCATCGCCATCCATGCGGAATACTGGTTTTTGTTTCACTGCTACGGCCGCGATTGGAAATTGGGCCGGGAGTGGCGAAGCACTCCGGCTGCGGATGGGAGGGTCTTCGACCAACTTGAATTGATTTTCCCCGATCAGGCGGCGGAGTGGACTTATTTTGATGTAACCGGTCTGATCACGCCTTCCTCCAACGCGGTGTGAATCGAGAGTCACGGAGGTCCTTGCATTCATTGCTGAATCTCGGCGAGACTCTGTGGTTAAAGACTCTAATCTCAGCCAGGCAGGACAAAATCTTAAACCGCAAAATTAGGCAAAGATGCAGCCAAGAACGCAAAGGAACACAGGAGTGTAATCAGGCCATCGCCGGTCAATAGGCGAACTTGACATTTCCGTAGACGGAGATAAGATTCCCCTTACTTTGAGGGGTTGGCGTCCTGCCATTTAAGCGCGGACATTCTGCACAACATCCGGAAATGTGTCACCAGTATTGGAACCAGGAGGTTGCGAAGGTTGAAGGGTAACGGAGCTCGTCGGTGCTCCGTGGAACATTCGACTGAAGGGACGCCGCCGAGTTATTTCGAGGCGCACTGGGCCAAAGGATACAGACGGCATAAGCGGACATGTGAGATTTTATCCCGCTATTCTCGGCGGACCCCTGATGAAAAACCTATTGCCGAAGAAGGGCGCTTTCGCTGCGAGCCGGTGCAATCGGCAGAGGTTGTCGCGCACTTCAATTCTTGCCGCGATTCTTCTGGTTCTCGGTCTGTCATCGTTATCTTCCGCACAGCAAGGGCGTCGAATACCCGGACAAAGATCTCTGCAGACGGCCGCTGTTGCCGGAACGATTCGCGATCAGGACGGACGTCCCGTGACGGGAGTGGTTGTCGAGTTTCGTAGTCGGGCCAGCCAAAAGAAGTTTTCCGCAATTGCGAGCTCGGAGGGTATTTACCGGCTTAATAGTCTCCCAGTCGGAGACTATGACGTCACGGTCGCCGGAACCGGATTCGCCCCTTCGTCGGCGAATCTAAGCCTGAAGTCCGCACAATTGCAGGTTCTGGATCTGCAGTTGCAATCAGCGTCCTCCGCGCCTGCCATGACCAAGGGACCATCGGGACTACCTGGGCCGGAGGGCACGGCGGCACCGCCGCCAGAGGAGGAAACAGGGTTATATCCGGGGCTGCGAAGGCCTGAGCCGGAAGTGACGCTGGTCCCAATCCAGGTGGAGGTGGTGCCGGCGGAAACTGACAACTTCGCCGTTGAACCGGATCGTTGGGAAGTCGAAATGCCGAAATGGCGGCGCTACGGGAAGAAAGGAGAGTTTCCGTACTCTAAATCGCATTGGTATGATCCCTTCAATCGCAACCGCCTCAAGGGCGATTACCCGATCTTTGGGCAGCGCTGGTTTTTCAACTTCACTGGAACGAGCCTGACGGGTTTCGACGCGCGCCGGCTTCCGACTCCCAGCAACGTTGCCTCGGAACGGCCCGGCAGTCGCGACTTTTTCGGACGCGGACAACAATCGTTCGTGGATCAAACGTTTCGGCTCTCGTTCGATCTCTTTCGCGGCGACACTTCGTTTCGTCCGGTCGATTTCCGGGTGCATTTCACCCCTGCGTTCAACATTAACTTCCTGCAAACGCAAGAGCGAGGCATCGTCAACGTCGATGTGCGAGGAGGCACGAATCGTTTTGACTCTCACGTGGGCGTACAGGAAGCCTTTGTCGAGGCCAAGATTCATGACTTAAGTCCTAACTTCGACTTTGTCTCGGTCCGGGCGGGTATTCAGGGTTTTACTAGCGATTTTCGCGGCTTCATCTTTTCCGATGAGCAGCCCGGGGTTCGGATTTTCGGCAATCTGCGGTCGAACCGGATCAGTTACAACCTGGCCTATTTTTATATGCTGGAGAAGGACACGAACAGCGGTTTGAACACCTTCGATTCCCGGCACCAGCAGGTTGAAGTGGCAAACGTCTACGTGCAGGATTTCCTGGCCAAGGGCTACACCACCGAATTCAGCTTCCACTCCAATTTCGATCAAGCCGACATCCATTACGACAAGAATGGTTTCCTGGTGCGTCCGGCACCCATCGGCGGCGTCGTGATGGAGAACGGCATACCGAAACCGCACAACATCAGGTCCTACTATTTGGGGTGGACGGGAAACGGGCATATTCGCCGCCTGAATATCAACCACGCTTTCTATCAGGCCCTGGGCACCGATGACTTCAATCCGATCGCGGAACGCCCGGTGGATATCAACGCTCAGATGGGCGCTCTGGAATTGTCCGTGGATAAGGACTGGCTTCGATTTCGTGTCTCCGCGTTCTGGGCCTCGGGAGATCCCGAAAAGAATGTTGGAGCCGCTCGCAAGTCCGGGACCGCTCGGGGATTTGATTCCATCGTTGACGATACCCAATTCGCGGGTGGACCCTTCAGCTTCTTCGATAGCGAAGGTATTCGGCTGACTGGTACGGGAGTTGCGCTGGTGACACCGTTCAGTCTGTTGCCCTCGCTTCGATCGAGCAAGGAAGAGGGCCAATCCAACTTCGTCAACCCTGGAATCCGGGTCTACAATGCGGGCATTGATGCTGACGTGTCCCCAAAACTCCGCGGATTTCTGAACGCAAGCTATCTTCAGTTCGATCGCACGGAGCCGCTCGCTTATCTCCTTTTCCAGTCGCCGGTGCAGCGCGGCATCGGCACGGATTTCGGAATCGGCGTATCCTACCGGCCTCCTTTAACCGAAAACATCGTTTTGACCACGGGTGTGTCTGCCCTGGTGCCGGACAGCGGTTTGCGTAACATTTACGACTCCAGGGTGTTAGTTTCTGCTTTTGCGAATCTACGGGTGCAGTTCTGATCGTCTTGCCAAAGGGGCATGAATGCGACTGAGTGTCCGGCGCTTTCTGGTTGGGGTTCTCGTCTCCCTGGCTGCGCTGTCTTTTTACGGTGCGGTCAAGGCAAGCTCGCCGGATATGCCGGCGAAGCAGGATAGCGGCGCCCAGACGGAAACTCCAATGCCTGCACTTGATGATCAGGGCCAGGGGCTTCGCATCCGCCAATCGCAGGACGATGTCGATGCCAAGTCAGCCGGCTGCCAGAGCTGCCACACGGCCACCGACAGCGTGTCCATGCATAAATCTCCCGCAGTTCGCATCGGATGTACCGATTGCCACGGCGGGGATGCGACCGTCAGCGTAGCGGCCGGCATTTCTCCTCAGTCCCACGAGTATCAAGGTGCCAAGCAGCGAGCGCATCCAAAGCCCAAGGTGTTGCAGAGCGGAAATAGCGCAAATCCAGTCCGCGCGTATACCGACTGGCTGAAGGAAGATTCGGACTACATACGGTTTGTGAATCCCGGTGATTTACGTGTAGCCTCCACGACCTGCGGCACTTCCGGATGCCACGCTCCCGAAGTACAAAAAGTACGCACCAGCATGATGACCCACGGCGCCATGCTGTGGGGCGCGGCGTTGTACAACAATGGCGCGTTTCCTATGAAGACGCCTCATTTTGGGGAAAGCTACTCGAAAGACGGTCTGCCGCAGCGCCTGATCACGTTTCCGCCGCCCACCCCCGAGGAAACCCGGCTCAAGGGGGTCCTGCCATTTCTGGAACCGATTCAGCGCTGGGAGATCTCGCAGCCGGGCAATGTGCTGCGGATTTTTGAGCGGGGAGGAGAAAAGAAACCCGAACTCGGAATTCCCCAGCTGGATGAGCGGCCTGGCCGGCCGGACGTAAAACTGGGCGAGCGAGGATTTGGAACTCTGAACCGCACCGATCCGGTCTTTCTGGGATTGCAGAAGACCAGATTGCTTGATCCGCTGCTCCATTTACCCGGAACCAATGATGAACCCGGCGACTATCGCAACAGCGGATGTACCGCCTGCCACGTGGTGTATGCGAACGACAACTCACCCGAACACTCCGGGTCATACTCAAGCTTCGGTCATTCGGGCTTTACCTCCACGGTCGATCCCACCATCCCGAAGAATGAATCAGGCCATCCCATCATTCATCAGTTCACCCGTTCCATCCCGTCGAGCCAGTGCATGGTCTGCCATATGCACCCCGGCACGAACATGGTGACCACTTATTTCGGATACACCTGGTGGGACAATGAGATGGATGGGGAGCAGATGTATCCCGCCAAGCAGCACAATCCCAGTCCCGTGGAGCAGCAACGCATACAGCTGCGAAATCCCGAGCGGGCGGCCCAACGCGGCTTGTGGTCAGACCTCAGCTTCCTGGACAAGGTCGGCAGTCCGGAGTTCGCCAAGACCCTGAAGCACACTCAATTCGCCGACTTCCATAGCCATGGTTGGATCTTCCGGGCAGTCTACAAAAAAGATCGCCACGGCGATCTGCTGGACGAGAACAACAAGATAGTCCCTCCCGACGATCCGGAAAAATTCACCAAGGCGGTGCACCTTAAGGACATTCACCTGGAAAAGGGAATGCATTGTTCTGACTGTCACTTTACCCAGGACAGCCACGGCAACGGGAAGCTCTATGGTGAAACCCGTAATGCCATCGAGATCGACTGTGTGGACTGTCACGGCAAAGTCAATGCCCGCGCTACCCTGATTACTTCCGGCCCGGCATCGCCGAAAGGTGGCACCAACCTTCAACTGATGCGTACGCCGTGGGGACAACGCCAGTTCGAATGGAAAGAGGGTCGGCTTTTCCAGCGCTCCATGCTCGAACAGAACAAGGAGTGGGAGATTATCCAAATCCTCGATTCCGTGACTCCCGACAATCCCAACTACAACGAGAAGGCGAGGCTGGCCAAGACGATCCAGATGGATGGCAAGACCTGGGGGCAAGGCAACGACACCACCGCTCTCGCGCACGACAACAGTAAGATGACCTGTTACAGCTGCCACTCCGCCTGGTTGCCGACATGCTTTGGTTGTCATCTCCAGATGACAGCAAACCAACGGATGCCCATGTTGCACAACGAAGGGCTCACGACCCGGAACTATACCTCTTACAACTTCCAGATCTTGCGCGACGACATGTACATGTTGGGAGTGGATGGGACGGTTACCGGCAACCGCATCGCGCCGGTGCGTTCCGCGTGTGCCGTGCTGGTGAGTTCGCAGAACCCCGACCGCGGTTGGGGATATTACCAGCAGCAGACCGTCTCGGCCGAAGGCTTCAGTGGTCAGTCATTCAGTCCGTTTGTGCCGCACACTGTACGCACCAAGGAAACCCGCGGCTGCTCCGATTGCCACGTCTCCGCTAGGGGAGATAACAACGCATGGTTGGCCCAGGTGTTGTTGCAGGGTGCTGGGTTTATGAACTTTGAGGGCCGCTATATTTACGTCGCTAGCGGGAACAAGGGGTATGACGCGGTCGCCGTGGCGGAGCATGAGGAACCTCCCACGATTCTGGGTAGCGACTTCCAGAAGATTGTCTACCCTGCCGATTACGAGCGTTTTGTGAAAAAGGGGAGCCGCTTGGCCCCGAGTTATGGCCACCCCGGAAATATCCTTGATTTACAAGTTCGCGGCGAATATCTCTACGCGGCGATGGGCGAGGGCGGCGTTCGGGTCTTCGACGTCGCGAACATTGACAATAAGGATATCTCGGAACGGGTGATCACGGCCCCGGTTTCACCGCTGGGGCAGAAGTTTTACGTCAAGACAAAGTATGCCCAGGCCATTGCCTCTCCGAGTACGCTGGCAATCGATCCAGTCCGAATCCGGTGGCCGGAGAACGAAGAGCAGCCGATCCATCTCATGTACGGCTTCCTCTATGTGGCGGACAAGTTTGAAGGCCTGGTGATTATCGGCAATCCGGACCCGGACACGAAGACGCCGGGAGTGGCTACCCTGCTCGATGGCGATCCCAGCAACAACTTCCTGAAGCGGGCGCTGGCCTTCAATCCCGACGGCGCATTGAACGGCGCTCGCCGCATTGCTTTCGTCGGCACCTTTGCCTACGTGCTTTGCGAACGGGGGCTGGTGGTTGTGGACCTCGACAATCCGCTCGCGCCTAAGATCACGGCGCAAATCGGGACTCCGGCGCTGGAGGATGCTCGTGGCATCGCGGTTCAATTCCGCTACGCTTTCGTCGTCGACCGCAACGGCTTGAAGGTCATTAATATAACCCATCCTGCCTCGCCGGTGCTGGTCGAGAACGCTCAGTTGCCGCTTGAGGATGCGCGCAATATTTACCTCGCAAGGACATATGCGTATGTTGCCGCCGGCAAGCAGGGACTGGCTATCGTCAATGTGGAACAGCCGGAGAAGCCGGTTCTGGATCAGGTCTTTAACGCATCAGGCAAACTGAACGACACCAACGATGTGAAGTTGGGGATGGTAAGTTCAAGCCTGTTCGCTTTCGTCGCGGACGGCAAGAATGGGCTGCAGGTTGTCCAGCTATTCTCTCCCCAGGCAACTCCGAAATTCGGCGGCTTCAGCCCGCGCCCGGTCCCCAAGCTGATCGCGAGCTACCGCACGTCCGGGCCGGCGCTTGCTGTGTCGCGGGGCATCGATCGTGACCGGGCAGTAGATGAAACGGGCAACCAGCTCGCAGTCTTCGGCCGGCGTGGGTCGCGGCCGCTGAATCGCAAAGAAATGCAGGGACTCTACCTCCGGGACGGAGACCTTTACACCGTCACTGACGATCCACCGGGCCCGCCCGTCGATGGTGCGCAAAAAAAGCCTGCGATGGCTGAGTCGAAGCCGCAGTAATAATCTCGTAGCTTCCAGCGGTCTGACCTATGGCTGTTGTCCAGGGTTGGACGTCTTCGGTTGCGCCATTTCCATGATGCCGGTGATCCGGCGTTCCTTGCGCCAATCGTGATAGCTATGGCACTCGAAGCAGCGGCCCTCGGCGGCCAGCTGGGAGGACCCTCCTTGCTTGTGGCACTGGCGGCACAGCGCAATGCTCGGGATGTTGATGTCGGAGGTCTTGTGGCTGTTTGGAATCTGGGTGTGGCAGGAGAGGCAAGCCAGCATCCGGTGCGCTTCGTGATCAAATTCCGAGCGCGGAAGCCATCGAGGCGGAATGATGGCCTTGACCGACTGAGGCAGACCCGCACCTTCGTGTTCGGTCGAGGCGTGGCATCGCTTGCAATTCTTGCTCCACAGCAGCTCTTCCGCCGCCTGGGTGCGGAGCTGCACCCATTCGGGAGGGGAGTTCGCCACTTGTGTTGGATCGGTCCGGGTCGGGCGCAGCGCTTCAGGCGCAAACTCCACAGCCGCGCCCTGATCAATCGCCTGAGCGGGTATACGTAGGGCTTCGGGATGCGCCTGAATATAGTCCCGGTATTTGTTCATGATGAAGGAATGGACAACTTGGGGCTGATCGTGCGGTGCGGGCTGGAGTATCAGCGAGTCGTATTGCAGGGTATGGCACGCGGCGCACTGATTCACATATCGAATGCGGGTCATGTACGCGCCTGCCCCGGCGGCGATGGATCGGCGCTTTCTCTGCTGGGTATCCGCTACGCCAACATCAACGGGTTGTTGGGAAGCCGGCTGGATTTCCGCGACCGAATAGGGCCATGGCTGCTGTGAGTTGGTAGGACGATGACAGTCATCGCACACCATCTGGACTGGTCCGCGAGGTCCCCGGATAGTCGGTTGAAGATGGGCGAAGTGGTTCAAGTTGACGGTTCCTGGGTCCCGACGCCCGTCGCGCAACGCGGCAAACTCCGGATGATGACTGTCGAAGTTGCCTGCGTGCGAATCGATCGGCGGAGCACCCTGCTTAGTTTGCAGGTCAGCGTGGCACTGGGTGCAACCGATGTCCGCTGTTTCCGCCAGCCGCGCTCGCCCCAGGTGTTCAACGTGGCAAGAGCTGCAGGCGGGAGTGAAGGTCTGCCATTGACTGTGTACCGGAGCATCGTGACAGCCCAGGCAGGCTGTGTCGGGCACGTGAGCGCGGAAGTTGCTGCTGCGCACGTGGCACACCTGGCAATTCTTGGTCAGGACAGCGTGAGCCGAAGAAAGAGACCCCTGGCTGTACATGTTTTCACTGCCGGACGACCGCGAGATTACAACCCAGGTGATCGCGATGACGGGCAAGCTCACGGAAAGCCAGAGACGCCACTTGCGGAATAGATCCCGATGGGTGAAGTACTGCAGGTCAATGCGTTTCGCCAGCGCTTTCGTGGTGCGAACGCGGGGCATGCTTTAGAACCTCAAGGCCACGACGGCATGGATTGCTCCCAAAACGAGCAACGCGTAAGATGCAGGAATGTGTACCAGAAGCCAGCCATGAAGAAAGTGGTGCAGGCGGCGCTGGCGCTCTAACTGCCGCTTTTCTTCGCAGATATTTTCCAGATCATCGAATTTGGGCCACAGGGTTTGAGGAACCAAAACCCTCAGCTGCTGGAACAGGGGAGCGGCTTCCGCCGGATTGGCCAGCGCATGCTTCTCGCTATGCCGGGACATCAGGAAGGGCTTGAGTTGCGATTCGAAGAATGTCGTTACCATTCCGCTGGCGCGTTCGTCCGCGACCGGCGCCGATGCCTGGCCGGCCTTGCGTCCCCCGCTTGCGACGGGCGCCAATTTCTCTTCGTCTTCCGCCTGTATCATCTCCTGCTCAAGCGCGGCGCCTACATCCGCAGTGATCAACCCCGCTTCCTGCACCAGTTGTTCCAGGACCCGGTCGATCTGCTCGTAAATCGTCTCCATGGTTACGCGTTGGGTCATGACCTGCGGTATGAAATGCTGCAAAATCGCGCCGAAGATGCCGCTCAGAAAGACCACCACGAATAGTGCCATCAGGGTTCGCGTGAGCGGTCCGCCACCCATCCGAAAGCCCGCGTGCAAGAGAATAAATGGAAAACTCAGAAATCCGATCCAAAGATGGGCCCGCATCCAAAAGGTACCGCGGCCCACGCGCCAGGTAGGGAACTTCTTGCGTGCGCCCAACAGTCCGGCAAAAAGCATCATCGCCGAGCCGATGCTGCCATAGATCAGGCCAACCGCACTGCCCCCGCTCCTACCCGTTACCGTGGTGAGCGCATACGGGACATAGAGCAAGCCAGCCAGCGCCAACGCGAGCAACGATCCAATAAACCAAACGCGATGGCTCCGGTCGATGATCACGGCTAACGTCTTCCTTTGCCAACCGGCTCTGCCAAGTCGGCAAAGAAATCACGAGGATTTACCCGATGTGCCGCGTCATGCGGGCATGCGTAAACACAGTTGGGTTCATCGTGATCCGGACAGAGGTTGCAAGCCGTTGCCTTGGTGCGTACCTGGGCGATTTTTCGGCCGGGACTTGCGGGATCGTCGGCCTGCACCTCGAAGGGATGCATATTGATATTTCCATAGGGACAGTTGCTGGCGCACAAGCCGCAACCGATGCACCAGTCCTCAATTGTGATTTCGAGACTGTTCCGCCTGCGGATCGATCCGACAGGGCACCCCACCATGCACAAGGGGTCTTTGCACTGCCGGCACGAGGTAGCTACGAGGTAGTGGTCGAGCCGCAAGCCATCGCGGATCAGACGGCTGACGCCGTCGTGCGCATCCGCGCAAGCCCGCACGCACTGGTCGCATCGAGTACATCGGTCGAGATCCAGCACCAGCAGACTTTGCGCTTCCATCAGTCCCTGGGCCAGGAACGAGTCCACGGGCACATTTTGAATCTGCTGAAAGCGCTGGCGATTTTCCGCGATGCGGTCGCGGGCCACGGCCTCAAGACCGGCGCGGACCTCAGGAAAGCGCTGCAGCATGAGATTGAAATCCTCGAGCCGAATGCGCACCGCCTCCACGTGGTCCAGCGCGGTGCAGGTGGCGGTACGAATCCCGCCACCCAGCAGCGAGAGTTCACCGAAAAAACCGCCCCGCCCGATATACGCCAGGATTAGGTCTCCACCGGGATGGGACTCGGTGACTTTGACGAAGCCGATTCGCACCAGGAAGAAACTGTGGGCCGCCTCTCCCTGGCGGCAAATCACCTGCCCGGGAGAATACGTTCGCAGTTCCACGCGATCTCGCAGATAACCAATAAATTCCGGAGTGACCGAAGAGAACATGGGAATGCCGCGGAGGTGGGATTCCAAAGCGCGCTTCCGATAGCCTTGCTCAACCCGGGCGCGGAACGCGCGATTCCGCCGCATGATGTCCAGCACGTTCCGCAGCATTTCGAGCGCAGTACAGTCGGTCTTGGCCCGCACTGTGGCAGAGCGCGGATAATAGTTCATGCAGGTCATTTCGCCGAACAGGTCGCCGGGTTGGAGCTCACCCACCGGATTGTCGTAAGCCAAGTCGATCGGCGCATCAATCGGAATGAAATCCGGTCTGCGATCCTTCCGGGACCGCTGCTGGCTGCTGAGCGCAAGCACAGACTTCAGCTTGCGAAAGAAGTCTTTTTTTCCTCGGGTCTGTATCTGGGCCATGGGCGAAGAAATATAGACCTCAGCCTTCCCGTCAAGAATATAGAAGGCCGTCGAGCCATAGTCGCCTTCTTTGCAAATGATCTCGCCCGCCTTGTAGCTGCGCTTTCGGATCGCGTTGCTGTTCAGGTTCAGGAAAGTGCCGGAGACCCCGCGAAACACTTCGATGTGTTGTAATTCCTTGAGGGCGACCGAGTCTCCTCCCAACTTTGTATCGATGACCTTTTTGTTCGTCAGCGCCCCGGTGGGGCACGAAACCATGCACTCCCCGCAGCTCACGCAGCTTGAATTTCCCATGGGCAGATTGTCATCGAACGCGATGCCTGCCTGATATCCCTTGCCGCGCCGTGCCAGCACGAAATTGTGCTGAATTTCGCTGCATCCCCGCACGCAGCGATCACAGAGAATGCACGCCTCGTGGTCTACCGCGATGGAAACAGAGGAATCATCGTGTCCGCGCGGAGTCGAGCGCGGAGCAAATGGCGAAGTCTTTATCCCCGCCTCTGACGCCAGCCGCTCCAGTTCACAATCGTTCGAGAGTTTCTGTCGCGCGCAAGGCGAGGGATGGTCGGCCATCAGCAACTCTAGAAGTGTGCGGCGAACGCTCTTGACGTCGTCAGTCGCGGTTTTCACCTGCATCCCGGGTTCGATCGTCCGGACACAGGAGGCGGCGAACACCCGTTGGCCGATGTCCACCACGCACATGCGACATACGCCCACGGGTTTCTCGTTTTGCTGGTGGCACAACGTGGGAATAGTGATGCCGCACTTCTGCGCAGCCTCGAAGATCGTGGTCGTCGTGCCTCTTTCCTGCCCAATGACCACGGGCTTGCCGTCGATGGTGAGCCGGATTTCCTGCTCGGGGATGTAGGTTGTTGAAAAATCTTCTTCTTTCATCTGATGATCGTCCCCTGACCCTCGAAGCACACGCCGCCCGGGCAGCGTTTGGCCTTCAGATGCTGATCGATTACCGCAGGAAAATGTTTTATCACCGATTCCAGCGGAGCATGGACGATCTGCCCCAGGCCGCAGATCGATGTGAGACGCATGGCCTTGAACAGTTCCTGGATTAGCTGCATGTCGGTGCTCGCTGAGTTGCCCTGAGTCCAACGGGTCAACAGATCCACCAGCTTTTGCGAACCCATACGGCAGGGAACGCACTTTCCGCACGATTCATTGCGATAAAAACGAGTGGCATTCAATGCCATGTCGAGCATGCAACGTCCCTCGGCGCAAACTACGATTGCGCCCGAACCCACCATGGAACCCGCTGCAGCCAACGCGTTGAAGTCAAGCGGTAGATCCACCTGCGAAGCCGAAAGGTAGCCTGACGACGGCCCAGAAGGGGCAAACCCCAACAGGGGTTTGCCGTTGGTAATACCCTCGGCATACTTGTAGATAAGATCGCGGTAGGACGTGCCCATTGGCACTTCAAAAACTCCTGGACGCACTACGTCTCCGCTGATGCCTACGAATTTCAAACCGGCAACATTGTTGATGCCCTGCTTCTTATACCAGTCCACACCGTTGACCAGAATCGTCGTAGCCAAGGTGAAGGTTTCAACATTGTTGATGGCGGTGGGGGCGTTCCAGAGCCCGTTTGTCCCGGGAAACGGAGGTTTATTGCGAGGTTCCCCGCGCTTGCCCTCCAAGGCCTCCAGGAGCGCACTCTCCTCGCCGCAAATGTATCCACCCGGGCTGACAAAAATCTCAAGATCGAACACCAGATCGGATCCCATTACACTTGACCCGAGCACGCGCTCACGATAGCAGCGTTGGATTTCTTCCTTAAGCGCCTCGCGAGGTTCCTCATACTCGTGTCTTATGTAAATGATCCCTTTGGTCGCCCCGGTGACCAAACCCGCCACAATCATGCCTTCGATCACCAGATGAGGAAGATTCTCCATGATGAAACGGTCTTTTATCGTGCCCGGCTCGCTCTCATCGGCGTTGCATACGATGTACTTTTGCGTGCCGGCTGCGTTGCGGACGATCTCCCACTTTGTGCCGGTAGGGAAGCCTGCGCCCCCCATTCCGCGAAGGCCGCTGGCTTTGAGCATTTCCAAAACCGCCTTGAAGTCGCGCCCTTCGACGAACCGGCGCACTGCCTTGTAGGTGCTCGCACCGCTGTACGGATCGGTTGTCAAACGCTGCCGATGATGATGCTCGTGATGCGAACTCGGCAAGGGCTTGCCTTCCGTGGCGGCGCGTACCAGGTCCAGCACCTGCTGAGGGGTGCCTCCCGAATAGATCCGATCGTTGATCGAGAGGGCTGGAGCCGTGTCGCAGCGCCCAAGGCAAGACACATCGCGAATCGTGATCGCGTCCTGACCCTGGCCGGCGAAAGCCTGGTCGAGAGACCTCCGCACCTGCGTGGCACCCCGCAAATGGCAGGACATGTCGGCGCAGACGCGCACGTCGACTTTGGGCGGGGGCTTGAGGTAGAAGTGCGGGTAAAAACTGGCCACTGCGTGGATTTGACTGACGGGTATTTTCAGTTTCCGCGACAACTGGTGCAGTTGATCGGTGGGCAAATATCCGAACGAAGCCTGGATGGCCCTAAGTTCGTCAAACACGCAGATCTCCTGGCGTTCGCGGTGCCTGAGCCTTCATTGGAAAATGGAGAGCTACCATACCAAATCGACTGGCATTTGTCCACAGAACCAGGCTTGCAAAAAGCCTATTGCAGATAACGCAGGTCGGGAATGAAGCCTCCAAACGCCTTGAAATCCTGCCGGCTGAAAGGTATCTTCTACGCGACAGCTGTGGCGCACCACGGTCATAGCCACCGTTGACTAGGTGCGGATTCTCGAATCGCACAGAGGTTCCGGAACCCCCCTTTAGTGGCAAAAATTGTCGACGCCATGGAAAAGCCGGAGATTTGGTGTAGAGTGTTTCTCCGTCGGTTTGCCGTGGGACATGCTGCTGGCCAGCAACGCCGGAGGCTTATCGCCATGCGAGCGAAATCGTTTCTGCTGCCCTTAATTCTCGGCTGCCTGTCAGCCCTGAACCTGTCGTCGATGGCTCAGGTCAAACCTCGCGAAAATGCGCAGCCGCAGCAGCCGCAAACCAAGCCAACTCCCGGTGAAGCCGGCAAGTATAGCGGGCCCGGTTCCTGCGCGTCGAGCAATTGCCATGGCGGAGTGCAGCCCAAGGGGCTGGTCCGCATCGCCCAGAACGAGTACAGCATCTGGGCGGCACAAGATAAGCATTCGCGTGCCTATACCGTTCTTTCCAATCCCGTCTCCCTTCGGATAGGCAAGATTCTTGGCCTGGAGCAAGCCCCCAACAAGTCTGACAAGTGTCTCGTCTGCCATGCCTTAAATGTGCGGTCCGATCAGCGCGCGCAAACCTTTCAGTCCATCGACGATGGCGTGAGTTGTGAAAGTTGCCACGGTCCGGCGGTGGGGTGGCTGGGTCCGCATACGCTCAAGAACTGGACTCATGAACAGTCGCTTAAGCTGGGCATGTACGATACCCGGGACTTGGCCAAACGGACCGACCGATGTCTGACCTGTCATCTGGGAACGCAGGAAAAAGAGGTTGACCACACCATGATTGCCGCTGGTCATCCTGATCTCACCTTTGAGCTCGAATCGTTCAGCTCGGTCATGCCGCGTCACTGGAGACCCACGCCGGGCGCAAATCCCTGGTTAAGCGTTCAGGAACTCGCCATTGGGCAGACCGTGCAACTGCGGGAAGCGCTGCATCGACTCGATCGCCGGGCTTCGGGTCCGAACTGGCCCGAATATTCCGAGTACGAATGTTTTGCGTGTCATCACAGCCTTACCAAGCCCGAAGCCAGCTGGCGTCAAGCCCAGGGTTATGACGGCCGGCTCCCTGGGGCTCCCGTCTGGAACCCGGCGAGGTACGCGGTCTTCCGGCATATCGCGGAAGCGGTCGACCCGTCTACCGCGAAGCAACTGGTTGCCGCGTTGGACAAGATCGAGGCGCTATCGGGAAAGCCGGGCGTCGGAGATCAGGTCGCGGCCCAGGCAAAAAGCGCGGCGGAACTGGCGGACAGGATTGCGCAAAGGGTGCAGGCTCAACCTTACGATCAGGCGCTCACGGTGCGGCTGCTCCAATCCATCGCGGGTGATGCGGTCATGATTTCGGGGCAGGGGGAGCGTTCCGCCGAACAGGCTGCCATGGCGCTGGATTCGCTCTCACTGGCATATTCCAGAAACGAAAAAGTCGCCAACCAGCAGGAACTGCGGGCCGCCATTGACAATCTGTTTCAGCAGCTCCAAAGTCCGTCTGCCTATAACGCGCCGCGGTTTGCCGCCCAGATGCAAAAAGTCGGCACGCTCTTGCCGCGCACCCAGGCGTTGTCTCTGACAGATGTAGAGTGAGATTAGTAAATTACGGGTCAATCTCCCGACTTGGTAAGTTGCCGAGTCGCACTCCGGTATGAAACTTCCGGGTCCCCCGGTGGGCATCAACGAATTACTGGGTTGGGTTGCGTGGGAATTTGAGATAAGGGAGCCGTACTCCACGAATCAGGACCTGGTCCGCACGGATGTTCGCGGGCGGTTCAAAGCCCTTAGCCCCACCCGCCGTGACATAGTCATCTTGTTCCACTCCATCGCCACTAACTCCGAGTCCTCCAATGAGCTTGCCATTGCGATAAAGTCCCTCGCTTCCGGGAAAGAAGACGATGCCGTTCTGATTCGCGCTCGCAAGTTGTGATCCCTGGGTGCAGGGATGGGCGATGTCGTTAACATAAAGCGGGAAGAACGGGCCGGGTTGCGAGCCATCGATTCCCGAAGGGAACAATGGCTGGGCGCCAAAACTGATAGTCCGGTTGGTCACGGCAGTTCCGACAGGCACTCCGGGTAGATCCAGGGGGCTGACGGCACTGCTATTGAAGTAGATCATGTTGCGCGCTTTGCTTACAGCCACGTCAATGCTGAACACGGTCGCATCCGGCATGCGATTCAAAGCCAGCAGGCTCCCGTCCAGGCCGACTACGGCGATCACCATTCGGGTGCGTTGTCCGAGCGGCAGGCGAATGACTGCCCGCGTCTGGTTGGCGGTGGCTACTGCCTGATCGACAATTTTCTGGACCTCGGCTGCGGTAAGACCGCCCATGGGCCCGTCGTGCGCAGGCACAAGATCGCCCTCGGGAACCGAACCTGGACTCTTCATCGGGCCCAGAACGTAGGCGCCATCGGCT
>Ga0209526_10001367_pt1 | contig 16227 bp, 24 predicted proteins | sample JacPinW_OM2H0_M1_FD_188566 | JGI IMG/M metagenome (GOLD analysis project Ga0209526, IMG submission 188566) | Forest soil microbial communities from Algoma, Ontario, Canada - Jack Pine, Ontario site 1_JW_OM2H0_M1 (SPAdes) (version 2) | ecosystem: Environmental > Terrestrial > Soil > Boreal... | reverse complement strand
GCCTCGGCCCACCGGCTGGCGGCGAGCAAGTACGCCCGCCGCGAATGGATCGACCGTTTCCCATGAGCCGAAGCCGAGCGCGGCGGCGGCCGCGGGTGGAACACCGGGTGCTGCCTGGTCCTGCGGAGCGCGCAAGCCCCTGACATCGCTCGAAAAGTGAGGTGACCTTCATGCAGAAGCAGCGCTTCGTGATCATTGGTGCCGGCCTCGCCGGCGGCACCGCCGCCCTCACCCTTCGCCAGGAGGGCTTCGAGGGCGAGGTGACCCTGCTGGGCGCGGAGTCGCACCCGCCCTACAGCCGGCCGCCGCTGTCGAAGGGATACATGAGGGGAGAGGAGCGGTTCGAGGACCAGTTGGTGGCCGCCGAGGAGGCCTATGCGAGCCAGGAGATCGACCTCCAACGGGGCGCCCGGGCGGTTCGGATCGACACCGGCAGCAAGCTCGTCGAGCTGGAAGGCGACGAGCGCCGGCCCTACGACCGGCTGCTGGTCACGCCAGGCGGCCGCAACCGAAGGCCCGCGGTTCAGGGGATCGACCTGGACGGCGTCCTCCAGCTGCGGACGGTGGAGGAGGCGGACCGCATCCGCGCCGCGGCGCGGCCGGGCCGGAGGGCGGTGGTGGTGGGCATGGGCTTCATCGGCTCCGAGGTGACCGCGTCTCTGCGCCAGCTCGGCGTAGAGGTCACTGCCATCGACGGCAATCGGGCGCCGCTGGCGCGCGTGCTGGGCCTGGAGGTAGGTGACGTGCTGGCCGGGGTCCACCGTGACCACGGCGTGGAGCTTCTCCGCGAAGACTCGGTGGCCGCGTTCGAGGGAAACGGACGGGTGGAGCGGGTCCGCACCGCGGCCGGCCGGGTGATCGACTGCGACTTCGTGGTCGTAGGGGTCGGGATCGTACCCAACGTGGAGCTCCTCTCAGCGGCGGGGGCCGCGATGGAGAACGGCGTGCTGGTGGACGAGATGTGCCGCACCTCCCTGCCGGGCGTCTACGCGGCAGGAGACATCGCCAACCACTGGCATCCCGTCTTCGGCCGCCTCCGGGTGGAGCACTGGAACAATGCCTCCAACCAGGGGAGGTCCGCCGCGCTCTCGATGCTCGAGAAGGGTGGGCCCTACGACTACGTGCACTCCTTCTGGTCGGACCAGTACGACCAGTCGCTGGAGTACCTGGGCTTCGCCCGCAGCTGGGACCGTCTCGTCTTCAGAGGCTCGCTCGAGAGCCGGCGGTTCCTTGCCTTCTACCTGAATGAGAATGTCCTGCAGGCGGTCTTCGGGCTGAACCGCGGAGGCGATCCCGAGGATCCCGAGCAGGATGGGGAGCTGAAAGCCTGCCTTCCGCTGATCCGCGATCGGATCCGCCTCGATCCCTCTCTCCTTGCGGACGAAGGCCACGATCTCAGCGCCTTCACCGCCTCCTGATCCGGCTCAACCTTCGTCTCGGCCGGGGCGGCGAACGAATGTTCCACGTTTTACACGGTCGCTGCCGTCAGCCGTACGCCGAGCTTGTTCCTCGAGACCGGCATCGCGAAGTCGAACCGGTCGGCCGCCAGTGCCAGCTCCAGGTCGGAGGCCGGAAAGCCAGGCCAGCCGCCGGCCATGAGCTCGGCGTGACGCGGGCTCTCACGGAGGGGGCGGAGCAGCTGCTCGATGTCGCAGCGCCGCCCGTAGAGCATCGCCTCCAGGTAGTCCGCGCAGGCTCGGTCCTCGGAGTGGCCGCGGTCGGCGCCCGAGGCCACCAGCGTCACCACCTCCGGGCCGGCCTCCCTGATGGCGGTGACCGTGGCCCTGGCCACCACCAGGCCGGCAGCGTAGAGCCGCTCGGCGCGTCCCGCCGCCAGCACGCACTGCGTCCCCGAGCTGCTGCGCTGGACAAGCACCCTGCCGCGCAGGTCCAGGTCGCGAATCATCGTCGGTGAGTTGCTGATCGCGATCCCCGGCACCGGCAGTCCCTCGACCTCGGCCGAGACGATCGCTCCCGGCAGCCGGGCCGCGAGGCTCCGAGCCTCCTCCACCTCGGCGACCAGCCGGCACTCGGCCGCCCCGCCGGCCAGCGCGTAGGCGCTGACGGTGAAGGCGCGCAGCACGTCGATGACGACGACGGTGCCCCGAGCGGATCGCGCGCCCTCCAGTCCGCCGGCGTGCACCACCCGCATGCGCTACAACGCTACGGCCTGTCCGGCTCCCTCGCGCATCGCCCGGCGGTAGACCAGGCCGGCGGCGGCGGCATCCTCCACCGCGTGGCCCATCGACTTGTAGACGGTGATCTCGGTGGCGTCCCGCCGGCCGGGAGAGCTGGCCGCCACCACCTCGCCCAGCTCGGTTGCCCCGGCCGGGTCGACGCCGGCCAGGTCGGCCGCGCCCGCAGGAGGCGGCTGGAAGGCCACGCGGGACTCCACGAACAGCCGGCCTCGGCGGACGGTCTCGGCGTCCAGCTCGGGCCCCGTCTGATTGGATCCCACCGAGGTGACGTGGGCGCCGGGGGAGAGCCAGGAGAACTGGAGGACCGGTTGCGAGGAGTCGGTGCAGCAGCAGACCACATCGGCTCCCAGCACCGCCTCCTCGAAGGGCTGCATCGCCCGTGCGCGGGGACTGCTCGAAGCCAGCGCCTGCGCGTGGTCCAGGCTGCGGGAGGCGATCCGGACCTCGTGGAAGTCCGCCACCCGCTGCATCGCCTCGAGGTGCGACCGGCCCTGCACGCCGGCCCCCAGGATGGCGAGGACGGCGGCCTCCGGGCGGGCCAGGAGACGGGCGGAGAGCGCCGAGGCGGCCGCCGTCCGAACCGCCGTGATGTAGGTCCCGTCCATGAGCGCGAGCGGCCGCCCGGTCTCCTCGTCGAAGACCGCGATCAGCGCCTGGTGGGAGGGCAGGCCACGCGCGTGGTTGCCTGGAAAGACGGTGACCAGCTTGGTCTCCAGGGCCACCCCGGCGACGTAGCCCGGCATCGCCGCCAGCAGACCTGACCCGCTCCGCGCTCCCACGCGAGGCGGCACCGAGGTGTTGCCGGCGCTCAGCTCCACGAAGGCGGCGGCAAGCGCGTCCACCAGCTCGTCGAGGTCCAGCAGCCGCTCCACCTCGGCGCGGCTGAGCACCAGCAGCTCCGAGGGCGCCTGCAGATCGCTCATAGGTGGCTCACGCCAGGGGCCTCCGGGCGCACGATGCTCAGGGAGGCGGTCGTCACGCGGCGATGATAATGCCGGGAGCCATGGACCCTCGCCCGCTCGGCTGGGAGCAGATCGCCGACTGCGGCGCCATGCGCGTGGTCGGCCTCCGGCTGGCGGCGGGCCAGCGAGTGCCCGAGCATCGCAACGCGCTTCCCGTGGCGGTCATCGTCACCGAGGGAGTGCTCCAGTACGGCGAGGCGGGAGGCGTCGGCGCGGTCCGCGCCGGCGAGCTGGTGCTGATCAACCCCGGAGAGCGCCACACCTACTGGGCCGAGCAGGAGACCGCGGCCTACCTGGTCTTCGCCGGCTTGCCGGGCGTCCGGGCGCGGCCCTGGAGCCTGAAGCGCCGGGACGAGCCGCAGGCGCCCGATGCGCCGGGAGGCCCTAAGTGAGGTTCCAGCGCCGCAGCAGCCGGCCCCTGTCGCCCTCGATCAGGATGCTGACAGAACCCGTGTCCAGCGCCAGCCGGTCCGCCGCCACGACAGCCACCTCCACCCAGGCCACGGCCAGAGTGCGGATGAAATGGCCGTGCGAAAACGCCGCCACGGCGCCTTCGCTGCCCGCGAGCAGCCGGAAGAAGGCCTGGGCGCGGGCGTAGACCTGGTCCGGCGTCTCGCCCCCCGGGCAGCCGTCCCGGAACAGCTGCCAGTCGGGATTGCGACGACGGATCTCGGCCGTCGTCACCCCTTCGAAGTCGCCATAGTCGAATTCGCGCAGCAGCGGCGTCACGACCGGGTCGGGAAAGCCGGCCAGCTCGGCAGTGCGACGGGCCCGCCGCATGTCGCTCGAGTAGACGGCGGTGAACTGAACGCCCTGCAGCCGCTCGCGGAGCCGGCGCGCCTCCTCTTCTCCCTCGGGCAGCAGCGGCAGATCGGTGCGGCCGGTGTGCTGGCCGCTCTTGCTCCACTCGGTGGCTCCGTGGCGCAGCAGGTAGAGGTCTAGCGTCCGAGCAGCTCCGGGCGCCCCGAGCGAAGCGATCGGCCGGCGGCCTCGATCACCGCGCCCGCCCGCAGCCGCTGGCCGTGGTGGACGCAGACGATTCCCAGCGCGGCCCGCCGGCCGCTGGCGCCCAGCGCACCGTTCACGGCCTGCAGGACACGGTTGGCGGCGTGGGCGGTACCCGCGATGTCCGTGTCAGGCAGCACTGCCAGCATCGAGGGCGGTCGGTGCGCAAGCACTCCCGGCGTGTCCACGTCGCGCAGCGTCCCGGCGACGGCCGCCGCCATCGTCTTGAGGGTCTCCTCGTGCTGGTCCACGTTCGGCTCCGGGGTCCCGTTGTCCTGCAGCGGCTCGATCAGCACGATCCCGAGAGGGCGTCCGTATCTGTGCGCCCGGGCCAGCTCGTCCTCCAGCACCGGCCGGATGAACCGATCGTTGAAGAGGCCGGTCGCTCGGTCCACGATGTAGAGCGGCTGGGCCTCGGGCTCGTCCACGCGGACTCCACAGCTGGAGCAGAACACGGCAGAGGACGGGATCTCCGCTCCACAGGCTGCGCAGGTCCGGCTGTCCGATTGACGGCGCCGGAAGAGGTCACCGAGGCGCATCGGCCAGTAAGAGTATCAGCGGGTTTCCGGGCGGCATGCCGACCATGGCTGACTGTCCAGATCGACAGTCTAGTGTCCGGTTCAGGGGATTGGCCGAACCCGTGGCGGCCGCCAGGCGCGACCCGGCCGGCGAGTGTGGCCGCCACAGCCGGGACCCAGGTAGAGCCCGGTCTTCGGTGGCGAGCAGGGCACGCGCAGACCATGCTCCGGTGTGGGGGTCGGCGTCAGTGACGACGGCTCTAGCTGGCGACGACGGAAGCGCTGGCGGCCTGGCCCAGCCAGTCGGCTGCCCAGGCGTCCACGGACGCGATCACCTGCTGGAGGGCGCGTCCCCTCGGGGTCAGGCGGTAACTGACGCGAACCGGAGGTCCCGGATCGACCAGGCGCTCGACCAGGCCCTCATATTCGAGCTCCCGCAGGCGCTCGGTCAGCACCCGATCGGATATACCTGGAATGCCCATCAAAAGCTGGTTGAAACGCGCCGGAGCAGGCATCAAAGCCCGCACCACCGCTCCCGTCCAGCGCTTCCCGATGAGCTCTATGGCTCTCTGAAAGGGCGCGCTGTAGTCAACGCCGGGAGCAGGCATGGCGGGTAATTCTATGTGCTCAGTGGTGGTTGTTCCACCACTTGGTTTTTCAAATTGACGAGGCTTTCACCGCGTGTGACGACTGCCCGCCGGGGCCGCGCCGCGCTGGGCGCCAGACGAGAAGGGACGTAGGGTTGCACCTGCCTTATCGCCTCCATTGAACGCTGACGAGGACGTTTCCACCCCACCAGCTCTCTCACGGACCCGGTCAGCTTCCCGAGCTGACCGTCACGCACAACCACCTGGCGCAGGCCCGCCTGGGTCCGCAGAGCGCCGGGCCGCACGACGTCTAAAGGTACACGCCGCCGCCCCCGGATGGCTGCACAATCATTGGCCGTGCCGCCACAGTTGTACACCGCACTTACATGAATGGATGCCTGTCGTTCGACAATTGTGCAGCGCGCGGCCCCTGGACAATGAGCCGCTGAGAGCGCGTCGCTCTGGTCAGCGGCAGCCAGTGGCTGGCCGCGCGCTCACGTCTTGCGCTTCAGCTGATCCAGGAGCCAGAGGGCCGAATGGCGCAGCGCGTCGCGATCCTCGGGGCCGCCAAGGCCGGCCTCGGTGAGCGCTCCCAGCAGGAGGCGGGCCAGCGGTTCCGGCGAGCGGCGCTCGATTATCCCCACCCGCATCGCCCCCGCCAGCACGGCCCGCAGCGGGCGCAGGTGGTGGGCGGCGTCGATCCGCCGCCACTCCTCCCAGCCCAGCACGCTCGGCCCGTCGACCAGGAGCAGCCGCCGCGTGGGCGCCTCGGCGCAAACCGCGAGGTATTCGGCGACGCCCAGCTGAAGGCGCTCCCAGGGACCGTCTCCCGCCCTGGCCGCGGCCGCCACCCGCTCGGCGAGGCGGACCTCCGCGGCCTCGAAGGCGGCTCGAAAGAGGTCGCGTTTGTCCCGGAAGTGGTGGTAGAGCGCGCCAGAGGTGACACCGGCCTGGCGCACCACCGCCTGAGCGGGGACCTGGTGAAAACCGCGCTCGCCGAAGAGCTCGCCGGCTGCGACCACCAGAGCGGCCCGCGTCGATTCGGCTCGCTCACGCTGGCTTCTTCTCGGCCGCCGCACAGCGCTCACAAACGTACACTACCTATGTATGTTGCTGGTCTCGATCGCCGAGTTGAACGAGCTGCTCGCGGCTCACGAGTTCACGCGACGTCCCGGATTTCAGGTCATATCGATCGGCGACGGCGAATGCGAGCTGAGCGTTCCGTACTCGGCCGAGTACGAACGACCCGGCGGGGTGGCCAGCGGCCAGCTCTACATGCACGCGGCGGACGTCGCCTTCTGGCTGGCCCTCAAGACGCGGTTGGGGTTGGCGGACGGCTCCCTGACCAGCGGCATGACGACCGCCTTTCTGGGCAGCGCCCGTCGCGAGGGCTTCGCCTGCCGGGCCCGTCTTCTGCGGTTGGGGACGCGGCTCGCCTACGGGGAGGCCGAGTGCTCAGTGGCAGGCCGGCTGCTGACCCACCACACCCTGACCTACGTCCGGCCGGCGATCTCCCGGGCGGCCGACAGCACCCCGTCGTAGTCGGGCAGCGGCTCGTCCTTGCGCCTGATCCAGGTCCAGCGGATGACGCCCTCGGGATCCACGATGAAGATCGACCTGGTCGGCATCCCGGAGTAGCCCGCAACGTCCTCGCGGCGCACGCCGTAGGCGGTGACCATCTGGCGCTCGAAGTCGGCCAATAGCTCGAAGGGAAGCCCTCCCAGCTGCTCGGCGAACGCCTGGTGGGAGAAGACGCTGTCCACGCTGACTCCGTAGATGGCGATGCCGTCGTCAGCCAGCTGCGCGTGCCTAGACCGAAACTCGGTCAGCTCTGTCTTTCAACCGGGCGTGAAGTCGAGAACGTAGAAGGCGATGATGGTGGCGCGGTTGCGGGCGAAGGCCTCCGACAGCTGCACCTCTTCACCCCCGGTGCTCGGCAGCTTGAAGTCCGGTGCCCTATCCCCCACGGCAAGCATGGCTGCAGCCAGTGTAGGGCGGCCCGGCTCAGGAGCGGAGCGGAGCGGTCTCGATGCCGGCCGCGGCCAGTGCCTCCCGGATGGTCCGCGCGGTGCCTGGGGCGCCAGGCGAGTCCCCATGGAGGCAGATGGTGTCGCACTCGCCCGAGCTGGCCAGTCGCAGCGCCTGCTCGGCCGCCTGGCCCGGCTCCAGCACCGATCCCGGTTGGGAGCGGGGAGCCAGGCGTCCGTCCGGAAGGTAGGCGCGATCGGCGAAGGCCTCGCGGTAGCCCGGCACGCCCAGCTTCTGACAGGCGGCGAGGAGCCCGAAACCGGGCTGGCCCATGACGCCGACCTCGAAGTCGCCGGCGATTCGCGCCACCCGCTCCGCAGCCTCAAGGTTCGACTGGCAGTGGTGATAGAGGGCGCCGTGCGGCTTGACATAGCCCAGCCGGGCCACCGCGGCGAGGGCGCCGACCTGGAAGCGCACCAGCGCCTCAAGCTCATCGAGCGCCAGCTCCACCTCCAGCCGCCCGAAGTTCTCGCGGTCGTCGTATCCGGGATGCGCGCCGACCTCGACCCCCAGCTCGCGGCAGCGCCGCACCGTCAGGATGCTTTCCCCGGCCGACCCGGCGTGGGCCCCGCAGCAGACGTTGGCGCTGTCGATGAAGGGCAGGATCTCCTGGTCGTGACCGGCCCCTTCGCCCAGGTCAGAGTTCAAGTTCATCGGTGCTCGGTCTCCCCTCTGAGTAGCCGGATGGCGTGCCCGAGCACCGGAAGGACGGCTTCCAGCGACTCGCTGGCCCCCTTCACGCTCCCCGGCAGGTTGACGATCAGCGTCTTGCCTCGGACCCCGGCGAGCGAGCGGGAGAGGGCAGCCAGCGGAGTCTTGGCGAAGCCGGCAGAACGCATCAGCTCGCCCAGGCCGGGCACCTCGTACTCCACGACGCCGCGGGTCGCTTCCGGCGTCACATCGCGGGGACCGAGGCCGGTGCCGCCGGTGGTCACCACCAGGTCGTGCTCTAGTGAGCCCTCGACCAGGAACGCGGCGATGCCCCTGGCGTCGTCTGGCACCAGTCCGATGCGGCTCACCTCGAAGCCCGCCGCGGCGAGCAGCTTGCGGACCGCCGGCCCGCTCTCATCGGCCATCCGGCCGGCCGCCGCCCGGTCACTGACGGTCAGCACGACCGCCCTCAAGCGCGAGTCCAGCTGCCCGACTTTCCGCCGCTCTTGGCCAGCAGGCGGACCGATTCCAGGTAGACGCCCTTCTCCACCGCCTTGACCATGTCGATCAGCGTCAGTCCCGCCACCGCGGCGGCGGTCAGCGCCTCCATCTCCACTCCGGTCTGGCCGCTGACGCGGGCCCGGGACTCGATCCTCACGCCGTTCTCCCTGAGCTGGAAGTGCACCTCCACGCTGGAGAGGGGAAGCGGATGGCAGAGCGGGATCAGATCCGGAGTGCGCTTGGCGGCCATGATGCCCGCGACCCGGGCGACCGAGATGGCGTCGCCTTTGGCCAGAGTCGCCTCCCGCACGGCCCGCACCGTCTCGGGGGCCATCCTGACCACACACTCCGCCACCGCCTCGCGGCTGGTGGCCGGCTTGGCGCCCACGTCTACCATGCGAGCCGCCCCCTCATCGTCGAGGTGGGTGAGCCTGCTGGAGTCCACGGAGTAAGGATATGCGCGTGGTTCGCGCGGTCCTCTTCGACTACGGCCTCACCCTGGTCACCTTCACCTACCCTCGCCAGGCGCTGCTCGGCGTGCTGGAGCGGGTGCGGCCCTGGCTGGGGCCGGACGCCCCGGACCCGGAGACGGTGATGCGAACCGTGCTGGAGCCGCTGGAGGCCGAGCTCGACGGCTTCGGGGAGGACGAGGTCGACTACATGGACTTCTATGACAAGGCCTGGCGCCGGGCCGGCCTGGAGGTGCCGAGGGAGACGCTCTGGCGGATCCTCGACCTCGAGCAGCAGTGCTGGGACCGCTCGCTGACGCTGGCGCCCGGCGCCCTCGAGACCCTGCAGGCGCTGAGGGACCGCGGATTGAAGACGGCGCTAGCCTCCAATGCACCCTTCCCGCCGGCCATGATGCGCCGCCAGGTGCGGGGCAACGGCATCGCGGAGCGGGTGGACGCCGTCGTCTTCTCCTCGGAGGTGGGCCGCCGGAAGCCCGCGCCGGAGCTCTACCAGGCCGCGCTCGACCGCCTCGGCGTGGCCGCCGCCGAAGCTCTGTACGTCGGGGACCGTTTCGTCGAGGACTACGAGGGGCCGCGGCGGCTCGGCATGCAGGCCGTGCTCTGCCGGGCGCTGGCCAGGACGCCGGTGCCGCCCGAGGTGCCGGCAATCGGCCGGCTGGGGGAGCTCCTGGAGCTGCCGGAGCTTGGCGGCTCTGGTGGCGCCCGGGACTCCGCCGAGCGGCGACCTTGAGCAAGCGCCGGCCGGGCCGCCTCTGGCTGTTCTTCTACGGCCGCAAGCGCCGCGGCTTCCCTGGGCTGCTGGTCTCCTTGCTGGCAGCCGCTGTCCTGCTCGGGCTGCTCTATGGGCTGCCCGGGGGCGCCGACCTGAGCCGGTGGTTCATCGTGGCGACCGTCGTGGCCCTGGTGGCGCTTTTGCTCGGCTCGCTCGCGCTGGTCGCCGTGGCGGCGGCCCGAGGTCCGGGCCGGCGACCGGCTCGGACCGGACGTCACCGTCCTGACCAGCGGGGCGGTCGAGGCCCGGGCGATGACCGGGCGGAGAGGCCTGAGCGGCCCGAGCGGCCCGAGCAGCGGCCCGGCCCGCGATGAGCACCGCGCCGGCGCCGGCCGCGATCCCGTTGTCGATGTTGACCAGCACCAGGCCCGTGCTGCAGGACTGCAGCATGGTCAGGAGCGCCGCCTCGCCGCCACCGCCGGCGCCGTAGCCGGTCGCGACGGGCAGCCCTATCACGGGCACCTCCACAAGGCCGGCCACCACCCCGGGCAGAACCCCGTCCATGCCCGCGGCGACCACCAGCACGTCTGGATCCCAGGCGATCAGCTCGGCCAGGGGAGCCAGCAGCCGGTGGAGTCCGGCGACCCCGAGATCCGCCTCCAGCCGGGCCTCCATCCCGCAGGCCTCGACCAGCAGGCGGACCTCCTCGGCGGCCGCCAGGTCGGAGGTGCCGGCGGTGAGAACGCCGACGCGCCCGGCCCGAGGCTCGGGAAGGAAGCCGGGCTGCAGCACCCGGGCGGCGCGCTGGTAGCGGCGCAGCTCGTAACCCGCCTCGGCGACCAGGCCGGAGAGCGCTTCCCAGTGCTCCTCGGTCAGCCGGCTGGCCAGGCCCTGTCCCTGCTCACGGGCCAGCCTGACCACCAGGCGGGCCGCGTCCTCGGGGCTCTTGCCGCTCGCCAGCACGACCTCGGGCAGGCCCCGGCGGTTCCCCCGGCCGAGGTCCAGCCGGGCTCGCCCAGCCAGCTCCTCGAGCTGCACCCGGCGCAGCTCGGCCTCAGCTTCGACTTCGCTCAGCTCGCCGGCCAGCAGGCGCCGCAGGATCCGCCTCATCGGACGGTGATCCAGAGCTCACGCTGCCGCGGGCCGTCGAACTCGCAAAGAAAGACCGCCTGCCAGCGTCCGAGCAGGAGCTGGCCACCCGCCACTGGAAGGGCGGCTCCGGAGCCGACCAGCATCGCTTTGACATGGGCGTCCGAGTTGCCTTCGGAATGCGTGAAAGGGCGGTCCCTGGGAACGAGCTCCCGGACCATCTGGAGCGCGTCGGCCTGGACGGCCGGATCCCATCCCTCGTTGACCGTCACCCCGCAGGTGGTGTGCGGAGAGTAGACCAGGCAGATGGCTTCGGCCGCCCCGGCCTCCGCCACGGCCTCGCGCACCGCGTCGGTCACGTCGATCATCTGCTCCCGATGGTTCGTGGCCACCCGCAGCGTCTTCACAGGGCCCCCAGCCGCTCGCGCATTCGCTGCCAGTGGGTGCCCGGCCAGTAGACGCGCCCGCAGCGGGGACACTCGGAGAAGCGGGTCTGCGTGGCCCGCACGTGAGGAGGAAGCCGCTCGCTCACCTCCGCCTTGGGCCTCGGCTCGAGCTCCACATTGCACTCGAGGCAGCGGCTCAGCGCGCGGTCCCCGGGCAGCTCCAGCTCTTCGACCACCTGTCGCAGCTGCTCGTCAAACCGGTCGCTGCGCAGAAGCAGGGCCCGCAGCGACCCCCGCGACACCACCCGGCGCTGCATCAGGTCCGCGTCGCGGGTCAGCAGTACGCGCCCCTCGGCCAGGGCTCGTCCGATCAGCAGGCTGTCGTCGACGTGCGGTGCGTAGGCGGCGTCATAGCCGTAGGCCCGCAGCCAGCGCGCCAGGCGTCCGACGTTGGAATCGGCGAGGAACCGGATCATCCACCCCGATTGTAGGATCGGGTCATGGCTGAATCGACCGATCTCATGGCCAGGCTGCGCCAGGAGGCGGAAGGCTGCTACTCCTGGTCAAACGGCCCCGGAGACCGCTACGCGCCACACAGCCACTCCTACGAGAAGGTGCTGTACTGCGTGTCGGGGTCGATCACCTTCACGCTTCCGGACCAGGTGATCAGGCTGGGTCCCGGCGATCGCATGGTGCTGGCGCCGGGAACGGTCCACGGGGCGGTGGTGGGGGCGGATGGATGCACTTGCATCGAGGGCCGCGGCGGTAACATGGCAGCGCGATGAGGTTTATCGACTTCATCCGGGACCGGGCCCGCTACTACAACTGCCCGGTGTGCGGGCGAAGCCTTCGCGACTGCGAACTCCGGATGCTGCGTCACGTCGACGACCGCTACACCGTGCAGGTGACCTGCGCGGCCTGCCAGGTCCAGTTCATCGTGATCCTGGCGGTCCAGGGCGAAGGCCTGGAGCCGCTCACCCAGGACGAGCTGGCGCTCGACGTGGAGCTGGCCGAGGAGGGGGACGTGCTGGAGGTGGGCGCCGGCGAGCCGGAGCGCGAGCCCATCCAGTCGGACGAGATCCTCGACGTCCACCTGCTGCTGAAGGAGTTCGACGGCCGCCTCACGGATCTCTTCAAGCAGCCCTCCGGCGATCGTCACTAGTGTCCTGCTCCAGACGCTAGGGGGCGCTTGCGGAGGGCGGGAGTGATGCCGCCTCCCGCGCCTGGGCCTCGCCGTCGACCGTCAGGCCGTGCTCCGATGGCGGCGCTCGGGTGAGCAGTTGAGCTCGCGCCGTTCCGGCCCACCACGCGTCTATCTGGACGATGCCGGAGGAGCCCCGCTGCTGGAGGAGGCGCGGGAGGCGCGGGCCGGCGCGCCACAGGGAAACCCCTCCAGCCCCCACGCGGAGGGGCGCGCCGCTCGCGCGACCCTGGACCGGGCCCGCGACCTCGCCGGCCGGGCGCTCGGGGTGGAGCCGGGCGAGCTTGTCTTCTGCTCCTCGGGCACGGAGGCGGTCAACCTGGCTCTGCTGGGGGCGGCCCGGAGGCTGCCGCCGGGCCGGTCGCTGTTGACCTGGGCGGCAGAGCATCAGGCGGTGCTGGGCGCCGCCCGCCAGCTTCAGCTCGAGGGCCGGCCGGTGCACGTCCTGCCCGTCGACGGAGCCGGCTTCGCAGACGTCTCGCGCCTGCCCGAGGACGCCGGGCTGGTCTCGATCGGGCTGGCCAACAACGAGGTCGGCACGCTGCAGCCGGTCGAGGAGGCGGTGCGCCAGGCCCGCGAGGTCGGAGCAACCGTTCACCTCGACTGCTGCCAGGGGCCACGGTGGCTGCGGCCACCGCTCCAGCTGGCCGATCTTGCGTCTTTTTCGGGCCACAAGCTCGGCGCTGGCGGCGGGGGCCTGCTCTTCGCCAGGCGCGAGGTGCGGCTGCAGCCGCTGCAGTACGGCGGACCGCAGGAGTGGGGCCGGCGTGCGGGCCGCGAGGACGTCGCCAACGCGGCAGCCCTGGCGGCGGCGCTGGCCGTGACCGACCGCGAGCGGGACTTCCGGGCGGCCGCCGCGGCGCCCCTGGCGGCGAGCCTGAGGGAGGCGCTGGTCGAAGCGGGCGGCAGGCTCACCGGGGGCGAGCCGCGGCTCCCCAACTTCGCTTCCGCGACCTTTCGCGAGCGGCGAGGGGAGGACCTGCTCCTGGCGCTGGACCTGGCCGGCGTGGCCGCCTCCAGCGGCTCCGCCTGCGCCTCCGGCTCCCTCGATCCCTCACACGTCCTGCTCGCGATGGGCTTCTCGCTCGAGGAAGCTTTGGGCAGCCTCCGCCTGACGGCGGGGTACGGTACCAGCGGCGCCGACGTCGAACGGATGTTCCACGTTTTACAGCGTCTGCCTGCCCATGCCTGAGGTGGAGCTGGAGCTGGCGCGGCGCCTGGAGCAGGGCGACGAGGTCGTGCTCGCGACCGTGATCCGGCTGGACGGCGAGCCGCCCTCGAGGGCGGGAGCCAAAGCGCTCTTCGACGCCGGCCGGCAGCTGGCCGGGACGCTCGGCTGCTCCGAGTTCGATTCCCAGGCGCGGGCGGACGCGCCGGGCCTGCTCTCGGGGGAGAAGCCCGGCGTGCGGACCTATCGCCACGACCTGGGCTCGATCGAGGTCTACCTGGAGCCCTACCTACGCCGGCCACTCCTGGTCGTCCTGGGCGACACGCCGGTGGCTGCGGCGCTCCGGACCTGGGCGCCGGAGGTCGGCTTCGACGTCACCACCAGCCCGCCGGAGGGGTCCTCTGCCGCCGAGCTCTACGTCGTCCACACGGACCACGACGCCCCTGACCTGGTGCCGGCGCTGGAGGGGCTCTTCGCGCGCCGTCCCCTCTACGTCGGCCTCGTGGGCAGCCGCCGGCACACCGGGCACCACCTGGAGGCCCTGCGCGAGCGCGGCCTGCCGGAGGCGGAGATCGCGCAGATCCAGTCGCCTGTGGGTCTCGACCTGGGGGCCCAGACGCCTCCGGAGATCGCACTCAGCATCCTGGCCGGGCTGGTGACGCTCCGCCGGGGCGGTGCCGGCGGCTGGAAGGACGCCCCGCCCGGCCCCGGCCCCGGCGCAGGCGCCGGCACTCAGGCCTAGAGGATCTCCGCAGCCAGCAGGTCGTCGAAGGTCTCCCGCCGCCTGATCAGCCGGGCCTCGCCTTCGCTCACCATCACCACCGCCGGGCGCGGCATCCCGTTGTAGTTGCTCGCCATCGAGAGGCAGTAGGCGCCCGCCGCGGGGATGCAGAGCACGTCTCCGGTCTGGACCGGAGGCAAGGGGACGTCGGTGGCCAGGATGTCGGTCGACTCGCAGTACTTCCCCGCGATGGTGACCGGCGGCGCGGCGACACCCTCGGGGTCGCGGGCCAGGAAGGCCTCGTAGCGCGCGCCGTAGAGCTTGGGCCGGATGTTGTCGCCCATGCCCCCGTCCACGGCGACGTAGCGGCGGACACCGGGGATGTCCTTGATGGCTCCGACGGTGTAGAGCGCCACGCCGGCCGGACCGGCCACCGCCCGGCCGGGCTCCAGCACCAGCAGCGGAGTTCGCAGGCCCCGGCGCGCGGTGCCCTGGTCGAGAGCCGTCAGCAGCGTGGTCACGAACTCGGCGGGGGACGGCGGATGGTCCTCCCGCGTGTAGGCGATGCCGAGCCCCCCTCCGGCTCCCAGCCGCTCCGGCTCGAAGCCCAGCTCCCGGCGCAGCCCGGCGAGAAAGTCCAGCACGATCTCCATCGCCGCCAGGTGCCCGCGCAGGTCGAAGACCTGGGAACCGATGTGGGAGTGGAGGCCGACCAGCTCGATCCGGTCGTGGGCCAGCGCCTGCTCGACTGCCGCCCGGGCCGCCCCGGACTCTATGGAGAACCCGAACTTGGAGTCCAGCTGGCCGGTGGCGATGAAATCATGGGTCTCCGGCCGGATCCCCGGGGAGAGGCGCAGCTCGCACCTGAGCCGGGACCCTGGGGGGACCACGGAACTCAGCAGGTCGAACTCCTGGAAGCCGTCGATGACGAGCGTGGCGCCGGCCTCGTAGGCCGCCGCCACGTCCTCCCGGCTCTTGTTGTTGCCGAGGAAGTGGATCCGGTCGGTGGGGTAACCGGCGGCCAGGGCGAGGTACAGCTCGCCCTCGGAGACCACGTCCAGGCCCAGGCCTTCGGACGCGACCACCCGGAGGAAGCCAGGGCTGCCGAAGGCCTTGGCCGAGTACAGCACCTCGCCACGCTCACCGAGCGCCTGAACGAACTCGCGGCAGCGGCAGCGCACGGTCTCCTCGTCGTAGACGTAGAGCGGAGTGCCGTAGGTCCGCGCCAGCTCCACCAGGTCGCAGCCGCCGACCTCCATGCGGCCAGCGTCGTTCACCCGGTACGTGACCGGGAGCAGCATCAGCGAGCGAGCAGCCGGGGCGCTAGTTCGGAGAGCCGCAGCCGCAGGCGCCGCCGCAGCAGCCGCCACCGGACGAGGCCATGGGCAGAGGCGAGAGCTCGCTTTCGCCGCCGAGCGACGCGAAGCTGGAGACCAGTACGCGCGTCCGCGACGACTCGCACTCCGGACAGACCTGCGCTCGGTCCCGCTGGGCGAAGGAGGTGAGGACCTCGAACTTCCGCTCGCAGGCGTCGCAGCGATACTCGTAGATCGGCATTGAAAAGCATTCTAGTGGTGGATGAGCCTTCCGATGGACCGGCCGCGACAAGAGCAGGAAGCTGAGGCGGCGGCGGCCGCCGGCGTTGGAGAACTTGACGGCCTGGTAGCCGGGCAGCCGCGGTTCGCAGAGTACGCACGCCTCCTGGAATCCTGGAGCGGCCTGCTGAGCGGGCCGGCGCTGCCGCTGATCGAGGACAGCCTGACCCTCCTGAGCCACCTGGAAGACGCCCGCACTGTCGTCGACGTCGGCTCCGGGGGCGGCATGCCCGGCCTGCCGCTGAAGCTGGCGCGGCCGGAGCTGCAGGTCACCCTGCTCGAGTCGGACCGCCGGAAGGCGGCCTTCTTGGTCCACGCCGCCGCCCGGCTGGGTCTGGGGCTGGAGGTCGTGGCCGAGCGGGCCGAGACCGCCGGGCGCGGCCCCCTCCGTGATTCCTTCGACCTCGCCGTCTCACGGGCGCTGGCCGGGCCGGT
>Ga0209526_10001366_pt1 | contig 16229 bp, 11 predicted proteins | sample JacPinW_OM2H0_M1_FD_188566 | JGI IMG/M metagenome (GOLD analysis project Ga0209526, IMG submission 188566) | Forest soil microbial communities from Algoma, Ontario, Canada - Jack Pine, Ontario site 1_JW_OM2H0_M1 (SPAdes) (version 2) | ecosystem: Environmental > Terrestrial > Soil > Boreal... | reverse complement strand
AGGCCGGCCATGGTGAGCCAGAAGATAGCCGCCTTCGACGATGTGGGCTTCATGTAGCGGCTGTAGTCGGAGGCGTAGGTCGCCCAGGAGATTCCCGCGCTGAGAGAGATGGTCACCATCAGGACGAACGCGCCGATCAGCGCGCCGCCGTGCACGGTGTTATGCGATAGCACCACGTGGTGCTGAAAGATCCGCACGGTCAGGACGACGAACAGGACGATGAGAACGGCCGAGCCGACCGCCTGCAGCCGGTGCACGAACTCGTACCCGTAGATGCTGACGATCCCCTCAAGGACCAGGACGATGGCGACACCGAGCCAGAACGGGACGTGGAACAGCAGTTGCGCCGCCTCGCCGCCGAAGAGCCCGACGAGGGCGTCCCAGGCGATCGACGACAGCCACTGCACCGTGCCCGGCAGGACGATGGTCTTCCCGAACGGCATCCGGGCGAGTGGCACCTGGGCCGTGCCGGTCTTCGGGCCCCAGGTGCACAGGATGGCCACCGGCAGGGCCCCGATGATCGTGCCCACGATGATGGCCACCAGCCCGAGCCCGAATCCGAGCCCCAGCACCACCGCCAGGGTGCCGGTGAACACGCCGGACAGCTCCATATTGGGCGTGAACCACACCGTGAACATCCGGTGCACCCCGCCGTACCTGGAGTCCGCCGGGATCGGGGCCATGCCCTGGCTCTCCAGCGCCAGATCACCGGTGCGGGTGGGCCGCACACCTTCGAAGACCCTCAGCTCGTCCGTCGCATCGGCCATGGCGCACCCTTCCCTGGACGGGGCTATCAGATGTCTGATATATCAGATTCCATCCTTATGGTCAACGGTCCGCGGCGGCACGCAGCCGCGCGAACTCACCGGCGAGGGATTCCGCGCCCCAGTGCGCGTTGAGGCCACTGGGATTGGGCAGCACCCATACCCGGACGCCGCCGAGGGACTCATCCTGTGGTCCCACACTGGCGCGCGGGCGGCGGAACGCCGTCCGGTAGGCGGTGACACCGACGACCGCCAGCCACCGGGGACGCAGCCGCGCGGCCTTCGCGCCCAGCGCGCGACCGCCCTCGCGCAACTCCTCCGGGCGCAGTTCGTCCGCCCGGGCCGTGGCGCGGGCGACGATGTTGGTGATGCCGAGCCCGAGGTCGAGAAGCTGTTCCTGCTCGTCGGGACGCAGCAGGCGCGGCGTGAACCCGGACCGGTGCAGCGCCGGCCAGAAGCGGTTTCCCGGGCGGGCGAAGTGGTACCCGGTGGCGGCCGAGTACAGGCCCGGGTTGATGCCAGAGAACAGCACCCGCAAGTCGGCCGCCGCGACATCGGGGATCGTCCGGTCTCTGGCCGCCGCCAGGTCAGCCGGCGTCGGCCGCGATTCCCGGCGCACTGCCGTCATCCCCGATCCTTTGCCACCCCGCTAGCCAACCACAGGCCGAGCCAACCACAGGCCGAGCCAACCACAGGCCGAGCCAACCACCGGGCGAGCCAGTCAGGAGCGCCGGCCAAGCAGCGCAACGAGGTCGAAGATCGCGGTCGCGGCGGCCAGCGACGTCAACTCCGCGTGATCGTAGGCCGGGGCCACCTCGACGACATCTCCGCTGACCAGGTTCATCTGGGTCAGGCCGCGCAACACGCGCAGCAGTTCCCGGCTGGACAGGCCCCCGGACTCCGGGGTTCCGGTGCCAGGCGCGAACGCGGGGTCCAGCACGTCGATGTCCAGGGACAGGTAGACCGGCAGGTCCGCGACCCGCTCGGTGATCGCGGCGATCACCCCGGCCACGCCGAGGACGTCGACGTCGCTGGCCCGGATGGTCCGGAAGCCGAAGCGCTTGTCGTCGTCGAGGTCGGCCTGGCCGTAGATGGGGCCGCGGATGCCCACGTGGATCGAGTGGTCCTCGATAAGCAAGTCTTCCTCGAAGGCGCGCCGGAAGATCGTCCCGTGGGTGACCGGCGCGTTGAAATACGTGTCCCAGGTGTCCAGGTGCGCATCGAAATGCACCAGCGCGACCTGGCCATGCTCGCCGACCACCGACCGCAGCATCGGCAGGGCGACCGTGTGGTCGCCGCCGATGGCGATGACCTTGCGCCCTCCGTGCAGCAGGTCGGCGGCGTGCCCGGCGACCTGCTGCAGGGCCGCGTCGATGGAAAACGGGGTGACCGGCACGTCCCCGGCGTCCACGACCTGGATGTCATGGAATGGGGCGCAGTCAAGCTCGACGTGATGACCTGGCCGCAGGTGCCGCGACGCCTGCCGGACCGCCATCGGGCCGAACCGGGCGCCGGGACGGTACGACGTGCCGCTGTCGAACGGCACACCCAGGATCGCCACGTCGTAGTCAGGGACCCGGTCGATCTCGGGGAGACGGGCGAAGGAGCCGGCACCCGCGAATCGCGGTACCTGCCGTCCGTCTACTGGCCCGACCGGTGCGCTGGGATGCTCGGGCATGAATTCTCCCTGTGCGTCTGTTGCGGCTGTGCGTCTCGCGGCTGTGCGTCTCGCGGCTGGTGTGTCGCGACTGGTGTGTCGCGGCTATCCGGGTGCCGGGCGGTCAGGCCCGGGTGCGGGTCACGCCTCCGTTCGGTTGGAGTACCTGCCCGATGACCGCGTTGCCGCCCGGGCCGGCCAGAAAGGCGACGGCGCCGGCGATATCCGCCGCGGAGGCCAGGCGGCGGACCGGGATCAGGTCGCGGTACTGCTGGCGCATCTCCTCCAGCGAGAGGCCCGCGTCCTCGGCGTCCACCCGCAACTGCTCGGTGTCGATGTAGGACGGGGCGATGGCATTGGCCAGTATGCCCTGCGGGCCCAGTTCCCGGCCCAGGCCCTTGGTGAGCGCGATCAGCCCGGCTTTGGACGCTGCGTAGGCGGTGGCGTTGGGGTGGCCGATTACCCCCCAGCCGGACGCGATGATGACGATGCGCCCGTGGCCGGCCACGCGCATGCCCGGGATCACCGCCTGGATGAGCCGGAAATGGCCCGAGAGGTTGACGTCGATCTGATGCCACCAGTCGTCCGGCTCGGCATCCAGGAACGGGCTCATGGCCATCGCCGCGGCGTTGGCCACCAGCACCGCCACCGGCCCGGCCCAGCCTGCGATCTCGGCGACCATCGCGGGCCCGGCGGATGGGTCCGAGATGTCCGCCGGCACCGCCATGCCACCGGTCCGCGCGGCCAATTCGGACAGCCGCCCGTCGTCGGTGATGTCATTGACCGCGACCCTGTACCCCTCGGCCGCCAGCCGCAGGGCCGTGGCCTGCCCGAGCCCCTGTGCCGCCCCGGTGACCAGCGCAACAGGGCCTGGCTGCCCCGGCATCTCAGATCACCGCTCCGGCGTTGGGCGAGAGCACCTCACCGCAGTACATGGAGCCTTCCACGGCGAGATAGTGCACCGCATGGGCGACCTCGCCGGGGGTGACCAGGCGGCCCAGCGGGAGCGTGGCCAGGTACTCGGGTTTGCGCCACAGGGAGTCCCTGGCGAGCAACGGAGTATCGGTCGGGCCGGGCGCGACCGCGTTGACCCGGATGCCGGTTTCCGCCACCTCCAGGGCCAGTGACTTGACGAAACCGAGGACCGCGCCCTTCGCCGCCACGTAGTGCAGGTCTGTGGCGCTGCCGGCCAGCGCGAGTTCGGAGGAGATGGCCACGATCGCGCCCTGGCCGCGGCGCAGCATGTGCGGGAGCACCGCCGCGGCAGCGTGGATCGTGCCGCCGAGGATGACCGCCAGCATCCGGTCCCACTGCGCGCGGGTGATCTCGGCCACGTCGATGCCTTCCTCGTAGTAGCCGGCCGCACTCACGGCCAGGTCGATCTGGCCGAACTCGCGCACCGCCGCGTCGGCCGCCGCGGCGACCCCGGTCCGGTCCGTCACATCCACCAGCACCACCAGGTCGGTATCGGACGGGTTCAGGTCGACTCCCGCGGTATGCCAGCCGTGGCCGCGCAGGAGGGCCGCGCAGGCCGCGCCGATCCCGCTGGCCGCGCCCGTGATGAAGGCGGTCGGCGCAGCGTCGCTAGTCACGTGCTCTCGGGGTCCTGGACCCGCTGGGCAGCGAGCGCTGCACCGGGCCCGCCGGACCGGAAGACCCGCGCGCAGACCACCACGCCGATCACGCCGAGGATGCCAGTCATGATGAGCAGGCCCCAGTTCAGGTACCAGACCCCGTAAAGCGCTCTCGGCCAGGCGATATTGATCGTCTCCAGAGTGATCCAGACGGCCGCGACGTAAGTGGCCAGGCTGCTCCACCGGCCCATGGAAAAATCACCGGGAGTCCACCGGCCGCGCCAGCGAAGGTAAGCAGCCCCGAGGATGGGAAGCGAATAGGAAATGTAAAAACCGGCGTTGCCGAACGACAGCAGCAGAGAATAGATCTTGGACGTGCTGATGAACAGCAGCGAGCCAGCGATCACAGCCGTGAGGCCGATCGCGTAGCGGGGCAGGCGCTCACGGCCAGATAGCCTGCCGAGCAGCCTGGAGGCGGGCAGCCCCTTGTCCCGCGCGCTCGCCCAGATGGCCCGGGTGACCGCCGCCTGCACACCGATCAGGCTGGCGGTGAAGCCGACCGTCAGCATGATCAGCAGCACCTTCCCCGTGGCCGAGCCGAGCCGGGTCTCCAGGGTGGTGGCGATGGGATTCACGTCGTGCCCGGAGATCACCGCGCCGATGTCGGGAACCGACAGGACAATGCCCAGGCTCGCGAACATGACCAGGATCCCGGCGGCCAGCAAAGACAGCGTGATGGCCTTGGGCAGGACTCGCCGTGACTCCTTGACCTCCTCGGCGATGGAGCCTGCCGACTCGAACCCCAGGAACGAGAATCCGATAAATGCCACGACGCCGAAGAAAGAACTGAATAGCCAGTGCGGGCCGTGGCCGGTTCCCGCGGAGGTGAACAGTACGGAGAATGAATGAGTGCGGTGGAAGAACAGCAGCGCGGTACCGATGCCCAGCGAAGCGATCAGCTCGCAGGTCATGCTGATGTAGAGCAGCGTCTTCAGCAGCCGACTGCCGATCATGTTGGCGGCAGAGCCGAAAATCAGGACCGCAAGCCCGGTCAGCACGGTGGCGCTGTAGCCGGGAGCATTGACACCAAACGCACCGAGCAGGAATTGAGCGGCTGCCAGGGACAGGGCCGACAGCACCAGGGTCAGGCCCCACATGTAAGCCCATCCGGTGAACCAGCCGTACCGTGGCCCGATCAGTTCGCGCGCCCAGGCGTACACGCTGCCCTGGAACGGCCACTTGGACACCAGTTCGCCGAAGACGCCGGTGACCAGCAGTTGCCCGATGAGCACAATCGGGAAGGCCCAGAAGAAGACGGGGCCCGCGGCGATCAGGCTGATGGCGAGCACCGAGTAGATGCCCACGATCGGCGAGACGTCGGAGAACGCGAGCGCGAACGCGGAACGAAGGTTGAAGTCCCTGACGGGCGTGCTGGAAAGGTCGGCGCTGGTCGCATCGGGCGGGGTGGAACGCGTCGTCTCGGACATGGGGTTCTCTCTCCGCGTGGCAGTGACGGTCATTCAGGGGGACGGGCGACCCAGTACGCATCCTTGGGAACGATCGGCTGCGGGCAGGTCCGGGGCCGGAGGTTCAGCGACGCGGTATGGCTGGCCACCTCACCGACGGTGGTGATCCACAACCCGGGAAGTGACTCCATCCGCTCGATCAGCCGCTCCAGAGCCTCGGCCCGCGACGGCCGGCCGGACAGGAACGGGTGGCAGCACAGCACGAAGACGGCGCCGAGCCGATACATCGCCTCGAGTTCGAGCGTCCACATCTCCAGCGCCTTGGCCGGGCTCTCGATGACCCCCGAGCCGATCAGGCCGGGCAGGAACGCGTACTGCTCCCAGTCATCGAGCCCCCAGGACACCGGCACCTCGATCAGGGTGCCGGCGCTGCGGGACTCGTCGACGGCGAGGACGTAGGGATGGTCAGAGTCCATCAGGCTCGAGTCGTAGCGGAACCCGCGTTCCGCGAGCAGCTTCGGGGTATGGAAGTTCATCTCCCACATGGGCGCGCGGTATCCGGCCGGCCGCACGCCGGCGACGTCGTTGAGCGCCTTCAGGCCGAGGTCGAGCATGGCCGCTTCGGTCTTCTCGTCCATGCCGATGGTGTTCTCGTGGAAGTAGCTGTGGTGGGCGATCTCGTGCCCGGCCTCGGCGATGGCGCGCACCACCCGCGGGTAGCGCTGCGCCGAATAGCCGGGTACGAAGAATGTGGCCGCCAGGCCGTGCCGCTCCAGCAGAGCCAGGATCCGGGGCACTCCCACCAACGGGCCGTAGGACTGGTGGCTCATCGGGGTCATCCTGGCCAGGGCCGCGATGTCCGCCGTGAGCACCGCCGCCTCCGCGTCCATGTCAAACGTGAGGCAGGCCGCCGCGGTCGCACCGTCGGGCCAGGGGACCGGCACCGGTGGCGTGCTGCTCGTCTCCATGGGACTCGTTTCCACGGGGCTGGTCGTTGCGGGTCAGACTAGTGATCATCGGCACGCGCGGTCATCGGACCCTGGCGCAAATCTGCCGCGAACGCTCATACTGCGTTATGGGAGATCCCGCCTGCGGCCTCAGTGCGGAGGCACCGAGTTAGTGACGGCAGAGAACCGGGCCAGGCGCCCGTTCCTGCGAGGACCGCACGGAGCCGGTGATGTCGATAACAATCCGTGAGCTGCTCCGGCTCCCCCATCTGCAGATGACCCTGGTCGCCGGCGCCGACGGCCTCGATCGCGAAATCAGCTGGGTGCACACCTCGGACCTGCCTGAGCCCTGGGCATGGCTCGGGTCGGGCGAGATGCTGCTGACGAACGGCACCGGCTTCAGTCCCGAGGAGCCGGTCCAGGTCAGGTTTGTCGAGCAGCTGGCGTCGGCCGGTGCCAGCGGGCTCGGTATCGGCCTGGGGATGTCCGGTCCGCCGCTCGCCACCCGGGTTCACCAGCGCGCTGACGAGCTGGGGCTGCCGGTGGTAACCGTGCCCTACTGCATGCCGTTCACCGCGGTGGTCCGGGCCGTAGCCGGTGCCAACGATCGGGAGGAATCGCGCCAGCTCGGGCGGGTGGCCCGGCTGTATGAGCTGCTGCGGACATCGGTCCTGGCCGGGCGGCCCGGGCCGGAGATGTTCCGCGAGCTCGGCCAGGAGCTGAACGTGCGGCTGTATCTCGTCGATCCGGAGACCGGGCGCTCACTTTTCGGCGACGGGGATCCCACGCCGTTCACCGCCTCGCTGATCGCAAGCTACGCCGCGCACGGGCACTCCATACCCGGCCAGCTGCGGCTGAGCCGGGCCGGCGCCGCGCCCGGAGAGGCCGACGCGGTCGCGGTCGCGGTGCCCGGTGACCAGCCTACGGTTCTGATCGCTGAGCCCGTTGGCGGCCAGTTTCCCAGCCCGGTCCTGCTCCAGCATGTCGCAACCGGAGGGGCTCTTGAACTCGCCCAGCTAGCGGCCGCGCGGGAACGACAGCGACGGCTCGGCGCGGAACTGCTGAGCCAGCTCCTTGACCGCCGGGTCGATCCGCGGGTCGCCGAGTTGCAGATCGCGGACATCGGGCTGGACCTGACCGCCAGCGTGCTCGCCGTCACCCGGTCGGACACCGGCAGCGAGGGCATCGGCCTGCACCGCAAGCTCGCGCGATCGCGGGTTCCCCATCTGCTGCTGGCCCTGGATGGCCTGCTGCATGTGGTGCTGCCCGAGGGATCGGTGGAGGTCCACCTCATCGCGGCCGCAGGAGAGCCAGCCCGCCCGGTCGGCAGCAGCGACCGCATCGCCACGGCAGGCCGTCTGCCCGACGCGGCGCAGGAGGCCAGATGGGCGCTGGGCGCCGCCGAGGCGGAGAACAAGGCAGTCGTCCGGTACGGTGACGAGACTGCGCTGCTGCTGCCGCGGAGCGCGACCGAGGCCCAGGCCCTGGTGGCGCGGATCCTCGGTCCCCTGATCGCCCAGGATGCCGAGCACGGCACGAGCTACCTGAACACGCTCCGGGTCGTGCTGGCCCGCAACCGGTCGTGGCAGCTGGCCGCCGCCGACCTGCATATTCACAAGCAGACCCTGGGCTACCGGCTGCGGAAGATCGAGCAGCTCACCGGTCGCGGACTGGCGCAGACCGAGCACCTCGCGGAATGGTGGTTCGCCCTCCGCGCCCATGACCTGCTGGACGGCCGGAATCTCCGGTTACCGGGCCCGTTCGCGCATCACGGCGTAAGCCGCCCGCACGGGGAAGCTCGGGGACCAGGCCGCGGCCGATACGCAGCAGCGCCTCCGCCTGGTCGGCTCCCACCGGCTTCGCCAGCAAATACCCCTGCCCGTACTGGCAGCCCATCGAGACGAGCAGATCTCGCTGCACCTCATTCTCGATTCCCTCAGCCATGACCGTCAGCTTGAGCGTCTTGGCGATCCGTATGATGACCTCCGCGAGCGCCAGCCGCTGCTCGGAAACCGCGATGCCTTCCACAAAGGATTTGTCTATCTTGAGCACATCGATCGGCAATTCCCGCAGGTAGCTCAGCGATGAATATCCGGTGCCGAAGTCATCGATGGCGAGCCTGACCCCGATTCGCTTGAGCTCCTCCAGGTCGGCTTGGATGCCACCGTCACGGCGAAGGAGGACGCTCTCGGTAAGCTCCAGCAGCAGCGCCGACGGCGCCAGGCCCGACGTCGCGAGTACACGCCGCACTGTGTCCACGAAACCGGGGTCCCGGAACTGGCGGGCGGATACGTTCACACTGATGTACCGCAGCGTCTCGTGGGGCACGCGGCGGTGCCACCGGACGGTGTCGGCCGCTGCCTGCCCGAGCACCCAGGAGCCGAGCGGCACGATGTGACCGGTCTCTTCGGCCAGGGTGATGAACTGATCCGGCTGAATCATGCCCCACCGCGGATGCGGCCATCGCACGAGTGCCTCGAACCCGACGATCTCGCCGCCGGCGAGTTCGACGATGGGCTGGTACACGAGCGTGAAGGCCGAGTTGACGACCGCGTCGGCGATCGCCGACTGCAGCTCACGCCGCTTGAGCATCCCCGCGCTGAGGACTGGCTGATACCGGCGCCACTGCCGCTTACCCGCCGCCTTGGCCGCGTACAGGGCCAGGTCCGCGTGGCTGACCAGGCCACCCGCCTCGCTGCTGTCCTCCGTCGTCGCGACGCCGACGGTGGCTGTCGTGATCACCGACCCGGCGGTGAGCGTGAACGGCTCACCGAACGCCCGGACGATATGCTCGGCGAATATTTCCGCCACCCCCCCGTCGGCTGCATCCTCGACGAGCAGCGCAAATTCGTCGCCGCCCAGCCGCGCGACCGTGTCGGACTCCCGCACCACCGCGGCCAGCCGCATCCCCGCGGCGATCAGGAGCTCGTCACCAACGCTGTGGCCCATGGTGTCGTTCACAACTTTGAAGTCGTCCAGGTCGACGAAGATCACGCCCACGGTCGTGCCGTTCCGCCGGGCCCGGGCCAGCGCATGCGCGGCCCGGTCGTGGAACAGCAGCCGGTTGGGAAGCCCGGTCAGCGCGTCGTGGAAGGCCCGGTGCTTCAGCTCGCGCTCGAGCTGGCGTTGCCCGGTCACGTCCCGGAGGGTGAGCACCAGGCCGCCGACCGTGCTGTCGTCCCGCAGGTCGCTGTATCTGCCCTCGAGTTCGATCGGCGTCCCGTCACGGCGCGTGATCCGCCAGTCCTCAGAGTTCTGTGCCTCGTGGTCCCGCATGCGGGTGAACGCGGTGACGATGTCGTCACGCTCATGGCGCTGGACAAGGTCCCACAGGTGCGCTCCTTCCACGCTGACGTCGCCGAAAATGGTCTTGGCCGAGGGGGTCGCGTAACGGATCTTCCCATCGTCGTCGATGATCAAGATGATGTCAGAAGCGTCGTGCACCAGAGTCCGGAAGTAGTCCTCGCTGTTGCGGCGGTTCACCTCGATATTCAGCAGTACCCGTTCCACCGCCAGCGCGACCTGGCCAGCCAGGATTTCGAGGGTCCCGGACATCGCCGCCAGGCTCTTCTCGTCACCGAAGACGGCCAGCACCCCGATCAGCGGATCGCCGGACGGCCGGTCTTTGAGCGCGAGCGGGCAGAGCAGGACGCTGTCGATGACGCCCAGATCCTCAGCGACGCCCTTCCCCAGCTGCGCGGCCCGGACGAGATGCGGCTTCGGTCCGGCCAGCAGCGAAAGCCCGGTTTCTGCCATCGTGTCCAGGCGGCTCAACTGCACGGCGGAATGGCTGGGCGCGGCGCCGACGGCGCGGAGCGTGCCGCTGTCGCGCACGGCCAGCATCGCCTCCTGTTTCGGCTGCGGGCCGATCAGCGTGGCCACGGCTTTCTGGACCGCGATCGCAGCCTCTTCCACGGTGACTGCCGATGCGAAGGACGCGCCGGCGACCCGCAATGCCCGCTCGCGGCCCAGCGCCCGCCGCTGCGAGGCAACCGCGTCCGCCAGGCGCGAGAGCACGAGCAGATAGAGGAGGGCGGAGAAAACCGCGATTACCCCCGCGTCCTCCGCGCTCCCCTCAAGGGCCTCGAAAAACAGCACCGTCGGGGCGATCAGCGAGGCGAGCATCAGCAGCGACAGCCGCAGCGGAGTGCTCTCCGCCTGCTGCTGGGGAACCGGGTCGGTCAGCTTGGTCATGGACGGATGCAGCGCCGCGGCTCCCCAGGCGGCGTAGAACAGTGCAAAGCCAAGGTCGACGGCTGTTCCGTTGTGGAACGGCCCGCTGTAGAGCTGGATCAGGCCGACCGAGACATCGGACACCAGCAGTCCGGCCGTGCCGAGGGTAAGCAACTGCACGGACCAGGTGCGGCCGGAACCCGGCGCGAGCAGCCGGACCAGCATCGCGATGACCAGCAGATCACCGAGCGGGTAGGCAATCGAGGCGGCCTTCTGCAAGGACGTCAGCCCAGGATGGTGCACGTACGGCACGATCAGGTAGACCCAGGAGAGCATGGCAACGCCGCAGCTCAGGGTCAGTGCGTCCAGGAGACTCCGCCGGTCACGGCCGGAAGAGCGCCACCGGATGAAGATCAGGAGCCCGGCCGCGTAGAGCGGATATGTCGCCAGGTAGAAAACATCCGCGATCGACGGAAACGGGACGCTTTCCCTCAGGATGTCCGTGAACACGAGGAAGATCAGTTGGCCGATCGCGAAACTCAGGTTCGCGGCGGCCAGCAGCAGCCACGGCCTCATGCGAGCGGGGCGGTTGATGATGACGCCCACCACGATGGCGAGCACCCCGCTGAATCCGAGCGCGGTCCACGTTACGAGGCGGGCCCCGGGCCACGCATAGTAAGTGACGATGAGCAATGTCATCCAGATGGCATAGCCCGTCATCACGTTTCGCCGCCACATCAACGCAACCACCCCCCTGGGCACGCCGTTTCTGCCCGGCCGCGCCCACCCCACCATGGCCGGCCGCGCGAAGAAACCAGTCGGCACCGAAGCGCCCGGCGCCACCTCAACGACGGATCCGCAGATGTGTCCCAGTGCGATGTCATGGCCTGCCTGACCGATCTGCTACGCCCACAACGGGTCAAGTGCGGACGTAGTGACCCAATCTAACCAGATGGCAAGCCCGATAAGTCGCTTCTGTACGGATTTATGGCTCTGGTCTGGCTGTGAAGATGATATCCTTCCATCCTGGAATCTGGCATCAATTCAGGCAAAGGATATCGCACGCCACCATGGCCTCAGACATCCGAGGCGCTGGACTGCAGCTTTTCGTACGCCAGATCCCGATTCCGGTCAGGGGGGAGTCATCGGCTGCACCAGGCTCGACGCTCGGGCGAATTTCTTTAGCTCGCGCACAAAGGCAGCTGGTGAACAGCAGCGTAGCTGTCAGGCTTACTAGCCTATTAATTTACCGTATGTCTGGAAATCACGCCGGGTAACCGCAGTGAGATATTTCGCACACGATCACGACGGTTGGGAATCATGGATTATACGGCGCACGATTATCCCATTCTCCCTCGGGAGAATCCGGATCCTCGTTCCGCGGAAGACTATCTCGTGGTCGTCAACGAGGAGGGGCAGCATTCGCTCTGGCCAGCCACGTTGACCGTTCCGGCGGGCTGGCGGCAGGAGGGGCACGCCATGGGCAGACAGGCATGCCTGTCTGCCATCACGGCCGCCTGGCCGGACATCGTGCCTGCGAGCGTTCGCGATGCGAGCCGGGCCGGTGCGCCGCCAGATGCCTCAGGTCCGGGGCGGGAAGGCCGCCCGCCAGCTGCGCACGCCTCCGAGCTGCGATACGTGCACGAACTGTTCGACCAGCAGGTCTCCCGTCAGCCGGACTCGGCCGCCGTCGTGCTAGCCGGGAGGGAGATGACGTACCGGCAGCTCTTCCGGTCGGCGAATCGGCTCGCTCACCATCTTCAGATCCTTGGCGTGGCGCCGGAGACCTTGGTGGGGGTCGGCCTGGAACGCGGCGCCGAAACGATTCGCTGCCTGCTGGCGATTCTCAAGGCGGGCGGGGCCTACATGCCGCTGGATCCATCCCTTCCCAGTAGCCGCCTCGCACAGATGCGGGAGGAGGCAGGTATCAGGTTGGTCCTCACGGACAGCAGGAATGCGCGAGCATTCACGGGAACCGACGCGACGCTACTTCTGGTTGACGAGATGGCGTCCGCAATGGCGTCGTGCCCGTCGACCACCCCGCCCGCCAGCCTCCAGGCGGCGAATATCGCCTATGCCATCTGGACATCGGGATCAACTGGCCGCCCCAAATCGGTAGCCGTCAGCCACGGCTCGCTTGGCCGCCTCTGCCAGGAAGCAATTCGCGCATATGGGCTTACCTCCCAGGACCGAGTCTTGCAATTGGCATCGGTTGGCTTCGACACGTCGCTGGAGCAAATACTCGCCACATTGCTGAGCGGGGCGGCCCTGATGCTGCCCGAGGCCGGCACGGTCGCCTCCACCGACCTGATCCGCTATCTGGCCGAGGGGCGAGTCAGCGTCGCGGACCTGACCCCCGCGTACTGGCATCAGGTGCTCGCCGCCACGCCGAGAGGCGGCCGGCAGTGGGGGTCCCTCCGGCTCATGATCACAGGTGGCGATCGTGCGAACGCGGCCGACTGCCGGGCGATACTGCGAGAGGCGCGCGGAGCCAGGCTGCTCAACGCCTACGGCCTCACCGAGACCACCATCACCTCGGCCCTCTTCGAGGCGACCGAAATGCTTCTGCCGCCGCCCGGCGCGCCGGTCCCGGTAGGCAAGCCGCTCCCGCACGCGCAGATGCTCGTCCTCGACGAGCATCTGAACACGCTGCCCCCCGGAGTCGTGGGCGAGATCTACATCGGCGGCTCCGGCGTCGCGCGCGGCTATCTGGGCAATCCAGGACTGACGGCCGAGTTGTTCATCCCGAATCCCTACAGCGCCACCCCCGGAGCAAGGATGTACCGCACCGGCGACCTCGGACAGTGGCGCCGGGACGGCAATCTTGAGGTCATCGGGCGCACCGACCGTCAGATCAAGGTCCGCGGCTTCCGCGTCGAGCCCGCCGAGATCGAAAGCGCCCTGGCCAGCCATCCTGATATCGACCAGGTGGCGGTCACCGCGCACGACCTCGGCACCGGCGACAAGCAAATCGTTGCGTACTATACGAGCCGTTACGCCGCCGGGGCCCGGAGCCTGCCATCGGCGGAGAGCCTACGGGGACTGCTTTCCGCAGGCCTTCCCAGCTTCATGATCCCGGCCGTGTTCGTCGCGCTGGACCACATGCCGCTGACGCCGCAGGGGGACGTCGACCGGAATGCGCTCTCCCCACCGGCGGTCCCGGTCGGCGCGCACCCGGAACGCCAGCTGGACACGCCCCTGCAGGCCGGGATGAGTCATCTGTGGGCTCAGGTACTGAACGTCGGGCCGGTGAACCTCAATGACGATTTCTTCAGGCTCGGCGGCAACTCGCTGCTCGCCGCGGAGATGCTGGCGCGCGTCCGCGTCATGTTCGGAATCGACGCCGAGCAGGTCCGGCCGCTCACCCGCTGCCTGCTGCGCGACCCGACGCTCCGCGGCTTCTCGAACGCGACGCAGGATGCCCGCGCGGGGACGCTCAGCACCGATGGCGCGGAGACCAGGGTCGACTTCACCCGCGAGGCCAGACTGGATACTGTGATCCGGCTCGACGCCGGGCCTCCTCCCGACTGGCAGCAGCCGGCCGACATCCTGCTCACCGGGGCAACCGGTTTCCTCGGTGTGCACCTGCTGCGCGACCTTCTGGCTACGACCAGCGCACGCGTGCACTGCCTGGTCCGGGCGCGGGACGCGGGTCACGGGCTGGAGCGCATCGCGCGGGCCGCCAAGCGGTACGCGCTAGGCGCCCTCCCGCTCGATCGCGTCGTCCCGCTGGCAGGCGATCTGGCCCAGCCGGATCTGGGTCTCCCGCATGACACGTTCGAGGACCTGGCGCAGCGCGTCGACGTCATCCACCACGCCGGCGCGCTGGTCAACTTCATCTACCCGTACAGCGAGCTGCGGGCCGCTAATGTGACCGGGACGCGCGAGCTCATCCGCCTCGCCGGGCTTTACCGGGGCATACCCCTGCATTACGTCTCCACCGCCGCGGTGCTCGCCGGTCTCGGCCGTGCGGGGGTGCGTGAGGTCACCGAGGAAACGCCGCTCGCATATGCCGAGTATCTCTCTGTGGGTTACGTCGAGAGCAACTTCGTTGCTGAGGAAATGCTCCGGAACGCTGCGCGGCGCGGGCTCCCCGTAGCCATCTACCGGCCTCTCGACATTGTTGGCGACAACCGCGGCGGTGTCTGGAACACGTCCACTGAAATATACGCAATGATACGGTACATCACAGATACCGGCATCGCCCCGGACATCGATCTCCCGCTGGACTTCGCCCCAGCCGATGTTTGCGCGGCGGCAATCGGCTACATCGCCACGCATGTCCAGGCCACCGGGAAAACATACCATTTGGCCAGCCCCAAGCGTGCGCTCATTGGATCGCTGACGGACCGATTGCGCTACTTTGGATTCGAGATCCAAGAGATCCCTTACCAGGAATGGGTCGACGCACTGCTCCGTTATGCCGCAGGACATCCCTCCCATCCGATGACCCCATTCGTCCCGCTATTCGTCGATCGCTCCCCGGGGTCCGACATGACTGTCGCCGAAATGTATCTCGACCATATCTTCCCGGCTTACGGCCGGGAAGGTACGGAGCGAGCGCTCGGCGGCAGCGGTATCGTCTTCCCGCCCGTTGACGACGGCCTCCTTGATCTGCAGATCGCACGCCTGGTGGCCGGCGGCTACCTGAAGGATCCCCGCGACGGGCACCATGCGGCGGCGCATCCCCGGACCCTCTCGAACCACGAGGCATCGCATGGCCGTCAGTTATTACAGCGACTGGGCGTCGCTGGACATGTCGTCAGCCCCGGGAGACAGCCCTGTCGCCTTCTGCGGCGACCTGAGCCCAGCCAGCCTGCTCGGCGCGTACAAGCGGGGAATAGTCCCGTTCCCGGCACCCGAGGAGTTTTCCAGGAACATTAACGAATTCCGGTACGAGGATAAGGTCGCCGAGGGCGTGATCGCCATGGTCGGCAGCGACGGGGATGATCCGTTCAGCGTGGCCTGGTGGTCGCCCGACCCGCGGCTGGTCATGAAGGTAGAGAACATCCACGTCGGACGCAATGTCAGGAAGCAACTGCGGCGCGGCCCCGAGTGGACGACCACTGCCGATCACTCGTTTCAGCGCGTGGCCGAGGAATGCCGTGGCGGCCGCGAGCCACGCTGGCTGACCGACCCGCTGCTTGAAAGCTTACTTGCGCTGCACCAGATGGGGTGGGCGCACAGCATCGAGGTATGGGAGGGCCTTGACCTCGTTGGCGGCGCATTCGGAATCGGCATAGGAACCGCGTTCAGCGGGGATTCGATGTTCAACCGGCGCCCCAATGCCGCGAGAGTAGCGGTGGCCGACCTGGCCACGCGATGTGCCCTGGCGGGCGGTGCCGCGCTCGACGCGCAATGGGACAGTCCTTTCCTGCGGTCGCTCGGCGCGGAACTCATGCCGCGAAGGCATTACCTCAACATACTGGCGGCTGGCTCATCCGGTCAGCTGCCGCTGTCCCGGCAGGTACTTCCGGCCCGGCGGCTCATTGAGCCTGCGCCCACATAACCGCGTGTCACGCGTTTCCGCTAATATGCACGGGGCTATCCGGAGCGCGGGGGCGCGGCTCATCCGGCGGGGCGGGGGCGCGGCTCATCCGGCGGGGGCGGGGGAACGCTGATGGCGGAGGGAGTCGACCCGATCGAGG